>JGI12316J15310_10000031_pt37 | contig 75849 bp, 62 predicted proteins | sample MarCyaLeptolynsp_FD_15310 | JGI IMG/M metagenome (IMG submission 15310) | reverse complement strand
CGCCGCCGCCATTGGCTCCTCCTTTACCAGGAATACCTGATCCGGTTAGTCCTCCAGAAATTATAGCTGAATTAAGTGTGTCGCAGAGGGATAGTTCCGGCAATCCGATTCCTGATGTTGAACTCAAGATTGAAGATTTTGTTAGTTTCAATATGAGACCTCTGCTTGGCTATGTCTTCTTTGAAGAGGGTGCGGCTGATATACCTAGTCGCTATAACCTTTTGTCACCTGATTCGGTAAGGTCTTTTTCTATTCAAGATTTGCGTAAATCGAATGATTTAGAGACTTATTATAATGTGCTGAATATCGTTGGTGATAGAATGCGAGCGAACCCGGAGATAACAATTGTGGTTACTGGTAATAACAGTAATGAAGGAATTGAAAAAGGTAATCTTGAACTTTCTAAGAATAGAGCTCAATCAGTCTACGAATATCTTTCAAAAACCTGGTATATTGATCCGGATCGTATATCGGTAAGAAGTCGTAATCTACCATCTGATGCCTCTCGCACTGATACACTACCCGGGCATGAGGAGAACAGAAGAGTTGAGATAACTTCTTCATCTGATATTATTTCTCAGCCAGTTATGACCAATGATACAATTAGACAATTAACAAAGACAAGCTTTGTGTTCAAAGTAGATGTGCAAACTGATATCGGAGTTAGGAATTGGAAGCTTACTGCGAAGCAAGGAGCCAAGATACTTTTCGAAAAGTCTGGTGAAGGAGTACTCCCGGATCAGATAATATGGGATCCCGAAGTTGAAGGTTCTCGACCATCTGATGCCCAAACGATATTCTGTACACTTGAAGCTTGGGATAACTTAGGTAATTATGATGTATCGGACAGACGTTCTATTTCTATCGAGCAACTGACAGTGAACCGTAAGAGACTTGAAAGAAGAAGGGATAAAGAGTATGAGTACTATGGACTTATACTTTTTGATTATGGCAAGACCTCTCTTAATTCAAAACACCGTAAAACTGTCGATTTTGTTAAGTCACGTATACAGCCGCAGGATACAGTAACTGTATTTGGATACTCAGATTCTATGGGAGATGAAGCAACAAATAAGCGTATTGCAGAGAAACGTGCCAAATCAGTATCAAGAAGGCTCAGGCATCCCAAGACATCAATTTTCGGTATAGGTGAAGAAGATCTTATATTTGATAATTCTTTACCTGAAGGTAGATTTTATTGCAGGACTGTTAGAATAAGCGTTGAGTCAGAAATCTTCGAACCATAGTTAATATTAGGTTGGCAATGAAAGAGTTGCTAAAAATCTTTTATTATTTCTATCAGCAGTAATATGATTCTGATTTATATTCAGGCCGACCCGCTAAATTAGATTTATCGATGAATTAGTAACGGCTTTTCCCCAAGTATGGTCTTTGATTTTGGGAATGGTTAGTTTTGAATAAAACTACTGATGAATAATACAGGAATATATGATGCCGGTGAATGACAATCAGAAACTTGTTCCGAAAAAAGCGATTGTTTCTGTTTCCGATAAGACAGGAATAGTAGAGTTTGCTCGCGGTCTGGTTAATAATGGAGTTGAGATATATTCGACTGGAGGCACGAAAAAAGTAATAGCCAATGCTGGGATCGAAGTTAGATCAATATCAGAATTAACTAACTTCCCAGAGATAATGGGCGGCAGGGTAAAGACATTACACCCCATGGTTCATGGTGGTATCTTAGCTGATATGAATAATCAAGATCATATAAGAGAAATGACTGAAAACGGAATTTCTCCAATCGATATGGTTGTTGTGAATCTCTATCCGTTTGAAGAGACCTTGAAGAAAGGAGGTAATCATTCTGATTTGATTGAGAATATTGATATTGGTGGCCCTACAATGGTTCGTGCATCGGCAAAGAACTATACTTTTACTGCAATTGTTACTAATCCCTCTGATTATAGCCCACTCCTTAATGAGTTGAGTCGAGGAGGAATAGACTTTCTTACTCGCCAGCAATTAGCTGCTAAAGCTTTTTTACATACGGCTGAGTACGATACAGTAATATCAAAATATTTTACCGATTTTTTAGCTGAATCAGATAGTAGTGAAATTATACTAAGATATGGTGAAAATCCACATCAGGAAGCTCGTCTTATTCAATCTGGCAATCTGCCATTTGAGAAGATATTTCATAAGCTACATGGAAAAGCGCTAAGCTACAATAATATTATTGATATCGATGCTTCAGCAGCTCTAATAAAAGAATTTCAAGATTATCCCAAAGCTGTTTGTTCTATAGTGAAGCATACTAATCCTTGCGGTGTGGGTCTGGGAGAGAATAACATAGTAGCATTCGAAAGAGCTTTCAAGACAGATAAAGTGAGCCCATTTGGAGGAATCATTTCTGTAAATCAAGAGATTGATGCAGAATTTGCAGAAAAGATTCATAGTATGTTTATGGAGGTTATAATTGCTCCTTCTTATACTTCCGAAGCCCTTGACGTACTCACCAAGAAGCGTGATCGCCGTTTGCTAACAATTGATTATGATCTTTTGGAGTCTGCTTCGAAGGATCTGATGAAATCCGTTTATGGGGGAGTTTTAGTTCAAACCAGAGATGATCTTATGGTTCCCGAAGATGCTTTGCAAGTAGTAACAAAAAGAAAACCGACTGAAGATGAAATGCAAGCTCTTATGCTGAACTGGAAAGTTTGTAAGCATGTGAAATCCAATGCTATAGTATATGGAGATAAGTATGGAACTCTTGGTATCGGTGCTGGTCAGATGTCCAGAGTGGATAGTAGTAGGATAGCTGTTGCCAAAGCAAAGACCATGGAACTTAAACTTACAGACTCAGTAGTTGCCAGCGATGCTTTTTTCCCATTTGCCGATGGTCTGTTGCAAGCAGTTGAAGCAGGAGCTACAGCTGTTATACAGCCTGGAGGCTCAGTTAGGGATGAAGAAGTCATAAAAGCTGCTAATGATCATGATGTAGCAATGGTATTCACAGGTAACAGACACTTTAAGCACTGATTAGTAGAGGAAGCTAATGGTTGGATTTGGATATGATGTCCATAAGCTTGCTGATGGAGAATCTCTAATACTTGGTGGAATCAAAATTGATTCAAATATCGGAACCGTAGCTCATAGCGATGGTGATGTTTTAATCCATAGTATTATTGATGCTATATTAGGTGCTGCTGGTATGGGAGATATTGGTGAACATTTTCCTGATACGGATGAGAAGTGGAAAGATGCTGATTCTGTTCAATTACTCAAAGCAGTCCTTGAATTAATAAAATCAAGAAAGTATAGATTAGTTAATGTAGATGCTATCATTGTACTTGAGAAGCCTAAACTCTTACCATATAAAGAGCAGATTAAAACTAAATTAGCTGATCTTCTTCTTTTGGATCCTGATAGAGTCAATATAAAAGCGACAACCAGCGAAAAAATGGGTTTTATTGGCAGAGGGGAGGGGATTGCCGTACATTCAGTGTGTATGCTTGTGGTAGATTGATTCTTAAAAGGTACGATTATATAGATTTCCCCAAAAAAATATTGTTGTTTCTTTTTGTAACTCTCCTGCCTATGACTTCTAGTGCTCTGGATTTTATAGGTAGATGGGAGCATGGTAAGGCATTTTATCCTTTCTTTATTGATAGTATAGCTCACTTTGAAGGTGCTTTTGTACTCTCTGAACACTCTGATAGTACATTTATTATTTATAACTACAATTGGTTGGAAAATGCTGTAGACTTCTCTGTATATTCAGGTACAGTTCGATACGATTATTCACTCATTGGTAGTCAGCTTTTGAGTTATGGTAATGACTCAATTATAATTTTTTCTGATTCTCCCAGACCTATCATATCTAGATATAGCATCACTGATATTGATCAGCCTAATGACTCAGTACTTTATACGTTTAATTATAGTCCTGATATTTCGCAGATACACAATACTATTTTTTTTGAGTTGCAGGATACTGTAATAGCTTTCAATAAAGCTACATACCATTTCGATACCTTGAATATACCTTCCTCGTATAAAACACTAATTTTTAAATCTGACCATAAAGTATTTGCATTATCAACTAATGACGGTATTGTTGTTCGTCAGAGCCGCGATACAATTACTAAAAATCAATCTGTGGACCTTTATCAGATTGATAAAGTAATTACAACAGATAGCACTGCTACAATAATTGATTTCATGGAGACTGGAACTGAGATAGTATATATTACAGCAGACAATATAAGATCATATACTCTGCCTATACAGGTTGATATCTTTGATATATTCGAAGATAAGCTCAGTTATATTTCGAATGATACGCTTTATATTGACGGTATTATTCATCTTATACCTGATGATATGTATGACCCTTTAAAACTGCAAACTCTATCAATTAAAGGAAAATACTACAAGGTTATAATATATAGAAATGGGATACTATTGTACAATGATGAAGGACTACTGCTCTATGAGCATGCTGATTTTGGGTTGATCTCTCCGCAGAATGATGATATAAGTGTTTCTCAGTACAAGCAAAATCAGATTGTAGTTTCTACTAAAGGTCAGACTTATTTCATTGAATTTGGAGAAAATGGACTTTATCTGTGGAATCGGTTAGTAGACAGATGGCTAATTGTTCTTACTCTTATCATAATTATATTCCTTGCTTTTATTTACTATAAGAAATATCAAAGAGCTCAGAGAGAAATAAAAGAATTAACGGAAGATCTTGAAGGTGGTATCTTATTTACCACAGATAGATCGGGACACATCAAAAGAGTTAATAAGAATGCAAGAGAACTCTTTGGGCTACAGAATCTAAAAAACATTGATATTAGAACATTCAATAATCCTGAACATGAGGGGATATATGAGATATTAAATAGGGCTAATGAAGAAAAAAGAGACTTCACCCAGAAAATAAATCTTGTACATCGCAACAAGCCTATGGAATATATGTTCCAGATAAACATACTGTTTGGTACGTTGGGTAGTTTTAGAGGTGCAGTATTCTTTGGAACAGATATTACCGAAGAGCTCGAGAGGAAAAGGTTGAGGAATTGGGCTCAGCTTGCACATGATATGCAGACTAATCTGAGTGTTATTAAACTAAATACTGAACAATTGCAACTAATGGCAGGTGGGACAGAGCTTGAAAGATTGGATAAGATCAAACACCAGACCGAGATTTTATTAAAAAGAGTTCGTGATATTGTAACTATAGGTAGGGGTGGTTCTAATATCATGTCTGAGACTCGGATCAAAGATTTTTTTCTAGAGATTGAGAAAGAAATAAGCAATCTTGACTATTCGAATATTGATGTTAAGTTTCAAGCTCAGGATTTTACAGTAAATATTGAGCGTAAGAAACTTGCACGGGCCATCAGAAATGCTGTTGAGAATAGTGCGAAAGCTATTCAGCAGACTGAGAGAAAGGATGGTGCTATTGAGGTCAAGGCCATAAAGGATACTCGTTATTTCTATATTATGATATCAGATAATGGTAAAGGTATGGATAAGACAATACGTGATAGAATGCTTACACCCTACTTTACAACTGGAGCTGCTTCTGGTGGTTCTGGAATTGGAACAATGATTATGTCTAATGTGGTAGAGCTTCATGGAGGAAAGATCCAAATACAGTCAGCTCCTGGTAAAGGTACTGTTATTACTTTCCGAATTCCCTTAAGAAACAAAAATATTTTGGTTGAAGATTGACTTTGCCTACTAATATGAGGATTTGTGCAATTGACTACGGTAAAAAGAGAGTCGGTATTGCGATTTCAGATATATTGCATATAACCTCACGTCCTTATGATACATTGATTAATGATGAAGACTTATTCGATAATCTACTATCCTTATCAGTTTCTGAGAAAATTGGTTTGTGGGTAGTTGGGCTACCCAGTGGTAGTATCTCCGATTCAAGTATCATCAATGACATCAAAGATTTCTGTACTGAGCTGAAAGAAAGGACTTTTATTGACACAATACAAGTAGATGAATCGTTTTCTTCAAAGATAGCTGTTGAGCGGATGAGAAGCTCCGGTATGAAAAAAAAAATGAGAGCTCGGAAAGGAATGATTGACAGGTTCGCTGCACAGTATATACTACAAGAATTTCTAGAAAACCATGAACTATATCGTTAGTCTTATTTTTATTCTAATAAATGCTCCTATGCTATTGTCAGCTCAGGATAATAGTTCTTATTATGTATTTGGTGATCCGTATAAAGCTACAGTCTTAGGGCTACCGCATAGAAGTCCTGATTCATTAAGGGCTTTTGCTCTTTTCAGGATTAGTTATGAAACTCTACAGTTTCAGAAGACTGTTCGTAATGGTATGGAAGCTTTTTCTGCAGAGACTGAAGTGAATATTGCTTTTCGTGATAGTACTGGCGTTACCAAGGGTAGGTTTTTGTGGAAAGATACTGTTGTGGCTTATGATTTTGGTGAAACAACTATGAAGAATAAATGGGTTGAGGGTGCTGTTGAGATTGATCTTCCTCTCCAAAATTATTCTGTTGAGCTGGAATTTGATTCGAAGTCTAGGTATAGAGTTAATACTATTGATTTAGACATTGATCCTTCGCAGAGGTATGGTCTCACTAATAAGCAGGTTTCGATATTGTTTACTGAAAACAATATCGATGATCCTCTTATATTAGATCCTTTTATTGCTGGGAACAAGATACTATTCAATCCGAATGGTGCCTTGATAAATATATTTACAAGGGTAAATGAACTTTCTGATCAGTATTTCTTTGTATGCAATGCTCTGAGTAGTAGTATTGATGTTGAAAGTAATGAACTTGACTCAGAATTGTCTTTTTCCGGAAAACCAGTTGTGGATAGACCAAGGCCCTTTTCATTGGTCAGGGATCGCGATTTTATTGTACTTAAAGAAGATATGTCTGCTGTTGAAGTTTCTGATCATGTCTCTTTTCATATTGAATTTCCTGCTAACAAACTCAAGCCCGGCAGATATAGTATCAAAATATTTGATGAGCTAGGTAAAGATACATTGAGTGTAGATTTTGATGTGAATTGGGAAGATATGCCTCAATCATTAGTGAAGATTGATGATGCAGTCGATTATATGTATTATATCCTGGATGATGAGAGGTATGAAAACTGGCAATCACTAAGACCCTCTGAAAGAGAAATTGCTTTTAATTCTTATTGGGAAACAATTGATCCGACACCAAATACTCCTTTTAATGAAGCACTCTATCAATATTTCAGTAGAGTTGATTATGCATTTTTTAACTATCGTACTATAGTACAGAAAGATGGTGGAAAAACTGACCGAGGAAAGATTTATATTCTTTATGGTGATCCAACTTCCAGAGAGGAAAAATTTGTAGATGAAGAGTCAGTCATAGTTTGGCGGTATGAAAATCTAGGTAAAGAGTTTCAGTTCAGAGCTGTCGCAACTGGTGTATATAAGCTCACGGCTATAAATGAAATTTAAGTTGTAAATTGTATTAATCTTCGTAATAACCCAGTATTATTGATGCCTATTCTTGAAGTAAAAAACGTTGTCAAGCGTTTTGGTTCGTATAAAGCAACAAATGATGTTTCCCTTGAAGTTGAGTCGGGTACCATATATGGTCTTTTAGGTCCGAATGGTGCAGGTAAAACTACCCTAATCCGTATGATTACTAATATCTACAAGCCCGATGAAGGTATTATCATGCTCAACGGTGAAGAAGTAAGTCCGGAGATGCAAGAGAAGATAGGATATCTTCCTGAAGAGAGGGGGTTATACAAGAAAATTAAAGTTATTGATCAATTAGTCTATTTCGGAACTCTGAAGGGTATGTCGTCGCATGCTGCCAAACTTGCGGCTATGGAGTGGCTTGCAAAGCTGAATGCATCTGATTTTGCACAGAAAAAAGTACAGGAGCTTTCTAAAGGAATGGCTCAGAAAGTTCAATTTATAGCTACAGTACTTCATGATCCTCCCTTCCTAGTACTTGATGAACCATTCTCGGGATTTGATCCAGTCAATGCAGAACTTCTTAAACAGAATGTTATTGACATGAAAAACAATGGAACAACCATAATCTTATCAACTCACGTTATGCAACAGGTTGAGGAAATGTGTGATAGTATTACTCTTATTGATAAGGGTAAAGCGATACTTCAGGGAAGTGTTAGGGATATTAAGAAGCAACATGGCCGCGATATACTTGTGCTAGAATACGAAGGTGATTCTAGCTTTCTTGATACTTTTTCCGGACTGGAATTTATTAATCGTACCAATTCAAGGGCAGAGATTAAAGTCAAGGGTGACATTGATCTTGCAAAGAAAATATTATCAGCTGCGATAGAAGGCTGTACCCTATATCGATATGAACTTCTGGAACCACATCTCAATCAGATATTTATTGACACTGTATCAAACAAAGAGAATTACACGATCACGAATGAAGGAGGTGTAGTCTGATGACAAAGAAAATACTTACTATCATTTCGCATGAGTTTACATCAAAAATTAAGTCCAAAGGATTTTTGATAGCGACCTTTGTAGCTCCTATTGCAATTATAGGTCTGTATGGACTTTTGATTTACCTCTCTCTTTCCTTTGATCAATCGGAGAAGAAGCTTCTCTTTGTAGACAGTGGAAAAGAGTATATTTCTCAGATGGTAGCCCAGGATCCCGAATTATATGCATTGACTACTGAATCTATTGATAAGCTGAAGGAGCAGGTCAATCACGGTACTATTGATGGCTATGTTTCGATTCCTGAAGATATTATTGAGAACGGAGAGTTCTCAGTTTATACAAGTGGTGGAGGAGGAACCGGTTTTATAAGTAAACTTAAAGATGATGTTGGAGATGTTGTTGAGGGCATAAGAATAAAGAAAGCTGGGATAGATCAGACAATTCTGGACGGTATTTTTAAACCTGTCTCTCTTAAAACCAATATGATAGATGAGCAGGGCAATGAGCAAAGAGATGAAACAGAAGCTAAGTCATTTATTGGAATTGTATTTGGTTTCCTAATGTATATGCTCATCTTTATCTATGGAGGTTTTGTTTCAAGGGGTGTTGTTGAGGAGAAATCTAACCGAATAGTTGAGATTATTGCTTCATCTGCTAAGCCAATTGATATACTTATGGGCAAGATCGTGGGTATCGGTGCCTTGGGTATTACTCAGATACTTATGTGGCTTGTATTGATTAGCGTTATGTTTGCTGTAATTGCTGGTGCCGGTATTGGTCCTGATGTTGACTCAGTTCAGCAAACAATTAATAATCAGCCTGGCCTTGATGCTGGTTCTAACTCTATACAGGAAGAATTAGTTGGTAAGATTCTTGGAGCTATAGATTTAGCAACAATAGTTGGTTTTATCTTTTTCTTTATAGCAGGATATTTCATTTATTCTGCAATGTTTGCTGCGCTTGGTGCTGCTGTTGATAATGAGCAGGATGTGCAGCAGCTTCAGTTACCCCTTACAGTACCAATTTTTATTTCTTTGGGTATGATTACACCGGTGAGTCAGAATCCTGATGGTCTTCACTCGATAATCTTTACAATGTTTCCATTAACATCCCCTATACTGATGCCGGCCCGAATGGCAGCTACTAATGTCCCTTTGATAGAGGTTATTGCTTCGGCAATTCTATTGGTACTAGGTTTCTTAGGAATTCTCTGGGTATCAGCCAAAATCTATCGTATTGGGATTTTGTCTACAGGCAAAAGACCTAGTTTTAAAGAACTTTGGAAATGGATCCGAACTGCTTGATTACTTAAGCTCTATCTAAAGATATTACTTCTAAATCGTATGCCAAGTGAAGTTACTTTGTTGCTTTGGGGTAATGGAGATGTATAGTCTTCGAACATTTTTTCGTATAAACCATAAACTTCGATATTGCCTGCGTTTCCATTCAATTGTAAACCAAGTTCAGCTCTGGAAAGAAAATAAATCTCTCTTTCAATAAGATTCAAAGTATTAATTCCTCTTACGAATAACTTAGCCATTTCCCATAAATGATAATAAGCCTCAATATGAGGGGTTAATTTAAAACTAAGATTTTCTAAGGATGGTGATAAATCGTTTTCAGGTGAACGGTGATCTGAAGCTACAACAATATATTGACCATCAATTCCCCATGTAAAATCTATTCTATTACTGATATCTATTTTCTTTGATAGAAAACCAAATACAGGTCCTGCATAAAGAGTTACTCGCTTAGTAGGTTCATCCTGCATTTCGCCCGGATCAAAATTATCTATTTCGTGTCTGCATCTATGGCTAAATCCGATTTCCCAAATACCATATCCAAAATCATGGCTATATCTTATTTCCTCTTGCCAACTAGCTCCATATGGATCAAAACCTATATCATTATAAGGATTGGCTATGACATTGCCGACTACTGAAAACCAAAGTGCTGAATTATCCCAACGATAAAAGATTCCGGCACCTCCAAAGACTAAATTATATTTTAAAGCTTCATCACGGCTGCCATAACCAGATTCCCCCAAACCTATGAAGTCCATACTATGCATAAACCTGTTTTCATTACTTCTTATTTGATCTAAGGGAGAATAAAACCCGAATCTTTGCATGTCATGTTGAGAGAGGATTACAGAATAAGCTACTGTTGATAGGAGTAAAACGAGGACTGGTTTCAGCATTAGATATGACTTTTGTTAATAAATCAGTTACCTATTATAAGTAACCTTATCCTTTTTTTAGTTGCTTGGGTGTTAAATTTGTATAAAAACTATTAAGGCCAGAGATAAAACATGATAGTACTTGATGGATATAATCTTACAATTGATAAGCTTGAATCAATAGCACGCAGAGGTATTAGTGTTAAGCTTGAAGATAAGTGCTGGGATAATATAGCTGCCTGCCGTAAGATGCTGGAGCGCAAGATTGAGTCAGGCGCTACAATGTATGGTATTAATACCGGTATAGGTGAATTTAGTGAGGTTTCGCTTACCGAAGAGGAAGTGAAGGACTTTCAGCGCTATTTAATATATAACCATGCTGCCGGGATTGGCGAGCCAGCTCCTATTGAACATATAAAAGCTGCTATGGTAGGACGAGTAAATGTCCATGCTAAGGGTCATAGTGGGCTTCGCCCCGTGATAACTGAAACTCTTATAAAATTGATTAATGCTAATGCGATACCGGTTGTTTGCGAAAAAGGCTCAGTAGGGGCTAGTGGTGATCTTGCTCCCATGAGTCAGCTTGCTCTTTGTCTTATGGGTGAGGGAGAAGTATGGTACGAGGGTAAAAGATATCCGAGTAAGCAGATTATGGAACAACTTGGAATTGACATTCCCGGACTTGAAGCTCGCGATGGACTCGCTACGATAAATGGATCGAATTTACTGACTGCTATTGCTGCTCTACAGATTTATGATATACGCCGTTTGCTCTATCAGTTTGAGATAGCAGCAGCAATGTCGCTGGTAGCTCTCAAAGCTAATCTAAAACCATATGATGAGAGAATTACATCACTTCGAGGATTCCAAGGAGCGGTTAAAAGCTCTCGCATACTAACAAGACTCTTAAATGAGTCTGCTTTGGGAAGAGGCGATATTAAAGTAAAAGTACAAGATGCGTATTCTATGCGTTCTACTCCTCAGGTTATTGGAGCAGCCAGAGATACTGTTGAGTATGCTGCTTCACAAGTAGAGATCGAGCTTAATGGTGTAGGCGATAATCCTATATTTCTTACAGAAGAAGAAACATATCTGTCAGGTGCAAATTTTCAAGGAACACCTGTTGCTCTGCCAATGGATAATGTGAAAGCAGCTGTAACAATGGTGTCTGTACTTTCAGAAAGAAGACTAAATAGGCTATTAAATCCTGCATTATCAGTAGGCTTACCGCCATTCTTAACTGAGCGACCTGGTTTCTTCAGCGGGATGATGCTGAGTCAGTATACTGCTGATACGCTTATAGTTGAGCAACGCACGCTTTCGCAGCCAGCCAGTATACAATCTATTCCAGCAGCTGCTGACCAGGAAGATTTTGTTTCCATGGGTATGAACACTGTACTACAGAATCAGCAAATTATCAAAAATGCTTATGCAGTTCTTGGTATAGAGTTTATGGCAGCCGCCCAGGCGCTTGACATCAGAAAGTATGATGCCGGTCCGGCTCTTACGGCTGCTATGAATGTTATTCGCGATAAGGTTAGCTTTCTTGATATAGATCGACCATTATATCGCGATCATAATACAATGGCTGAGTTAATTGAGTCTGGGGCAATTCTTGATGCAGTTCAGGGAAAGATAGGTAGACTATCTGATATATAAAGGATCAAAATCATTTTCTATTACGATTCGAAAATGGAAGAAAGCAAAATTTGAGTATTAGGCATAATAAGTTATTATCAGCCGTATCAACTGCAGCGTGGAAAACTGTAGAGCGTGCTAAGGCCTCTGACAATATCTTCATGATTGGGCTGGCTGTAGTTATAGGCCTGGTTGCAGGTTTTGGTGCAATTTTTATACGCTGGTTGATCAGTTCTGTAAAAGAATTGGCCTTCGGTTCATCAGGAGATTTCCTTTCGGCAGTACAATCAGCTGACTGGTGGATAGTACTGCTTGTTCCTGCATTGGGAGGGCTTTTGGTAGGCCCATTGATTTATTTTCTTGCTCCTGAAGCTAAAGGTCATGGAGTTCCTGAAGTTATCCAAGCTATTTTACAGCGGGGTGGTATTATTCGTCCGAGAGTTGCTGCAGTCAAAGCACTGGCTTCTGCAGTTACTATCGGAACGGGAGGTTCAGTAGGGCGTGAGGGGCCGATTATTCAAATTGGCTCATCTTTAGGCAGTACTGTTGGTCAGATTTTTAAACTACCGAGTAGGAGATTAAAAACATTAGTGGGTTGTGGTGCAGCAGCAGGTATTGCCGCAGCCTTTAATGCACCGATAGCAGGGGCATTGTTTGCAATTGAGATTATTCTCATGGATTTTGCTGCTGCACAGTTTACAACTATTGTGATTGCCTCGGTTACTGCTACAGTTGTTTCTCATAGTTTCCATGGTGACTATGCAGAGTTTACAGTAAATGCCTTTCGTCTCAAATCGGCATGGGAAGCTTTTTTTTATATTGGTCTTGGTCTGGCTAGTGGTATAGTAGCTTATATTTTTATTAAGGTATTATATTATTTTGAAGAACTATGGGATAATAAGATCAGACTGAAATCATGGGCTAAACCAGCAGTAGGAGGCTTAATAATTGGTGCAGTGGGCCTCATCTTTCCTGAAGTTTTGTCTGTTGGGTATGAATCGATGGACAGTGCCTTGCAAGGAGAGATGTTATGGAATGTAGCATTGGCCCTGATCTTTATGAAAATATTGGCAATGTCGATGACGCTTGGTAGTGGTGGCTCTGGTGGGGTTTTCGCACCATCATTATTTGTGGGTACTATGTTGGGGACAGCATTTGGATATGGTGTGGGATATGTTTTTCCTGATTTAGCTGCTTCACCAGGAGCCTATGCTACAGTTGCTATGGGAGGTATGGTTGCTGGAACAGCTCGTGCACCAATCACAGCCATCGTAATAGTGTTTGAATTAACTAAACAAAACAGCATTATTCTTCCACTTATGATTACTTGTACGGTTGCATATATTATTTCTTCACGCTTATCCAGAGAATCAATCTACACACTGAAATTACTTTCAAGAAAAATCAAATTAAGTGAAAGAAATGAATCGAATATCATTAGTAATATTCTTGTATCAGATATTCTAAAACGCCAATTTGTGTTTGTTGTTGAAAACATGACATTCCAAGATGTTGTTAGTTCGATAATAAAGAATGGAGTTCAGCTGTTACCGGTTCTTTCGATAGAGGGTAAATATAGAGGCTCGATCTCTTTCGCGCAGATTCGGGACTACCTCTTTGAAAAAGATGAGTTGAGTAAGCTGGTTTTGGCGGGGGATCTAGCTGACAGTACATACCCAAGTGTAAATCCAAACAATACATGTAGAGAAGCATGGAGATATCTGGCCGATGCAGATGGGATGCCTGTATTAGACCCTAATGATCCTGGGAAATTATTAGGAATGATTTGGAGAAAAGATATTGATAGGGTTTTTAACAGAGAGCTTGAAAAGGTAGAGATTGCTTCCGATATAGCTAGTAGAATTACTCATAGTAATACCGAATCTGATATCAGATTTGCTGAAGGTTATACTATTGCCGAGATAAAAGTACCCAAGATATTTATTGGCAAATCACTTGCTGAACTTAAGATAAGAGGGCATTATGGTGTAGATGTGCTTTCGATTAAGCATGAAAGTATAGGTAAGGGGAATAAGGATGTTATTAATCCAATACCTTCGCCAACAGAGATTATATTAGAGACTGATAGAATCATAATAGCCGGAAAAGCTGAGTATATTGATAAGGTAAAAAGTCTTACTTCATAATCTGCTTTCGAAACGTTAATTTGTAGTGAGTAATAATTGCTAAATAAAATCTAACGAATGGGTATATTATGGCACTCTTCGAGAAAGAAATAGATTACTGGAACTCTAAGTACAAAGCTTATTCTGGTCTGGATACTTCGGAAGTAGTAGCAGGTAATATACTTCCGTCTATGGAAGCAATTGATGCAGTTTTCTCGGGGGATAATGTAGGTGACAATATTAATTTGGCAGGTCTTTATATTAACTTCCTGCTTCGGCCCAGGACAAGCTTTATAGCTCTTTCTGGGATTACCAATGGTGATATTAATAAGGCTGACATAGATACTTTAATAGCTACTAAACAGATAACCGATGCTGTAGTAAGTTTATATAGTGGATTCGATGCTGATAATTTCATATCTAGGTATCTTGATAATAAGAATGAAACTTCTTTAATAGATGTTCTTCAGGATGTAGAAACTGATGTGATTGATGGAATGACACTAGATGACTTCAAAGAACTCCTTGGACAAATTGCGGATTTTTTTGACATATATAATTCATCTTTAGAGAAAAGTTCCGAGGATAAAGAAAGTACTATGCCTTATCAAGCGGCAGTGATATTTTTACATGAAAAAGGTTTTGAGTCTGTGGCAGCCAGGATTGAGAATGAGTTTCAGACTACTACTTCTGATCAAAGAATTACAGTTGATCAAACTGTATCGCATATTCTTGATAGCCTGACTGAGCTGGAAGAACTTGGCTATAATAGGCATGTTTTTGCTTAAGACTAATATTTTATTACTGAAAAGGAATATCTTTGAAATTTATAGATAGCGCTAGTGTCGAAGTAAAATCAGGCGATGGAGGAGCAGGGCATATCTCTTTTAGGAGAGAGAAATTTATGCCTATGGGTGGGCCTGATGGTGGTAATGGAGGCAGAGGTGGTGATATAGTAATTATAGCTAATTCGAATATGGCTACTTTACTGGACTTCAGATATGTTAGGAAATACTATGCGGAAGATGGTGCTCCTGGCAGCAAAGCAAATAAAACAGGCAAGAATGGAAAAAGTAAGAAGATAAAAGTTCCGGTAGGTACTCAGGTATTCGATGCTGATAGTGGAGAATTACTAGCAGATATAGATGCTAAAGATAAAAAAGTAACTTTGCTAAGAGGCGGGAAAGGTGGGAAAGGAAATGCTGAATTTGTTACTTCAACTCGTCAGGCCCCCAGGTATGCACAGCCTGGAATACCAGGTGAAGGTCGGAATATCAGATTTGAACTGAAACTTATAGCCGATGTAGGTTTTGTCGGTATGCCTAATGCCGGAAAGAGCACATTGATTTCTGTTATATCAGCTGCTAAGCCAAAGATAGCAGACTATCCATTTACAACCCTTACCCCAAATCTTGGGATTGTCAGAATGGGTGAATATGAGTCTTTTACCGTAGCTGATATTCCGGGTCTTATAGAAGGAGCCAGCAAGGGAAAGGGTTTGGGGTATCAGTTCCTTAAGCATGTTGAGAGGACTGCGGTATTACTCTATATGATTGATATAAATTCGGACGATATCAAGGCCGAGTATGAGATGTTGAGGAATGAGCTTCATAGTTATTCAGAGCTAATGCGTGAGAAGCCATTTATGGTTGCTCTGACGAAAATTGATTCTGCTACTGAAGAACTTATTGCTGAAACAAGTGGACTTGATTTTGATGGGAAATCTCCGGTTTTTATTTCTTCAGTTTCGGGTCAAAACATAGATGATTTGAAGACTATTCTATGGACCAGTATTAAAGATGAAAAAGGGCTTGGTAATGAAATTTAGTGTGGAAAGTATAAGGTTATTTTTTGAAAATTTGCTTTGAAATGCTCTGTGTGTTCTTGAAAACATTGCTAGTTTCTATCAGCTTTTTATTGTGCAGTATGAATTGTTTCACCCAAGATCATAAAGCTACTGATAGTATTCGTAGTTATAGTCTTGGTGAGATAGTGAAGATAGCTGATGATGATTCTCAGCCTAAACAGCTTTCTACAACTGATATAATACCATTTAGACAAATACAGAAAAGCGATGCTACCTCAATAGCGGATGTTTCTGCATTAATACCGGCTGCAAGACTTGAGACCAATTCTAGAGGAGAGACACTTTTATATTTACGAAATTCAGGTGAGAGGCAAACTGCACTTTTTTTCGATGGAGCATTACTGAATATTCCTTGGGATAACCGGATGGATCTTTCATTCATTCCATCTGATATTATTGGTACAATGCAGGTTGCTAAAGGCTCATCATCCATATTATATGGTCCGAATACAATGGGTGGTGCTGTAAGCCTTAGTTCATTCGAGAGGTATAATAATGGTCAGACTAATATACTGAAGAGTATGGTTGCCGATGGACCTGGTTATTTGCTAAGCGGAACCTCTCATAATAGAACAGAGAATACTAATATAATTGTTCACTTTAATCATCTGGATGAGCAGGGTATAATTGCTCCATCATCGCCTGAATATAGACAATTTAACCGTGATGCTGATAGTAAAGTTATACCAAATTCATACCGGGAGCGTACTTCTGGTTACGTTAGGGCTGAGACAGAGCTATCTAATATGAAAATTGGCATTGGTCTATTAGCTATTAGCGGTAGTAAAGGAGTTGTACCGCAGGATAATAGAGAAAAGAGCACCCGATATTGGCGGTATAGTCAATGGGATAGGATATTAGGTATTTTTAACACTGAGTATACTTTTGAAAAAGAGAATATGATCAGGGCAACACTTTGGACTGATAATTTCTCGCAATCAATTGACAAATATCAGAGTATTACATATGATCAGCTTGAAGAAACTCAGGAAGATAGTGATTTTACTTATGGAGGACGTATAATATGGGATCTAGGTATAGGCGATGGAATCCTATCAACTTCTTTACTTGGTTATTCATCTCACCACAATCTGGGAGTTAATAATTCTTCTTCAGACTTCAGTCAGAATACTGTTTCCATTGGTTCGGAATATCGTTCGGCTATCGAAGGAATAGATTATGTATTGGGGGGAAGTTTTGATTTCAATACTACACCTGAAACTGGCGGTTTTATTGAGGAAGCTGGCAATCAGATAACTGATTATAGTTTTGTTGTTGGTCTGGGTTATGATCTGAGCATTAGCGACAGACTCTTTATTAATCTTTCCAGGAAGAACCGTTTCCCAACTTTAAGGGAACAATATTCTGATGCTGATAGATTTGTTGTTAATCCTGACCTCAGATCAGAACAAGGTATTCTATCTGAGTTAGGATATGCGATTCAAACAGAGAATCATAAGATATCTATAGTAGCTTTTCTGAATAGTTTCGAGGGACTCATTGAAGTAAGACCGGTAATAGGCGATTCGATTGGTAGAAATCTAAGGACAAATCTGGATGATGCTTTGATACCGGGTATTGAAATAGATGCTCAGGGACGTTTTACTGAGATAAATATGAACTACTTAGTTAATCTCTCTTTTATGGAGCCTTCCGGAAGTATTGGTGGAGAGGATATGGAGCTGGAGACTCGTCCTAAGATTATTGGTTTTGGAAGATTGGAATTTGACTTTTGGGATGATTTCAGATTAATGCCTGAATTAGTTTTTAATTCCAATCAGTACAGTTATAATGATAGTCAACTTGTCGAAATTGGATTTCAATTTAGGACTAATTTACGGGCATCATATAGATTTCTGGCTGGTCAGACCTCTTATGACTTTTTTGCTCGAGTCGATAATATCACAGATGAATCCTTTTTGTTTAAAGTTGGGTTCCCCTCAGCTGGTCGTGTTTTTAGAACAGGTTTGACTGTGATATTGTAAATTGCATATAGTTAAGATTCTCTTGCTATATAAAAAAGTAACATAAATTTCTCCTAGTACCAGCTCATTATGCCAAGAGACCAGGATTTTCCTGAAATAGATGATCATAGCTTAGCTAATGATCATGACAGTATAGTTCAAGATAACTCTGAGGAGGTTGGATCTGAGATTAGATCTAGCTCTCAAATGGGTTTTATGGACCATCTTTCTGAGCTGCGTAATGTATTATTGTGGATTGTAGCAGGTATTATTGTTGCAGCTGTAATTGGAGGAATATTCATTGAAGAAATAGTTGAATATATCCTGCTTCATCCGGCAAAAGAAGCCGGAATGAAATTGCAGAACCAACAACCATATGGACAAGTTTATTTTTTTTTCAAAACCATACTTTGGTGTGGAATAGTGATTTCACTTCCTCATACATTATTTCAGATTTGGCGGTTTGTTGAGCCAGCCTTGTATAAGAATGAGAAGTCATGGGCTAAGACAATTATTTTCTTTACAACGTTCTGTTTCTTATGTGGTATTACATTCGCATATTATGTGATGTTACCTCCCATGCTCTCCTTTGCTACATCTTTTGGTACCGATATAATATTGAATCTCACGGATATAAATGAATATTGGGATACAATAATGATGGTAATATTAGCGGCTGGTCTTTTCTTTGAGATGCCTATGGTGTCTTATGTACTGAGTAGGGGCGGACTGCTATCACCAGGTGTTTTAAAAAAATATCGTAGACACTCGATAGTTATTATACTAGTCCTTGCTGCTATCATAACACCTAGTCCGGATCCAATCAATCAATCAATTGTTGCAGGACCGATATATGTTTTGTACGAGCTCAGTATTTTTATATCAGCATGGGCTTTTAAGAAATATGCAGCTCCATTAAAATGAAATACTCAATTCAGGCGTTAGGCACTACATGAACCTAAAAGAAATATCTCAGCCGGTCTCAGTTTACATCAATGAGTTTGATTCCTACTTTAAGGGTATTCTTAAGACTGATGTTTCGCTTTTAAATATTGTTCTTAGATATATGGCTAAGACCAAAGGAAAACAAATAAGACCTCTTTTGGTCTTTCTATCAGCTGGTACCTGTGGTGAAATAGGACAGAGGACTTTTATTGGTGCCAGTATGGTTGAGTTATTACATACAGCAACTTTAGTGCACGACGATGTAGTAGATAGGTCTAAAGAAAGGCGTGGATTAGCATCAATTAATGCCCAGTGGAGTAATAAGATTGCGGTATTAGTTGGTGACTACTTACTCTCAAAGGGTCTGAGTATTGCTGTTGATAATGAGGAATTTAGTTTCCTTAGTATGACTAGTAAAGCTGTCAAACGAATGTCAGAAGGGGAGTTGTTGGCTATAGACAGAGCTAAGAAGTTTGATATAATGGAAGAAACTTATTTCAAGATTATATCCGATAAAACGGCTTCTCTTATTGCAACATGCTGTGGTATTGGTGCTCATTCAACCTCAGATAACAGCCAGTATCACGAAGCACTTATTAGGTATGGAGAGAACCTGGGAATAGCATTTCAGCTCCGAGATGATCTATTTGATTATATATCCAGATCCAGTATAATAGGTAAGCCTGTCGCTAATGATATCAAGGAAAAAAAAGTTACTTTGCCTTTGATTTTTTCTTTCAGACATGGCGATCCTTCCATCTCAAAAAAAGTAAAATCTTTGATAAAGAAAGGCAAATTAACAGAGAAAGATATCAGTTTGATTATTGAATATGTTGACCAGACTGGTGGTCTGGAGTATACAAAGCATAAAGCACTCAAATACAGAGATAATGCTATTGATGCTTTGGATATACTGCCAAACTCTCTTTTTAAAGACGGACTTCTACAGCTAGCAGATTATGTCTTGCAGCGGACCCATTAATTATTCCAAGTTCTTGTATAGAAGTCCGGTGATTACTATTTTTGCTCTCCTTCTGAACAGATGGATTGAAAAACTGTTTAATCAGGGATTCAAGTTCGATGGAGGATTCGCATAATTGGTATTGCAGCAGTCTTGAAAACTGCCGGCTTCACGGCCATGGGGGTTCGAGTCCCTCATCCTCCGCAAAAAAGGAGATATCATTCTTGATATCTCCTTTTTTTATATTGCATCTACTCATTTAACCTTTTCTTTTTAGGTTTTAATGATAAACATTTTGGTTATTCTTTAAGTAGATTTTGATGCCGTATACTTTTATCCGCATTCCGGCCTTTTGGTACTTGGTAGTAGCATCTATTGGCTATATCATTACTGAGATAGTATATCCGGGTGACAGTGGTTACTTACTAGATTTTTTAAGTGTAATTCTGATTAGCTGTTTTGCATTGTTTTTGTGCTTTTTAGCAATAAAATATAAAAGGCTTTATGTTCTTGCATTTCTAGTTATTGGTCTTGTAAGCGGCCTTATTTTTCATTATTACTTATGGGTTTCAGTTTTACCCATCCAAGATTCTTATTATCAAAAAGAAAAAACTCTAGTAATAGGAGAGGTGACTAAATCAATTTCAGAAACAGCGAGTGCGAGTAAGTTTATAGTATCAGGTTTAGTAGATGCACAATCACTTGTTGGTATAGAGGGAGCAAGTGTTATGATACTCTCTTTTGATGGCGAGCAATATAAGGTAGGTGATAGATTAAGGGTAAATGGTAACTTAATCTTACCTGAGCCAAATAATCTTCCCGGAGAGTTCGATTATACAATGTACCTTCGCTCAATGAATGTAATCGGGACAGTAAAGGCCAATAAAATTTCATATGATTATACCGGAGGTTCAGATGGTGAGCTACTTACCAAAGTTCGAGATTTGACAGAATCTCGCTTTCGATCAACGTTTGCGAATCACCAGTTCCCAATTATCAAGGCAATGCTGTTGGGGGACAAGTCAGAAATTGATAAGAATATCAAAAAGGATTTTTCGCTATCTGGAACAGCCCATATCTTAGCTGTAAGTGGCTTACATACCGGAATTATTGCGGTAGGTCTTTTTTTCATACTCTCGGGACTACGTAATAAGTATCTAAGACTAGCCATATTTGCATGTTTACTGATTCTATTTGTAATGCTTAGTGGTGCATCCCCATCAGCTATTAGAGCTGCAATTATGTCAGTACTATTTTTATGGACATATCAATCAGAGAGAAAAGCTAATCCCCTGAATATTCTTGCTCTGGCTGTAATATTTGCACTTGTTTTTTCACCTTCACTGTTTTTTGCCATCGGTTTTCGCATGTCAGTGCTGGCTGTTTTAGGCATAGTTCTGTTTTATGAAAGATTTTATTTGATTATTATAAAAATAGTGAGGATGAGACTTATTGCAGCCTCATTATCGATTAGCTTTGCTTCATCGATGTTCTTATCACCATACATAGCATATATTTTTGGAAACTATAGTATCATTGCTCCTATAGCAAATTTAATCGTTGTGCCTTTATTTTCAGGGGCATTGGTTTTCGCGATAGTAGGGCAGATAAGTGATATAATAGTAAAAGGTATGGGTGTATTTTTTCATTCTACTGCAGAGTTACTACTGGATCTAGGATTAATTTTTAATGAGTTCCTAGCTAATCTTGGTTGGGCTTCAGTAGATGGTAGCTTAGCACAAGTGTATTCAATATGTGCTTCCATTTTACTACTAGCTATGCTAAATAGATATGGTCTTCTGCCCAGGATATTGATTGTTGGGTATTTATTCTTTTTATTCGAGTATCCGAAAGGTAAGGAGATAGTTAGTAATAGATTCAATAGAAGAAGTGTTTATTATTTTGAAGAAAAATCTGGTAAAGATTGGTTACCAATTATAATTGATAAATACTATCGTAGTTATCCTGAGTTAGATTTTGGTCTGCTGCGCTATATGAGTAACAAAGTTTCTGATGGCGATACTATTCTTATCACTGGTATGCACGGAATGAGAATTACTGATATACTTAATAAAGAGAAGCAGATTGAAGTAATTGAAATTGATATTTCAAGACAGAGGCAGTTATTACAATCAGCAAACATTAATATCAAAACTACGTCATCATTAAAAAAATCTGATGGATAGTAAAATGTTAAGTACAGATGTATATTCTAGTAATTATCCACAATTAGATATCGAATTTATTAATACAGAACCATATCCTGTAACAGTAGGGTGGACTCTCACAAGTAATAGAAAACCTTTTTCAATTGGGCCATCATCGACTTTGTCACATGAAAAGCGATTGCTAAATAGGAAAATACTTTCCTCAGCACTAGAGACTGATGAGGAATTAATGGTATATGTTGATCAAGTACATGGAGATGACATTGTCATATTGGATCCGAACTTTACAAGGGGTAGCAATATAGATAGCGTTGATGTTGGTGATGCTATTATCAGTAAGATTCCTGGTAGCCAATTGAATCTATCCTTAGCTGATTGCGCAGGAATTCTGATATACCATCCGCCGACGATGACCATCGCTGCTGTTCATAGTGGTTGGAAGGGTACAAAATATTCAATAACTGAAAAGACGATTAAGAGTTTTGCAAGACTGAATGATATCAGAGTTGCAAAACTTGTTGGAGACTTGATTATATGGTTTACACCTTCTGCATCATCAGAAAAGTATGAAGTTGGTGAAGAGTTTAGAGAGTATTTCCCTAAAAGTACATATAAAAAAAATCATAAATTATTTTATAATAATCGCCAAGAGATTCGGAACAGATTATTGTTACTGGGATGTAAGACTGAAAATATCATCGAAGCACCAGGTTGTAGCATAACCGAAACAAAATATCATTCGTATAGGCGGGACCATAATGAGTCCGGTAGAATGAATGCTTTCATCAGATTGGACAAAAAAGCAAAATTAATAGTATAATACATACCAGCTAATTGAGATATAAAGTAATCAATATAAATCCGGCAATATATTCTCACGAACTTGCAATATTTATTTCATCGCTGATAGAATCAAATGTCCGGCTAATACTAATAAAGCAAAAGAATAATAAGATATTTGCTCTACTACGCTTAGATTTAGATGGTGATCATGAAATTGGTTCAGATGAGGAAAGGTTTTTACATAGACAGGTATGTCAACTTGATGGTATTCGTTTTGGTGGGGACAGTCTAAGTCTAGTGGATTACAATAACCACCCTTTATCTGAATCGGGCCAACCAACTATTAAAAACAATAAAAAAGCTAAGCACGGTAAAAGGCAAATTAGGACCAAATCTGGAAGAGGCAAGAGTTGAATTTAAGATATGTTAGTTCGGAAGTTGTTGAAGAAGTCTTTTATCTCTTCTTATCTAGGGTGGATAAGAAAAATGCTTTAAATCCAGAGTTCGTTGAAGAAATTATCCAGGTGCTTCTTAAGATACCCGCAGGTATTAGATGTATAGTAATACGTGGAAGTAATAATTTTTTTTGTGCAGGAGCTGATTTGTCATGGGTGAAGCAAGGGTTTGAACAATCATATGATAAGAATCTACAAGAATCTACAAATCTGATCAGACTTTTAGACCTCATACGGAATTGTCAATTACCTGTGATATCAATTGTTGAGGGGGCAGCTATCGGTGCAGGAGCTGGTATAATGCTTGCATCAGATTTTGTTATTGCAGAGGAGAGTGCTGTTCTTAGTTTTTCAGAAGTGAAGATAGGAGTTGTTCCCGTAGCAATAATTGAAATGGTTATTAATGCTATTGATCTTATTAAAGCGAAAGAATTACTCTTGACAGGTAGAAGATTAGATTGTGCAGAAGCATATGAGCTTGGTATGGTTACCAGGCTGGCTAGTGGAACAGAAGAAGTTGATCAAAACCTTGCAGATTTGATTGAGTTAATTATGCTGACCAAGCCTAAAGCGATTTCAATGACTAAGCATCTGATAGCTAAGTCATTGAAAAACAATGTTGATAGCAAGTATATGGCACAATCTATTGCAGAACTTAGATTATCGCATGAAGCGAGACAAGGAATACTAGACTTCTTCAAGTAATACTATGCTAATAGCATAGTTGTTAATTTTGTAAAAGAATTATCTTTACTTACTATTGTTGGCAAGTTTATGAAAATCAGTGGCTTCACCATGGGTAGGAATGTTGGAAAATTGTATTATCCAATAGCAGAATCGATTAGATCAATACTACCTATTGTTGATGAGTTTGTGGTGGCACTGGGTCAAAGTGATTTGGATGATGATACCCGCCAAAGAATAGAAGCAATAAATTCCGATAAAATTAGAATTGTAGAAACTATTTGGGATACTTCCAAATACCCTAATGGTACTGAGAATGCACATCAGACTGATATAGCAAAAGAACATTGCAGTGGTGATTGGCTCTTTTATTTACAAGCAGATGAAGTAGTACATGAAAAATATCATCAGACCATAAAGAATAGATGTAAAGATCTGCTTCATAATAATGCAGTAGAGGGTCTGCTTTTCAAATACAGACATTTCTGGGGGGATTATTGGCATTACCAAGAATCTCATGGCTGGTATCCAAATGAAATTAGAATTATTCGTAACGACCCGGAAATCCATTCATGGGAATCTGCTCAATCATTTCGTAGAATACCGAATTTTGATGGTAAGAATTACCGACAACAAGATGGGACTTATAAACTTAAGGTAGCATCATTGGATGCCTATATTTACCATTATGGTTGGGTTAGGCCTCCTCAGTATATGCAAAGTAAGCGTAAAGCTTTAGAAACGATTCACAAAGGCAAAGACAAGGTCAATGAATTGTATAGTGATGAAGACAAAAGTTTTGATTATGGTCCATTGAATTTAGCAAAGAAATTTAATGGTAGTCATCCTTCAGTAATGGAAGATTGGATTAAGAAGTTTGATTGGAATGATAGTCTCAGAGAGAATGGTCCTATTCCGACAAATAGACCTCGCATGAAACATGAGCGCTTCAAGTATAGGCTGATTTCATGGTTAGAGCAAAAAATTCGTGGGGGACGTCCGATAGGTGGATTCCAAAACTATGAACTGCTTGATATTTAATAATTTAGCACGGCTGAGTTGATAAATAATAGTAGTTATAAACCAACACCTTTCATCAGATCATTTCCTACATTTGCCAGAAACTTATCTTGTTTTTCAGGTTTAAGAAATTCGCCGCTGAAATCAGAAGTTACCGTTGAACTGCCGTGATCTTCAATACCTCTTGTCAATACACAAAGATGTTTTGTTTCTATTAATACAGCAACATGCTCAGTATCTATTATATTCTTCAGATCTGACGCTATTTGCAAGGTTAATCTTTCCTGTGTTTGAGGTCTGCGGGCATAATAATTGACTAAACGGTTAATCTTAGACAACCCAATGACTTTTTGATTAGGGATATATGCCACATGAGCTTTTCCAATAAAGGGCATGAAATGATGTTCACAGCAACTCACTACTTGCATATTCTTTTCAATAAGCATTTCTTTATAAGAATAGCGATTATCAAAAGTAGTAATTGAAGGTCTTTTATCTGGGGAGAGACCTTTGAATAAGTCGTTTACATACATTTTGGCAATTCGATGAGGTGTACCCGCAAGAGAATCATCAGTTAGGTCTAAACCTAAGACTTCCATTATTTGTCTAAAATTATTCTCTATACTTCTGATTTTTTCTTCATCTGAAAGAGTTGATATTGAATTGGTTATGGGGTTTTCCAAATGTCTCGGAATATTATTTGATTGCAAGTTAAAATCTGTTTTAGTTTTGGGCATCTATACTCTCAGGGCCTGTTATGAAAAATATAACACAATTTGTTACTTATGTGTTAAATTCATGTTACTATTATTGGTATTGGGTATTCTGATAATTGCAAATTAACAAACGTGACTTAGTGTATTGAAAGTTATTCTACTCGTTTTCTCCATTTTTATTGTATTGCCACTTTATAGCCAGGATCAGGCTAAGTTAAATGTGTATAATGTTAACACAGAAAACTATCCAGAGATCTCGGCTGAGTTTCTATTATTAGATCAGTTTGGCCAGCAGATTCAATCAGTAACTCCATCGGATTTTTATATTGATGAGAGTGGTGTGGTGCGTCAAGTTGACGTTGTTTCCTGTCCACCACCACCTGGTAAAAAAGATATATCTGTAATTCTAATCATTGATGTATCTACCTCGATGGAGGGTGAACGATTACAAAGGGCTAAAGAGGCAGGTAAAAACCTTGTTACGAAAATTACAGAACGTGGTGGATCTGAGGTTGGTATTATTGCTTTTGCTGATGATGCTTTTATTGTTTCCGGATTTACAGATGATCAGGCGCAGCTTACCGGTGCTATTGATGTTTTGGTAGCCAAAGGGGGGACCAACTATCAAAATGCTTTTTTAGATCCACTTTCGGGAGCCGTAAGTCTTTCTGAATCAGCACAGCACGAGACACATATATTTTTCTTAACTGATGGTTACGGAAAGGTAGAGCCCGGAGCAATTATTCTTGGAGCTGCAACAGCTAATCTGGTTGTGCATTCGCTGGCATATAATATTGAACTTCCGGAGGTCCTTGAAGAGATATCCGATAATACAGGTGGGTTGTCCTTTAATAATCTGGTTTCTCAGGAAGAGCTGGCCGATGCATTTGATGAAATACTTAATTATGCTTTTAATAGTGCTCGTTGTACTATGAAATGGCAAACTGAAGGCTGTCTTACTGATAGAGATGTTTCTATCATTTATAAGCCGATAACCCTACATGATGACTTCACTTATTATACCGATGCCGAAAACTTAGCTTATTTTTTCTATCCCCTGGATAATTTTTTGGTTTTTGAGACCCCGGGTATTCTGCAAATAGGAACGGAAGCTAAGAATGGCGATATTAGAATCGATAGTATAAAATCATCTCATCCATACTTTAAAGTAATTTCACCTTCAATCGATGATTCATCTTTATTGATCCCGGAAGGAGATGATGTTCAGATCTATATAGAATATGATCCCGGAGATCCTTCTCTGGCATCCAGTATTATAACAATTTACAGTTCTTCTTGCAGGTTCAATGAAATATATGTAATAGGTGGTGATGATGGAACTAGTCCTTCTTTAGGAGGGTTAGAATTAGTGGAACCAGTTGGAGGAGAAATTTATCTGAGTGCTGCTGATACATTGGTCCGGTGGGAAGGAGTGCTCCCTTCGCAGGAAATTGAAATCGAGTTTTCTCGTAATGATGGTTTGGTTTGGGAGCCTATGTCAGAAGGAGCTATAGATTTATCAGAGGACATAAATTATCCTTCAATAACATCTGATGAATGCCTGATTAGAGTTTCTCAGAAATCTTCAGATTTTGGTAAGAAAATCTATGGCAAACCGGACATATTATATAGCACTATTGATCTATCCTGGGACAGGACAGGAGATGTGATTGCTTTGGCTGATACTGATGGTAGACTTAGAATTATAAACTCGGTGAACGGTAAGACAAGGACAACTTATGAGATCGCCGAAGGTCTGAATTCAGTTGATTATAGTTATGATAATATAAGGATAGCTACTGCTAATGCTGAGAATGTATTTGTAACAAATACTATTAGTAGTCTTACAGATACAGTTATTAAGATACCTGGCGGTAGGATAAGTGATATAAAGTTTCATCAGAATGGTCGTTTGATGGCTTTGGGTACAAGAGACTCGGTACTGGATGTTTATGATATCCGTAATTGGACTCTACAGCAGAGAGTGAAGTTTGACAATGGGGAGGTACTGTCAGTTGATTGGTCTCCTGATGGAGAGAAGATTGCTGTAACTACTAATAATATACAAGTGCATGTTATTGATACCAACTTTTATGATACCCCGATGTCAATCGATGCTACTGATATTACCAGAAGACTCGTTACAGCAGTAAGTTGGTCTCCGGATAGTAGATATATCGCTGTTTCAACAAATCAGCGACAGTCCAAGATCATTGATGTTAATACAGGTGAGATTTTAAATGAGTTTCGTCATCATACTGTGAGTCTTCTTAATGATATTGCCTGGAATCCATCCAGGGATATGGTCGTGAGTATTGCAGAAGACTCTCGATCAATAGTATTCGATCCCAATGAAAGTGATGACGAGGCAGCAGTCATATATGATTTTCCAAATAACTACTATTTCAACTCTGTTGAATGGTCTCCGAATGGTGAAAGGTTTGCAGTAGCACTTTCCAATCAATTGGAAGGAGAATCTGTGATACTTTATTCAGTTGACGAGTTTGTTGTGCAGTCGGATGTATCCGGTAGGTTTAGGTTAGTTCAAAATGATCTTAAGATAGCAAATGTCGATGTAGGTTCTACCCCAATCGGATTACAACTAGATCATATTGAATCAGGTTTTATTGTTAATAATGGATCTCTGCCAGTTGAAATTGATTCTGTTAGTCTAGGTGAAATAGCACCTCAACCCTTTGATGTATCAGGCAATGTCTTCCCAAAAACTCTTAATCCGGGTGATTCTCTAGGTATTTTTATCCAATTCTTACCGGAATCGGTTGGGATAGTTAGCTCTGAAATCCAAATTTATTCCAATGCTGGCGTATTAGATGCAACAATAATCGGAGAAGGAATTGACAGCGAGTTAAGGCTGCTACTCCAATCAATTGATTTCGGAGAAGTGATAGTCGGAGCTTCTGTTGATTCAACTCTCAACATAGTTTATAATAAGTCCTTGAATGATATAGCTATTAGTTCAGTTTCATTATTACCGATACCAAATACACCTTTTGAGATAACAAGTAATCAGAATAGTTTACAAACTAATGATAGTCTATTAGTGACAGTTGAATTTACGCCTCAGGAGCCAGGAATATTTCAAAACCTTGTAGCAATTGATAATGATTCACCCTTAAATCCTGCCAGGATACGAGTTGGAGGAATAGGAGTAAGGCCGGTAATATCCGCTCCTTTATCTATTGACCTTAAAGGCGAGCTTTGCCAGGTTAATATCAAAGATTCTATTTTAATTAAGAATACAGGTGTTGGGACACTTGTTATTAAGGATATTTCTTACAGTGGTGTAGGACAAGTGCTTTTTGAAAAGACAACTTTGACTATTCCTAACAAAGACTCATCTTATGTCTCTTATACACTTGAAATTGAACCGGGAGTTGTTGCGACAGGTTTAATTTCAATATCATCCAATTCCCAAATGACCCCCTCACCATTTGAAATTGATTTTGAGGCCAATGTCATTGTTCCTAAGTTCTTAGTAGAATCAAATACAGTGTTCCCGGCTACCGAATTAAATTCTCAGAGTACTAAGATTGTTACAGTTAGAAACACTGGAAGTAGTACCATTGATTGGGATTATCTTCCGTTAACAGATTTATTTGATGGATTTGAACTTGTAGGAATTAATCCAAAAATTATTCAACCGAACCAGACTTCAGAATTTACTTTCAATTTTAATTCAGGGGATACTGAGGGTCAGTTTGAGAAAACATTCTTGCTTGCTGATGATTGTTCAGATACTACCAAAGTTGTGCTTTCTGTAATTGTAGGTGGTGAAGTAAGTTTGATAGATCATGAGGCATTAAGTATTGTTGATACAATCCGGTGTTTTGAACCTATAACATTGGTTTACCAAGTAGTCAATACCGGCAATAGGGATATGAATATAGATGGAGTTACTGTAGGTGACCAAGGATTTATTGTTATGTCACCGATACCGAATATACTTTTATCCGGTGATAGCCTGAAAATTGAGATTTTATATAACCCCCAACAAATAGGACGTATTTCGAGTCAGATTGTAGTTCAGAGTGATGCAGCTAACCCTGATGAAGATGATAAGTATTTCATACCTATAGATCTTTTTGTAGCTGATGAAGGCTTCATACTTGATTTAGTTGAGCTGGATTTTTTAGAAGTTGGCGATACAGCTGATTTATTGGTAACTAATACTGGTAATATCGAAATATTTCCAATTATCGAGTTACCTATCGGATATGATATTCTTACTAATCTTCCTCTGGCTATAGGGGTAGGGCAGACAGAGTTGGTAACTATTCGTCTTTCTCAGGATGATATTCCTGATTTTAGTCCAATCTCCTCAATGAAGATTAGTACTTGCAATTATACAAATGTGACCCTGAAAGCCGATTCTAAAAAGGGCCTGATATCCATATCAGGTGAAACTAGAAATATTAATTCAGGAGAGGCAATTGATATTGCCATTAACATTAACTCTTCGATTAGTTACCCTTATCCTTTGGAACTCTTAATAACAACCAATCGAACTTTACTAAGGCCATCTGTACCTTCAAATTCTGATAAATATGTGGGCTATGATTATACTCATAGCTATTTACTTGATTCACTATCGGCTGGAATTACTAACCTAAAAGTTAATTATTCTTCAGCCTGGGGAAGTGATACTGCTAGTAGTATAAGATTTGCTATTCCGACAATCCAGCCAGACTGGGTGTGGAATGCTACAGAGGGACTGGTGATTTTTGATGATATTTGTCGATTCCATGGCGGTAGATTATTCATTCCGGACTACCTACAGGGCGTTAGTATTAGTCATAATAGTTCGCAGCTATTGATAAACTACTCAACAGACTTGGTTACTGATTTGACAGAGACACCTGATCAATTCAGTGCTGAAATATCAATCTTCACTGTAGAGGGTAGACTTGTCAGTATCAAAGAAGTCAGTATACATCAAGGCATTAATCAGATCAATCATGAGATGTCTAGCGGAAGATACTTCTTAATTATAAATACCAATAACAGTAGGTTCAGTACTGAACCTTATCTCTTCTATATCAATTAACACTATCATTTTATTAAATAAGTATCGCTAATAATGATTGGATTGATTAACGCTATTATCTAACTTTGGATCGATAATAATAGCATTCTCAATAATCCATTAAAACAATGAAGAGAGTACATAATTTTAGTGCCGGTCCGGCGATTTTACCGCTAGATGTAGTTCTTAAAAGTGCAAGCGCGGTAACTGAATATGCTGAACTAGGCATGTCTGTTATGGAGATGAGCCATCGCTCAAAACCTATTGTTAATATATTTGATGAAGCTGTTGCAGATTGTCTTGAGTTAATGGGCTTAAGTAGCCAGGATTATGCAGTATGTTTTGTTGGGGGTGGAGCAAGTCTTCAGTTCTTGATGTTACCATGGAATTTCTTGAAGAAGAAAGCCTCATATTTCAATACAGGTGCTTGGGCGGATAAATCAATTACCGAGGCTCAAAATGTAGGGCCTGTGGATGTGATCGGTTCTTCTAAAGAACTAAATTTCAATCATATCCCTAAGCATTATGAAGTAGATCCGGATTCAGATTACTTACATTATACATCCAACAACACTATCTTTGGTACTCGGTTCGCAAATATCCCGGATAGTAATGGGGTTCCGCTAGTATGTGATATGAGTTCTGATATTTTTTCCCGCCAGATAGATTTCTCAAAATTTGATTTAATCTATGCAGGTGCTCAGAAAAACATGGGTCCTGCTGGTGCAACAATGATAGTTATAAAACGGTCGTGGCTCGATAGTTCTGGGAAAGATGTTAAGGAGACCATGCTATCATACAAAACTCATATTAAGAAAGATTCAATGTTTAATACTCCTCCTGTACTTCCAGTATATATACTGGGTCAGACATTTAAATGGTTGAAACAAAATGGGGGTGTTGAGTGGATTGAAGCTATCAATAACCGTAAAGCTAGCAAGCTTTATGATGCCATTGATTCAAGTGGAGGCTTTTACAAAGGGAGTGTTGTAGAGCCGGGTGATCGGTCGATAATGAATGTGACATACAATTTGCCAACTAGTGAACTTGAGAAGAAATTTGTTGAAGAAGCAGGGCAGCAAGATTTATCGGGTCTGAAAGGGCATCGATCTGTTGGAGGGATCAGGGCATCTATTTATAATGCCCTGCCTGAGGAATCAGTTGATAGATTAATTGACTTTATGGTGAGCTTTCAGAAGAATAACATGTAGGGCCTAGATGATAGAAAAAAACTTAACGGTTAAGAATAGGGCAGGTCTACACACAAGGCCTGCCGCAGCCCTTGTGAAACTTACTTCTCGTTTTGTTTCGGAGATACAGTTTGTTAGAAATGGTTTTGCGATTAATGGCAAAAGTATAATTGGTGTAATGACTTTGGCTGCAGAGCAAGGTGCTCAATTGAGAGTCAAAGTTAGTGGAGAAGATGAAGCGGAAGCTGTTAGGGCAATTGAAGATCTATTTGAATCTGCCTTTGGTGAGATACAATGACAGATGGTGGGGAAATAGTATTTAAAGGCCTGCCAGCATCTCCGGGAATCGCAATAGGAATTATTGATTCTTCCTTTCTGAATAAAGATACTAAGACCCATGTCACTGAAAACTTTACACCGTCGGAGCATTGGACAAGATTTGATCAAGCACTGACTTCTCAGGTTAGTGAGTATGAAGGGCTGTTGTCAAGTGCTGAGAATAGTGAAGTGACTGACATCTTCCAGACATATATTGCTATGCTTTCGGACCCAGAGCTTAAGAATGCTGTGCGTATTCAAATTGAAAAAGGTAATACAGCTGAGGATGCGCTTGTAGGAGTTGTTGATACTCAAAAAGAATTTCTACAGAATTCCATAGAGCAAGTATTCAAAGAAAGAGCTGAAGATTTTGAGAGTATCAAGCAAGGGCTTTTATCCAGATTAGATGGACAGAATTCTAATTTTAAGATTGGGAATAATATTTACATTTTTGACCAGATATCTGCACCACTGGTTTTTAAGCTAAAGGATACTGGTATTAAAGGTATTATTTCACTTTCGGGCGGGATTACATCCCATGCTTCAATTATTGCCAGGTCATTTGGAATACCCCTTGTTGTAGGAGTGACTCAACAGACGGTGAGAGAGACTATAGGAGCTTTACCGGCTGAAACTGAAGCCATTGTTGATGGGTTTAGTGGAAAGTTAACTCTAAATCCTACTAGTGATACTATCAATAAGTATAGAAAAAAGGATCGGGATCTTAAACTTGATTCTGGTTGGAGACAGAAGCTTGTATCACGAGATACAGTTACAAGAGATGGAGATGAAATCTCATTGAATATTAATGCTGATTTTGTTGATATAGTACATCAGGCTGTAAATTTGAGAGCAGATGGCATTGGTTTGGTCAGAAGTGAGCATATGTTATTGCAAAGAAGAGTTTTACCTGATGAAGAAGAACAGTATAATTGGTATCGTGAAATAGCCGAAGCCGCTTACCCTCTGCCTGTGATTATAAGACTTTTCGATTTTGGAAGTGATAAATATGGACATATACTTGGTTTGGAAGAACCAAATCCTGCGCTGGGTCTGCGAGGTATAAGATATTTACTTGATGATCACTATCAAAAGCTTCAACATGATAATAATCTCTCAGTTTTGTCAACTCAAATTAGAGCAATCTTAAGAGCATCTAATCTGAAGAATATTTCAATCATGGTGCCGTTTGTAATAAAAGTCAGCGAGGTACAAAAAGTAAGAGAGTTAACTGGTGAGATTGCTGCATCTCTTGATGGAATCACTATAGATAATAGTATTCAGATAGGCACAATGATTGAAACCCCGGCTGCTGCTATTATGGCTGACCGGCTGGCAGAGGTAAGTGATTTTTTCTCAATTGGATCAAATGACCTTGCGCAATATGTTTTAGCAGCTGACCGCCTTAATCCGGAAATGAGTAGATACTACCGTTGGTTAGATACTTCACTATTAAAGCTGATTATTCAAGTGATTGATGCTGCTAGAGTTAACAAAACACCTGTTTCGATATGTGGCGAGGTAGCTGGTAATCCAAATGCAATACCTTTATTGCTTTGGGCTGGTATTGATAGCTTTTCTGTGAATTCTGCTGTTTTCTTGGAAGTTAAGAATGCAGTTACTTCTTATTCTCAATCTTCATTTAATCAGGTGATTGAAGGACTTATACAAAAGAATGATGATGTTGATTTAATTGCTCTAATTGAAGAATTCATATCTAAGAAATCTAATATGGGTCATAAATGATCAATAACCAGATTAGAGGTATCTATAGAGTTATAATCTCATTTTTGTTAATCACCGGTTGTGTTGATACTCCTTCAGCTCCTGATCCTCAAGTTTTGATAAGTGATGATTTACCTTATGCATATGTACTTTGTGAAGGTTTGCAGGGGAGTAATCAGGCTGAAATAATATCATATTATCGAGGAGAAGGGGGCTTTAATCCAAATATTCGGTTTACTTCTGGCAACTCTGAAGTTATCGGTGATGTTGGTAATTCATTTTATCTTCGCAATGATACCATATTCTCCGTTATGTCTTCTTCCAATCAGATTGTTTTAGTAGATGCATCTAATGGTGAATTAATAAAGCAGTTATCACTACCAAACGGTACATACCCTAGATATATGTATTTTGATGATAATAGTGATTTATATATAACAGACCTTTACAATGACAGAGTATTAAAGCTTGATATATCTTCCGGGCAGGTGCTGGCTGAGTATGCTACAGGTCCAGCTCCGGAAGAGATCGTTGGTTACCAGGGTGTTGTTTATGTAACCAATTCGGGTTTGGGACAATATCGTCAGGATGAGCAATACGCAGGTTATGTTACTACTATCAAGATAGTATCCGGCCAAACAGATTATTACAAAGTTGGTCCCAATCCCAAAAAACTTTTATTCAATGCTGATAAGACCAAATTGTATGTAGGTTACCTTTCATATTATTGGTTAGATAGTGAAGATTTTGGTGCCAGTGATTCTCTAGTAAATCAAGGGGGAATTATTGAATTTGAACTGCCTGGAATGAGGAAACTTAGAGAATGGAAAGTAACTCCTATAGATTTTAAGTTTGATGCATCTGGAAATAGAATGTATGTAATCTCCGACAGGGGATTGCACTATATAGATATATTTTCTAATAGTAATCGAGTTATGACACTCATATCTAGTGGTGATGACAATTGGTATGGTTTGAATATTGATAAAGTGAATGAATCATTATGGATATGTAATAGTCGTGATTTTCAGGTTAGAGGAGAGATTGTAATCTACGATCTTGCAAAGAGTGCTGTATCTGACAGATTAGAATCAGGATATTTACCTAATAGTATAGTTTTTAGAAATCAATGACACTTTTTCAATTATATTCTTCAGTATTAGTATTTATTATTATCTGCACACCATCGGGTCTGTTTTCTAATACTCAATACCGACCCTATGAGGCCAATCCGTTTGAAGGACGAGTTGGGATAATTGGTCAACCGGCAGATGAAAAGCTTAGATTAGATATTGGAATGACTTACGATCTTTTCGATCTTTATCAAGATACTACCACCAGCATCAAATTAGGTACTGATTGGATGGTATGGACTCGGCTCCAATCTGAAGGCAGGTTCAAGTTTCCTGTAGAGACATCAGATTACTGGTTTGGCCTGAATTTTACCCTGACGAACACTACAATGCAAGGAACTGACTCTAAATCTGATATCTGGGGAATGAGATTGAGAGTAGCTCATATTTCTTCGCATCTGGTAGATGGATATACAGCCAGATCTGAGACTGAATGGCAGTTCCTGAAAACGCCCTTTGTTTATAGCCGGGAATTTGCTGAGCTAAGTGCTTATTATGTTCCTATGAATAATTTACGTGTTTACGTTGGTGGACTATTACTTTTTTCCACAATACCTGATGGCTTTTCAACATTGACTCCTCAGTTGGGTATGGATTACATGAATGAAATATCAATATTGGATGGCTTGCAGGTCAGAGCCGGGTATGATTTTAAACTTGTTGATAATCTTACCAGCCTTATTCCAACACATGCGTTTCAGATTGGTTTGGGATACTTCTCCGAACAGCATACCGGGGTTTTCGTGGGGCTATACGGTTATGATGGAGCATCTCTACACGGTATGTTTTTTATGGAAAAAGATTCTTATATAGGTATTGGTAGCCAAGTGTATTTTTATTGATTTTCGTAAATTGATATTTCTTTGTAAACATAATAAAACACAATAGCAAACATGGCTAATTCAATTAATAGAGTGACTATTTTGGGGAATTTGGGAAATGACCCTGAGATTAGAACAACAAACACTGGCAGTACTATTGCAACCCTTTCTATTGCTACTTCGGAAAGCTATAAGGATAAATCTGGTAATTGGCAGGAAACAACCGAGTGGCATAGAATTAAGCTTTGGGACCGTTTGGCCGAAAGAGCCTCACAATATTTAAGAAAAGGCTCTAAAGTCTATATCGAAGGTAAATTAAAATATGGTAGCTATGAAAAAGATGGTATTACACGCTATACGACTGATATAATTGGTCTGAGTCTGATCATGCTTGATAAACGTGAGCAGAGTGGTGGTGATTTTACATCTACTAGTAATTATAATCAGGGTAGTAGTGCAGGACAAACCAGTCAGCAGCATGACCAAGATTTTGATGATGATGTACCATTCTGAACAGTTGGTGTAGAATAGACATGAATATTAAAGAGAAAAAGAAAATATTAGTATTGATGGATGTTGATGGCACTATTTTGTCCATGGATCATTCAAAATCAAAAGATACCTTTCTTGAGGTTTTCTATGATATTTTTGGTAGGCAGATACAAAGAGAGCAGCTTCCATATTTCTCAGGGAATACAGATCTTGGAATTATTAAGCATATTTCTGAAAAAGTTGATATACCATTTTATACAGTATTAGCTGCAAAAAATGACCTTTGGACTACAATGCAGAGTAAGTATAAGCCGCTTTTTTCTCCAGAGTTTATAAAACTGCATCCAAATGTTCGGGGTCTGATAGAAGCTCTTGATAGTGATAGTGATATAGTATTGGGTTTGCTTACTGGAAATAATAAGCAGTCTGCAATGAACAAGGTAGGTACTTTCGGTTTTGAGGATAAATTTGAAGAGGGGGCTTATGGTTGCGATCACTATGATAGAAATATTTTGCCTAAGATAGCCTGGGATAGGTTTGCTTCTCTGTATCCCGATATAGAATTTGGTCCGCAAAACACTGTGATAATAGGTGACTCTGATAAAGATATTCTTTGTGCTCGTAGTTCTGGTTCAAAAGTAATATCAGTTGCGACAGGTCATTATTCTCTAGGTGATTTGCAGAAAGAGTCTCCGGATATATTATTAAATAAATTTGAGAGCCCTCAGGAAATGCTGGATATGATTAAATCCCTTTTTCATTAAGAGAATATACTAAGTCAAACTAGGTAAGTATGAATAAGGGAATAACTATTGCTATAGACGGACCAGCTGGATCTGGTAAGAGTACTACAGCTAAACTACTTGCAGAGAAGTTAGATTATATCCATGTTGATACAGGAGCAATGTATCGTGCTATAACTCACCAATGGTTGCAGCTTGGATTCGATGTTACTGAGGAGAATATGTTACAACTCCTTGATTCCATCAAGTTAAATATAAAGCATACTGAGCATGGACAGAAGACAATACTAAATGGTACTGATGTGAGTGATGATATCAGAAGGCCAGAGGTTGATCGAAAAGTCAGTGAAATATCGGCTGTATCTGTTGTAAGAGAATACTTGGTTGATATGCAGAGGAAGATCGGTGGACAGGGTAGAGCGGTAGTTGATGGTAGAGATATTGGAACTGTTGTCCTACCTAATGCAGATCTTAAGATATTTCTCGTGGCATCAGTTGACTCAAGGGCAGCCAGAAGGAAAAAGCAACATGATTTGAAAGGGCAATATCATACTATTGATGAGATAAAACAGCAGATACTTGATCGAGATAAATATGACTCTTCGCGAGAGATTTCACCGCTTAAGAAAGCTCAGGATGCCATAGAAATTGATACATCGACTCTAACAATCGAGGAGCAGGTTGGAAAGATCTATACCTTGGCTTTGGATAAAATTCAGACCTGATTGGTTTTTATTTAGAAAAAAATTCTTCATAAAAACTTTCGTGGTTCTCTTTTCGTCTTAATAAGAAAATTAATGATAGGAATTCATGCAAGTTATAATTGATGAAACAGCCGGGTTCTGCTGGGGGGTTGTAAGAACAGTTGATATTGCTGAGCAAACACTTGCAGAACAGCAAGGCAATGATACTTATGTCCTGGGTCATATTATTCATAACCCTAAAGAGATTGAGAGACTGAGTAAAAAAGGGCTGCAAACAATTACTCATGATGACCTAGAGGGTATTGCAGAAAAAGAGGGAAGTGATGCTCGTGTAATAGTCAGAGCTCATGGTGAGCCTCCCTCAACTTTTGAAAAAGCGAAGAAGCTTGGTATTAATCTTATCGATGCTACATGCCCTTTGGTTACTGGCTTGCAAGGTAGAGTAAAACGTTTTCATGACAAAGGTTATCAGGTAGTTATATATGGTAAGCCCAATCACGCAGAAGTAATTGGTATACGTGGGGTTATCAATGACGACTGCATCATAGTTTTAAGTGCTGAAGAAGCACTTGATAAAGTTGATTTTTCTAAGAAAACTGTTTTATTCTCTCAAACAACAATGGAAAAACCAGTGTATTTAGAGATTAAAAGAGTTTTGGAAGAGAAAATAGGTAGCTTAGTAGATGGTGGAGATACTCGAGATATGTTTGAGTATAAGAATACACTTTGTAAGGAAGTTTGGGGTAGGGAAAAGAAAGTACTTGAATTTGCAGAAAACAATGATGTCATAGTATTTGTTGCCGGACGCAATTCATCCAATGGGAAAAGTCTGTTTAAGCATATGAAGGAGAGAAATCCTAATATGTATTATATCGAGGATGTAAAAGAACTTGATTTTTCCTGGCTTGAAGGTGCTGAAAAAATAGGTATATCTGGAGCAACTTCTACACCACAATGGTATATGGATACTGTGAAAAAAACTATTGAAGCTTGGCACGTTGAAAAACAATCTGTAGTGAGTGATTGAGCCAATAAATGATTAAATACTTTTTTTATGGATTCTCTCAGGATTTTCTTTGATAAAAGTTTCCCAAGAAACTCTATTAGTTTTTCTATTTGTGTCCTGCGTACCCTGTTCCTTAAAACTTCTACATACTGCTATGGCTAGTGCATCTGTAGCATCATTATTTAGATTAGTAATATCTGCCGATAATATCTTTCCAACCATATAAGCAACCTGAGCTTTATCAGCTCTACCCTTGCCGGTAAGTGATTTCTTGATTTCAAGTGGTGAAAATTCGGCAAGCGGAAGGCCAAGTTTTTTTATAGCTAATACTGCGGCTGCTCTTGCTTGACTAAGCTTGATTAGAGTCTGAGCATTTTTATGAAAAAATGGTGTTTCAATTGCTCCTATCATAGGGTTATGCTTATTTATAACAGTTTGGAGGTCGTCAAAAATTACGGTAAGTCTGTCTGGAGTATCGGGAATTGATCGTAAATCAATAATTCCAGCATCAACGAGTGATAATCTATTAGAATAACTATCAACAATCCCCCAGCCGCATAACCTTGAGCCGGGATCTATACCGATTATTCTTCTAGCCCCCACAAACAACCCCTAATTAATAATCAATTGATTCTGCTATAGAGTCGTCAATTTCAAAATTTGAATAAACATTTTGTACATCATCTAAGTCTTCCATTGCATCAAAGAATTTCATGATACGTTTAGCCTTGTCAGCACTATCGATAATTAGCTTGTCATTTGGTATATACTCTAATTGACTTTTCTCAATATCAATATCCGATTTGCTTTCAAGAAAGTTATTTACACTACCATAGTCTTCCATAGAAGTGATTATTCTACAAGTCTCATCGCCATACTCTAAATCTTCGGCTCCAGCTTCGACAACAATTTCGAAAATCTCTTCTTCGAGCCTGTTATTTGTTTTAATTTCAATAACTCCTTTGCGCGAGAAATTCCATGAAACTGAGTTGGTTTCTCCCATGTTACCATTATTTCTACCAAAAGTCGCTCTCACTTGAGAAACAGTCCTGTTCTTGTTGTCCGAGACTGTTTCTACAATCACAGCAACACCATTGGGTCCATATCCCTCGTAAGTATTTTCCTCTAAGTTACCTCCATCAAGCTCTCCAGTTCCTTTCTTGATAGCCTTAGCTATCGTATCATTGGGCATAGACTGGGCTTTAGCATTGCGTATTGCAAGTCGGAGCCTAGGGTTCATATCAGCATCACCACCGCCATCCTTAGCAGAGATTGTAATTTCTTTACTAATCTGGGTGAAAATCTTAGCTCTCTTAGCATCTTGCCTACCTTTTCTATGCCTGATATTGGCCCATTTACTATGTCCAGCCATGGAATAAACCTAAAGATTGATAATTGTGTCTCAATAATATCAAAGCAAAAATAGGAAACCCTTATAACTATAAAAAAGGAAGAAGTAATGCGAGTGTTAAAGATATAATAGTTGCGAAACAAGTTCTAAAAAGAACCATTGATATATTCCTAATTAATAGCTATTTTAAAGAGCAGCAAATGATACCAACCGAATCTTATTTTAAAGAAAAATTGAAGAGAATTAGCGGCGGCAATCTTGGATTGTTGTTAATTATATTGTTATTATCTGTATCTATTTTCAGTAAAGATACACCGATTAAAGTTCGTAGTGGAGCCAAGAAGAATGATAAAATAGTTCTTAAGGCATCTGAAAGTGACTCTATTCCCAAGTTTATAGATTCAATTATAGGTGATCGTCCTAAGTTAACCGGGGGGATTGATCAGGATGTGATTGTTGAAGAAACTTTTCTCCCTTGGATTGACAAAGAAGACAGTCTGAAATCAATCTCTCAATTGAATAAACGAATCGATGCTCTAATCAATAGATATGATAATCGGCGGACAAGAATAGGAGTTGCTGTTTATTCGCTGGATAGGGGTGAGTTTATTTACGAGCGCAAAGCAGATGATCTTTATACTCCTGCATCAACAACTAAGCTTTTTACTGTGATGAGTGCCTTTTATTTAAAGGGTGATAATGGTACAATTGATACCGAGCTTTATACCAATGGCTATCTTGATATGGATACGGTACTAATGGGTGATTTATTTATCCGTGGGCAGGGTAATGTTTTCCTTGAAGGTGAACATATTAAGACATTAGCGAAAAGAGTTTCTGATATGGGTATCCGTAAAATTGATGGAAATATATACATTGACGAGGGGTTCTTTGATGGTAAGACCGACAGATTTAAATATAGTGGGGATGCGGATGTAGTACAGAAGTTGCCACCGATCAGGCCTTTAATACTTAATAATGCTAATCTAAAACTTGAGATTGAAGCAGGGGCCGTAATTGGAGAACCTGTTGACTACTCCTTCAAACCTAGCTCGACTGTTTTCATTGCTGAAAATAAAGCTACAGTCAAGGGATCTCGTACAAGAGGTGATAAGCTAATGCCCGAAGAGATCAATAAGGATAATGCCAAGGGAACCATCAGATCAGAATATATTTACAATTCTGGTGATCAGGTTTTTGGTGATAAATCACCTCATGAAAATTTAGGGCAAACTATAGATATAGCTGTTAGATCAAGAAAGACTTATAAAAAAAGTGGTGTGACTGTCACTCAGGTTATTGCGCAGGATACTATTCAGAAGTATAAAATCAGTGGTGCAATGTCGACCAATAGATCAACTGTTTTCCAATACCCCATCAAAGATATGCAGCGTGTTATAGCTGGTACCTTGGAGTATTGGCTGGAAAATGATGGAATAGAAATCACAGGGCAGATAGGAGAGAAGTCTGTGAATGAGTATAAGAGTAATCGAGTAACTCGAATTGCTAAACATGGTTTTCCATTACTTGAGATGGCTATGCCTGTCAATAAAAAATCAAACAATTTCACTGCTGAGCAGATGTTTAAATTTAATGGTGCTCATAGAGATAGTCTGAATAACTATGAAGGGGCCAGGGAAGTGTTTCTAGAAATGCTGGATTCTCTTGATATCGAATGTGAAGGGTGTCGATTAAATGATGGCTCGGGGCTTTCTCGCCGTGGACTAGTGAAGCCCAGAGCGATGGTAGAGCTTCTAGTTGCTAGTACTAAACCACCATTTACAGATAAGCTAAGACAAACACTTGCTATAGCTGGAGTGGATGGTACTATACGCAAGAGAATGAGAAAGACAAAAGCCAAAGAGAATCTAATAGCAAAAACAGGTACACTACGTAATGTATCTGCACTTGCCGGATTTGTAACGACAATGGATGGTGAGACACTTGCTTTTTCTATTCTTTCTAATGGACCTTCCCCTCATAAATACAAAAAAATGGAAGATAGAATTGGTGACCTTCTAGCTTCATTTTTCTATACAGGACCTGATGGTAAACGTGAAAGTAGTAGGAAAACAGTAAAATAATGATGCCGATATTTCTATGGGACTAAGCCTGAAAACAAGGCAGTTATCAATTCACATTCTACTTTTTATAGTAGCAGCGGGAATGATCTTTCCACTTATATGGATGGTATTGCTTTCGCTAAAAGAAGTCCCTGAGAGATTTAATACAATATCTGAGATAGTCTTTTCAAGTTTTACTTTTGGGAACTACTCTGAAGCCTTTGAGCAGGGTAATTTCGGGCAGTACTTCTGGAATTCAGTTTTTGTTTCTACACTGGTTACTCTGGGTAATGTTTTTTTCTGTACTATGGTAGCCTATGCATTGTCGCGCAAGAGAATATTTGGGATGAAGTTTTTATTAATATCAGTAATGGCCATCTTAATTATTCCAAGTCATGTGATCATGATACCTATGTATAGACTTATGGTAGAATTGGGGTGGATCAATACATTTTATGCCTTGATAATTCCCTGGATGGTATCTCCCTTTGGAGTATTTCTTGTTAAACAGTATATCGATGGTCTCCCGCGTGAAATAGAGAATGCAGCCAGAATTGATGGAGCGGGAGAGTTAAGAATACTATTTACAATTGTTTTCCCACTATGCAAACCCATATTGACAGTGTTAGCTATTTATACATTTTTGGCTAATTGGAATTCATTTTTATTTCCTTTTCTCTTCACAAGTGATGAAGCACACCGGACACTACCTGTTGGCCTTAATTTTTATTTAGGAAAACAATCTGTTGATTGGGGACGCCTGATGTCAGCTGCCTCAATTGCTGCAATGCCTATTCTCTTACTTTTTCTTTTATTCCAGAAGCAGATTATAAAAGGGCTCACAGCCGGTGCAGTAAAGGAATAGTGTGAGTAGGTTTATTGTAATATTTTCTGTCGATTACATACTAAATAAAAACAATCTTTTCCAAAGAATCCTTTTAAGGATTTATGTATTCATGACCTTATCGTTATCTTTGGGTATAAATTACTTATACGGTAAGTAACCTAATTATTTATTCTGGAGGATTTAATCAATATGGGTAAGAAAATAATATTTATTCATGGTAGATCGACAAAACCAAAGAAAGATGTATTACAAGAGCTATGGTTCCGAGCAGTAAGATCTGGACTTAAGAGAGACTATGGAGATACTGGTGTTCAAAGATTTGAAGAAATAGAAAAGGAACTGGTCTATTACTTTGATATTACCCAGGAGAAGATTCCCGGGTGGGAGTTCGAGTCGGAAGTGGATATTCAGCACCGCTTTGATTCGCTAAAAAAACTGGAAAGCTATGGAAAAAATGATTTTAATGAAGAAGAATATGATAAGCTACATACGTTTGGAGCAGTAAAGGAAGCGGCTGCTGATATTTTTTCTGATGTATTATCTTTTTTTGGTTTAGGGAAAAGGCTGATAAAAAGAGTTGCAAAAGATATGGGAGAGTACTGGAACGAAGAGTCATATTATAGTAGTGATGTAAGATATAAGATGACAATGATACTACAGGATGCTATTCTGAATAAAGATGACATATTAATTGTAGGACATAGTTTGGGTACAATTATCACATATGATACGTTATGGAAATTCTCTCATTATAGCGAGTATCGCAATATGGATGGGATGGATCACAAGATTGATAAATTTATTTCATTAGGTTCACCCCTGGCAGATGAAAATGTTAAGTCAATGCTCAAAGGTAGAAATAGTAAAGGAAAGTTTAAATACCCATTGAATCTAAGAAGCTGGGTTAACATTTCTGCAGAGGATGATTATGTATGTAGTGATGAAGAGGTTGCTAATGACTTTGATTATATGACAGACCATGATCTAATAGACAAGATAAAGGACATTCCTGAGATATATAATCTTACTGTTAAGAATGGAGTCTCAAACCCTCATTCATCGATAGGATACTTAATACATCCTGCCTTTATCAGTGAGCTTTATAATTGGATGTAAGTGAAATCCACATTTTTAATAGTGTAAGATTTTTACCTAATTCTAGTTATGAACATTGTCACTGACCAGTGATAACGTATAATCTTTGATTTGCCTATTCAAAGCACTCTCATTAGATTGTTCAATTGTTAAGTAAGTGTCCTCTAATAAAAAGAAAATGAGTATAGATATCATGAGTGGATCCCAGAATACTACTCCAACAATTTATCATCCGTCCGAAGAGACAATGGCTAAAGCCAGAGTGAAGGATTGGGAGGCCATGAATAAACAGGCTGGTGATGATCCGGCGTCTTTTTGGGAGAAAGAAGCCCGAGAGCTTGAATGGACAAGGCCCTGGGATTCCTACATGGATGATTCGAAAGCTCCATTTTATAAGTTTTTTGTCGGGGCAAAGACTAATATTTCCTATAACTGCCTCGATAGACATCTGGATGGGGCAACGAGAAATAAAATCGCATATATATGGGAAAGTGAACAGGGAGAATCAGTCTCAATTTCTTATTTCAAACTTCATAGAGAAGTTTCCAAGTTTGCCAGTGTACTAAAAGGTATGGGTGTGCAAAAAGGGGACAGAGTAACGATCTACATGGGCAGAGTGCCAGAGCTACCCATGGCTATGCTTGCTTGTGCAAGGATCGGTGCGATACACTCGGTAGTTTATGGAGGCTTTTCTACCGAAGCTTTGCATGAGAGGATAGAGGATAGTGCTTCAAAAGTAGTGATAACTTGTGATGGAGCTTATCAAAGGGGTAAGATTGTTGAGCTTAAGAAGATAACTGATGCGGCAGTTGATAGGGCAGGCTGTGTTGAGACAGTTATTTGTGTTCGCCGAACAGGTGAGAATGTAAATATGTGCGAGGGAAGAGATTACTGGTGGCATGAACTAATGTCTTTACCGATAGCATCGCCAGATTGCCCGGCTGAAGAAATGGATTCGGAAGATCCTTTATTTATTCTTTATACCTCTGGTACCACAGGAAAACCAAAAGCAATTTTGCATGTACATGGTGGCTATCAGGTGGGTGCCTATGCTAGTCTCAAATATGTATTTGATATCAGAGAGGAAGATCGATACTGGTGTGCAGCTGATCCTGGATGGATCACGGGGCATTCTTATATTGTTTATGGGCCATTATTAAATGGTACAACTTCAATGATATATGAGGGAGCTCCAAACTTCCCTTATCCTGATAGATGGTGGAGAATAGTGGAGAAGTACGGTATCAATATCTTGTATACTGCTCCGACAGCTATACGTTCACTGATGCGTTTTGGTGATTCTTGGATTAAGAAATATGATTTGAGTAGTCTGAGATTACTCGGGTCAGTTGGTGAACCTATTAATCCTGAAGCATGGAAATGGTATTTTGAGATCGTTGGTGGGGGAAGATGTCCTATTATGGATACTTGGTGGCAGACTGAGACTGGTATGTTTATGATTACACCTATGCCATGTGTAGCTCTTAAACCCGGGAGCGGGACAAGACCATTTCCAAGTCTGAAGATGGCCGTGGTAGATGAGAATGGGCAGGATGTAGAAACAGGTGAGGAAGGCAAACTAGTGATTGATACTCCCTGGCCTTCGATGATGAGAACGCTATACAATGACGATGAGCGATACGTGAGTCAGTATTGGTCTGAGTATCCAGGTAGATATCTGGCTGGTGACTCGGCACGAATAGATGAAGATGGATACTTTTGGGTGATTGGTAGGATTGATGACGTCATTAAAGTCTCAGGTTATAGGCTTGGTACAGCTGAAATAGAATCTGCACTTGTATCGCATCCAAGTGTTGCTGAGGCAGCAGCGATAGGCCTACCACATGAGCTCAAGGGAAACGCAATCCATACTTATGTTATTCTTCTGGCAGGAATGCAAGAAAGTGAAGAGCTTAAGCAGGAATTAGTACAGCATGTTCGTACCGAAGTAGGGCCTATTGCAAAGCCTGAGTCTGTGACTTTTGTTGATAAACTGCCTAAGACGAGAAGTGGTAAGATTATGAGGAGAGTACTTAAAGCACAGGCATTAGGTGAAGACCCTGGTAATCTTAGTACGTTGGAAGACTAACGTTTATCTTATAAAGAATAGTTTCTCTACTCATTTATAAGCCAATGGGAAAAACTCTAATTATAATAATTATTACCTCTATACCAACTCTTACAGTATTTACCCAAGATGTAGCATGTGCGTTTGCGCCTGAGACATCCAGAAGTTACCCTTATATTGGAGCAACAGTAGGGCTACCAGGTTTATTGACGGTTATAGGCGGGTATAGTGGTCAAGACATTAGATTGCAAGCAGAAATAGGGGCTCTGTATGAATCATGGGCCATTTATCTGGGTTCAGTGGGATATCAGTTTTATAATAAGCATGAGACTAACTTGTCAGTGGGGCCCGCCGGAGGTTTTTTGGATCTAGGCTTTGGATTTGGCAGTGCTGAATATTCAGTTGTAGGGATGGTGACAGATTTTAACTCTGAATGGTTCCATATTGATGCGGGTTTGTTTTATGGTTTTCACAAAAATGGACTGCTCATTCCTAAAATTAACATTGGCTATATCTATATTTTTGATTGATAACTGGAAGAATTTGATTGTCTCAAATTATAGTTCGGAGTGAATTATAAGTAATATGGATAAGAACATTCATAACCATGATGATAACTGGAGCTATACTTCGGATATAGGTGATACTTCTAACTCTATAAGTAGGAAATCTACTACAGCTATCCTAATAACTGCTGCACTGGCAGGTATAATCGGATTGAAATTATTTTCGAATAGACTTGAGAATGTAGTTGATGGACTGACTTATAGTATCTGGATCGCATCATTATCGTTAGTAATTGTATCAATTCTATATTATAAAGCTCGTAACAGAATAAAAAGCTATAGTGATGGAAGTGAAAAAAGGATGAGTTATGTTTTAGCCTCATTTTTGGGTTGTGTATTTGTAATGATTCTCCTAATCGATTTGGTTGATATAGAATTATCCAATAAACCTAAATATATCACTCGTATGAAGGTGATTAAGAAATCCAAGAATTATAGATACGGTACTCTGTACTTGTTTCTGCAAACAAAAGATGGTAGGGAAAGATTTGCCGCAACGAAAGAAATTTATGAGAATATGGAAGAGGGCGATACATTAAGTATCACTCTAAAACAAGGTTTGTCAGGTTATGATCATATCTTGTGGTAGCCGAGGAGTATTTACCTAACCTTCCCAGTCGTATTCATCACCTTTGCAGGCATCGTCAGAATAAATATTGATTGAATAGCCTTTTTCAGATAGGCAGGTAACACGATGTATATGATTACAATATGTGTCCGGCTGTCCACAATCAGCAAAAGTATCACCGGTACCAACTCGTATTGATTTTTCTAGCTCGATATTATTATCATCACAGAGCTTGAATAACTCAAGTTCAAAATCTCCTTCGATATAATAATAGCAACACATCTCAGGGTGGCCATGAATCTTGGTTTTATTGCCTTTTTCCCAACAGATCAGCATTACTTCCCAGCCGGAAGAATGTCTTGAAAGGTAATTTCTTTGATAATCTTCACAATCTGATGGTTCAAAGTCTTTATACTCAACATTGTTAGCTACAGTTTTGGCAAAAGACTTCATATATCTTATACGATCATCATTATTATCTAATGATTGCATTCCAGATACAAACTTGGAGAGTTCAATATCATAATCAAAGTCATTGTTATGCAAATTATCTACTGTGTTTTTGCCGGCGGATACTTCTTTCATTCTGTTTTGATTGTGTTATTTTCGGCAAAGTAAAAAAGTTCCTTCTCTTTTGCAAATGATTATTAATGATTGATTTTAACTATATCAATGATAATAACTATGTAGAAAATGACATTGTCATCTGGAATAGAATTAGTTATTTTGGTCGGTAATCAGAATAGTTAAACCATAACAGCATTATAAAGATTGAAAAAAATAGTCACTTGGAATATAAATGGATATCGCTCAATAGTTGGGCAGAATGCTTCAAGAAAATGGGATACAGTTGAAAAGGACAATAAGCTTTTTCGATTTATTAGTCGCGAGAGCCCTGATGTATTGATGTTGCAGGAGACAAAGGCGCATCTTGATCAGATACTACCCGAACTCCAGTCTCCGGAAGGATATAATTCATTCTTTTCTAATTGTACTGTGAGAAAGGGATATTCGGGAGCTGCTATTGTTACAAAGAAAGAACCTGATGAGGTAATCTTTAATTTTGGTATCGATGAGTTTGATAGTGAGGGTAGGCTTGCTGCTGTACGTTTTGATAATGATTTGTATGTTGGAGTTTATTTCCCCAATGGCGGTAAAGGTGATGACAGGGTAGACTATAAGCTAAGATACTATGATGCACTTTTTGATTGGATAGGGCAATATAAATCAAGGGGGATGAAGATTATTGTTTCAGGAGACTATAATACAGCTCATAAAGAGATAGATTTGGCGCGTCCGAAGCAGAATATTAAAACTTCTGGTTTCTTACCTCATGAAAGAGAGAAGCTTGATGAAGTAGTTGATATGGGCTATACCGATGCTTTTCGTTTTTTTAATAAGGAACCTCATCATTACACATGGTGGGCCCAACGAGGTAGGGCTAAAGAGAATAATGTAGGCTGGCGTATTGATTATCACTTTGTTTCAGAAAATCTATTAGGGGATATGAAAAATTGTTATCACCTGCCCGACGAACCGGGTTCGGACCATTGCCCAGTAGTTCTTGAGCTAGACTAAATGAAGAATTTTTTTAGAATAGATCATATCATTAGCACAGTACTTGTGTTCGCATTTCTTGCTTTTTTGCCTTGGTTTTTTTCAATTGATTTTTTCGATCCTCTGCAAAGCACAATTGAGGATATGAAAATATCAGATATAGTCTTTGGGCATGTAAGAGATAGAGATGAAATAACGACTGATACCAATATTGTGATAATCAATAATTCGCATCTTTCGCGTGGTAGTTTTGCTGAGGAATTGGAAATGATTGCTTCCTATGAACCAAAGGTAATAGCTATTGATGCATTCTTCCGAAAGCCTAAAGATCCGGATGAAGATGAATACTTTTCATATGTTTTATCTGAATATGATAATATTATCCTTGTTAATGAACTGGCTATAAACGAAGATGGTAACCTTGATTCAGTGAAAACGTCGTTGCCAATCTTTTCAGATAATGCAATGTCTGGCTATGCGAATATGGTTACAAGTGATGAGGATTTTAGAACTGTTAGATTAATTACTCCTCATTTCAAGGGTAAGGGAATAGCAGGAGATAATGATACAATTTTCAATAGCCTGTCTGTCGCAGTTACTTCATTGTACGATGAAGAAAAAACTAGAAACTATCTTGAAAGAGGTAATGAAACAGAGATTATCAACTTCAAGAGAAATATTGGGGAAGGTTATAACTATTTAGATGTTCGCGACATATTCGAAGATCCTACCTTGTTAGAAACTGTTACTGATAAAATAGTATTGATAGGATATCTTGGGCCTACAACTGAGAAAAAAACTACTGAAGATATTTTCTATACTCCACTAAACAAAGCATATGTTGGTAAGGCGGAACCTGATATGTATGGTGTAGTGATTCATGCAAATGCCATATCAATGATTCTTGAAGCAGATTTCATAGCATCTTCTCCGGAATGGTTACCATGGCTTATAATGGTGTTCATGGTCTACTTGAATATGGTGATGCTTTACAAGTTCAGAAGAGAGTACCTGACTTGGCACCAGTTATTAACTGTTGTATTTATTATCGGTCAATTATTAGTTCTTCCTATGGTAGTAATATTATTATTGCATTGGTTCGATTTTGAGCTTAATCTTGGATCAGTTTTCTTTGCAATAATAATCTGTGTTCTTTGTTTCGAAATGTATCACGATAGTCTTAAACCCTTGTCTTTTTCATTTTATAATAAGATCAAGAACAGGAGGGCTGAGCAATGAGAAAACTAAAATCTTTTTTTAGTTGGGATGCATTACTGGGATCAGCATTTTTATACCTTCTTCTTTTTACTGTGCCTCTTCTTTTTATAGCAGATGTTTTTAAGCCTTTTACAATGGCTGTTTCTGATTTTCAGATAAGTGACATTTACTATTCATCCATACTACCTGAATTAGATGTTACTGAAGAGACAGAAGTAGTATTGATTAATTCGGTAACTTTTTCTCCATTTGGTCAGAAGAATATTTCAACTTCTAATTTAGCTCGGTTTATATTGATTGCCCAAGATGAAGGGGCTATTGCTATTGGAATAAATGCGAAAATTGATCTGGACAGTTCTTCGGAGAATTTTGATACTTTGATAGAGATTTTTGCTCAGGAAAATGTAATTCTTTCAAGTGAAAAAATATATCTGGATGGTGAATTAGTTACTGATTCTTTATTGAAAAGTAATACCATATACTCTGATTATCTATCTCAATTAACAACTCGATCATCATCCTTTGTGAACTCTGATGAAAAGAAACACCTTTCAATTAGGTCGTTTATTCCTATGAGAATTACGGATCAAGGGGATAGAAATCTTCATTTTGCTTTGAGACTGGCTAGTTATTATAATCCAACTGCTGTAGAAGCTATTCTGGAAGATAATGAAGAGGAGACTTTCATCAATTATAGAGGAGGACTTGATAAATTTTCTTTGATTGAGGCTACTGAGTTTATAGCGGGAGAATATGGGGAAGGAGCATTACAAAATAAGATAGTTTTGATAGGTGATTTTGATAGAACAGGCGTTTCTGATGAATTTGAGAAGACATATTATACTCCTCTGAATGAGAATACGGCTGGCAGAACTTTTCCAGATATGTATGAGACTGCTATATTAGCTAATATTATATCTATGGCTATTTCAGATGGCTATCTTGAAACGGTAGAAAATTGGAAAAACTATATTCTTGGTTTCGTACTGGCATATATGAATATGCTGATCTATCTTTTCATTGCGAGAAGAAATAGGAAGTGGCTCGAGTTTGTTGCACTAATTATTTTTGTTATTGAGTCAATACTTGTAGCATTTCTAACAATACAACTTATTTCTGAATGGGGTAAACATGATGATCTTACATCTTTGGTATTTGTAGCCGCGCTAAGCCCAATTGTATTTCAGTTATATATGGATACTGTAAAACCTGTATTCAAAAGATTACTGAATTTATTTTCATAAATATTTAAGTACTTATTTGAAAACACCGATATTAGTTGTATCTTAATAAATACTTGTGAAACAATAATATCATTTTGAATATGAAGACACTATTGGTAACTGTTTTGTTCGCGGTAGCTTCGATAGCTTTCGCGGGGCAGGGCAAGGTAGTAACTGTCAAGGGTAGTGCTACTGTACAGAAGGGTGGTAATGGTTCCTGGGTAGCTTTGAAGAAAGGCTATACAATCAAGAAGAACGACATGATAAAGATAGAGAAAGGTACTAAGATTACTTTCTCTAATGATAAGGGGATGCCGGTTGAGATGAGAAAAGCCGGACAGTATTCAGGTGCAAAACTGTTTGCTGTGACTCGAAAGAAAGGTTCGGCCTCGAAGAAATTTGGTAAATTCCTAATGGACGAGTTGAGCGAGACAGATGATCTTCTTGCCTCTGGTGACCATAAAAAACGGATGTCTACTCTTGGTGCTGTAGAAAGAGCTCTACCCACCGGGGAAGATAATAAGTTTGATGTAGTCTTTCCTCGCAATACTTTTCTTATAGAACCAACTGTTGAGTTAGTTTGGAATACTGTAGATGGTGCTTCTTCTTATACTGTTAGCATAAAAGATAATAATGGTTTTGAAGTGAAGACTTTGTCTGCTGGTAACCACAACAGTGTTTCGCTTGATCTGTCTGGGATCACGCCTGTTAGAGGTGAATGTTATTTTTGGTCTGTTTCTTCAGATAATGGTAAGAATACAGATGAATATTGTTTGCTTGTTACTGATGAGGAAACAATCCAGTCAATTAATTCTGATCTTTCTGCTATTGATGATGAATATTCAGCTGATAATCCAGTGAATTCTTATATAAAGGCTCGTGTGTATGAGGAAAATAATATGATGGTTGAAGCTGATAGACACTATAGAAATGCTATTGAATTATCTCAGAATGATGAAAGATTTGTTATTATTTATAATAATTATCTCGATAGAGCAACGAACTGAAAAATATAGCATGGTATTTGAATAAAGGGCTTCTATGTAACTATAGAAGCCTTTTTTATTTTTACTTGACTATATGAAATCAATCTCAGTACTTATAACATTCCTGCTTTTGTCATTTAGTTTATCATCCCAAGTATTTACTGGGGCAGATGCAGCGCTTAACAATCCCGATAAATATTTTAAAGGGAAGCGGGTATATCTTTTAACTAACCATTCTGGCCGAACTTCTGACGGATTACTAACTGCTGATAAGTTTATAGCCAATCCAAATATCAATCTAAAGGGACTGTTAGTTCCTGAACATGGCTTTTATACAACAGTTCGAGCGGGAACAGCTGTTGCTGATGATGACTGGAATGGCGTACCTATTATTTCATTATATGGAAAAACACGCAAACCAACTTCAGCTATCTTAGAGGGCTGCGATGTAGTAGCAGTAGATATTCAAGACATAGGTGTACGAAGCTATACTTATATCAGTACTTTATTTGAGACTATGCAGGCCTGTGCCGAGAATAACAAAAAAGTTGTTGTTTTAGATAGACCAAACCCGATCGGTGGTATTATAGTAGATGGTAATGTACCGGATCCTGGAGTTAGTAGTTTCGTATGTCGTGTACCAATACCTTACCTTCACGGTTGTACAATTGGTGAGCTTGCTAAAATAATTCGTGGTGAGGGGTGGCTGGGTCAAGGGTTGAAATTAGATCTTGAAGTTGTGGCTATGGACGGATGGCGTAGGTGGATGCACTGGGAAGATACTCAGCTAGTGTGGTTCCCCACATCACCGCATATCCCAACCCCAACTAGTGTACGCGGTATTGCCGCAACTGGAATATTTGGAGAGCTGGGTATTCTATCGATTGGTATTGGTTCGATGTCACCTTTTCAGTATATCGGACATCCAGATTTGAATAATACTTCTCTTGCCCCTTATTATTCGATCAATGGTGTCATGTATTTCCGAAGTCGTTACCAACCATTTTATGGAATGTATAGTGGAACGGATACTCCTGGTTTTATACTCAGATTTGCTCCGGATGAACAAGGCAGGTACTTTAGTTCCGGGATGAAGATGATGAAAAGGCTTAGACAAGAACATCCAAATATTTTTAATCAATCATTAGCTAAATCCAAAGGAACTAATATGTTCCGAAAAGTTACCGGTACCGGAGATTATCTGGATATGTTCAGGACTGGTGATTTCAGTTTACTTGAGGATAAACTCGAAGCTGGCATTCTTGATTTTGTAATTATGAGAGAAAAATATCTAATCTATAAGTAATTATTGCTCATAGATCAGATATTTTCTACTATACTCTTATCAATTATTTCATACCAAGCGAATTCATAATAAACTTAAGTTCACGATAGCGGGTAGATACAAGCTTTTCGACTGACTTACCAGATCCACCCGAGCCATGACCACCTTCAAAATCAACATCAAGTAGTATAGGGTTTGTCTGGTTAGAGCCATTCTGTAGCATTGCAGCCATCTTCTTGGCATGTAGAGGGTCAACACGGGTATCGTATTCACCGGTATGAATGTATGTATTAGGATAGTTTATGTTAGTATCAATATTGTGATAAGGTGAATACTCAATAAGCCATTGGAAGTCTTCTTCATTATCAGCACTACCATACTCAGGAATCCAATATTGAGCAATGAGAAATTTATGGTAGCGGATCATATCCAGAAGCGGGACCCCAATAACTACCGCTTTAAACATATCAGGTGCTTGTGTAAGTGTAGCTCCGGTGAGAAGACCACCATTTGAACGACCTGATATAGCCAGACGATTTGGATTAGTATATCCTTCATCAATAAGATATTGAGCAGCAGCCTGAAAATCATCGAAAACATTTTGTTTATTTTCAAGCATACCGGCACGATGCCAGTCTTCGCCATATTCACTTCCGCCTCTTAGATTAGCTACAGCGTATATACCACCCCTGTTAATAAATGTAGCTATATCCCCTAGAAATGATGGCGTCAGGCTGATATTAAATCCACCATAACCATAGAGCAGTGTAGGGTTGTCACCTTCACGAACCATATCCTTGTCATACGTCAGGAATATCGGTACCTCAGTACCATCCTTACTTTCGAATTTGTGCATTTTAGTAACAATTCGATCAGTTGGTATAGGCGTCGGTTCTTGGTAGAATAACTCGAATTCAAATGATTCAGGATTGAGCTTATAGAGCTTAGTAGGATAGGTATAGCTCTTAACAGATACAAAGATAGTATTTAGATGTTCATTATATGATATTGATCCAATATCACCGATCTCAGGTAATTCTAAATCTTCTATCTTTTCACCTTGTTTGTCATACACTGACAGTCGCGATAGTACATCTTTTTTATATAGTACAAATGCTTTATCTCCTACCCAGACAAAATCTTTAATTACAATATCCATACTAACATCAATAAATGGTGTCCAGTTTTCAAACTCCGGTTTATTGACATCAGTTCGCATAATCTTAAAATTAGCTGCGGAGTCATTAGTTAAAAAGAAAAACTCACCATCGTGATACTTTGGAAAAGCATTGAATTTTTTGCTTGAATAAACCTTTTTACCTAAACCCTGTGTGCCAGTTTTTTTAATATGGAGAGTGTTAGAATAAAAGTCACCAAATGTTGTATAGGTGTAGTTTGCATTCTCGTCGTCGTATACTTGTGCATAATCTTTGGCCGATGGTGCAGCGATTATGAACTTATCTTGATTGTTATCAGATCCTAGCTTATGTAGATATGTCGGTAGAGGCTCTTGATTGTCAATCATTTCTTGGCTACGAAGAGTAACATACGCATGGCTTCCATCATTCGAGAAAGTTAGATCACGTAGATTTTCAAGTGGTGCATAAATCTCTTCCATTGTTTCAGTATCGAAAAAGCGATAGGTTGCAATCTCATTCCCCTTAAATTGAGTAGCTACAGCAACTATAGAACCATCTTTATTATATGCTGTTGAAAACCATGAGGTTTGGCCACTACTGTCAATATCAGTTGGTGAGAATATTTTGATTGTATCAGAATCTTTAATCCTAAATAAAGTAGAATGCTTGTCACCTTTCTTCTTGATAGATATAAACTCACGACTTCCTTTATAAAAAGGAGCAGAGCGTTGCTCCCGATCGTAGATAGAATATAGTTCATCTTTCAAGCCTTCTATTTCATCGCCCATAGTTTCGATAAACTGATGAGTATATTCTGACTGGTTCTCTGACCATGAGCGCACTTTTGGGTCAGTTTTATCCTCTAACCACCTATAAGGGTCTGAAATGATCTGATTATGCAAAGTATCACTAAACTCAACTATTTCAGTAGCCGGAGGATCAAATTTAACTTCAGGCATAGTATTTTCTGTATTTTCGCAGGCAACAAGAATTAGTAGTAAGAGTAAGGTAGTTAGTAAGGTCTTCATTTATATCATAATGTTGGTTGTAAAGATTTAATCACAAAATTAGTGAAATTATGCATGACATAGTTATTGTAGCTATTGGTGGATCAATTGGAGCAGTTTCCCGTTATCTCTTATATCTTAGATTTAAATCAAATATAGCGGAAATAATTAGTGATTTGTATAATAGTGCCGGAGCGTTTCATTCAGTATTAATACCAACACTATGGATTAATGCTGTGGCTTGTTTCTTACTAGGAATTTTATATCCATTGTTGAGCTCTAATCCCAGAGTTGGTCTCTTTCTTGGTATGGGTCTTCTGGGTTCGTTCAGTACTTTTTCTACATTTGGTATGGAATCTTGGCTGCTAATTTCTAACGGATTTTATATTTCCGGGTTGATCTATATATTGACTAGCTGTATTGTTGGCTTGGTAGGAGTAATGGTAGGTGGAGCTCTGGGGAGCTGGTTAGTTAATTGATAAATAAGCATCAGAAAACGAATTGCTTTTTGATTCGTTCATAAATAAGATAAATGACTGAAGATAATATAAAAGACGATACTCCTCTTGCTAGCGACTCCGATCCAGTAGGGCCTTCACCTGGTAAGAAGAAGAGAAAGAAAAGGTTTGGTTTATTTTTTAGACTAGTAACTTTGACTTTAGGCTTGGTAGTATTAATACCAGTCTCACTTTATTTTCTTAGTATGAATGATTCATTTAGGCAATGGGCTGTCCAGAATATCGTAGCCATCGTGAATGATAATCTTGAAGCAAAGATTGAAGTAGGTGATATTGATTTTTTTGATCCTGAGGGGCTTCGTTTAAAAGAAGTTTATGTATTAGCAGCTAATGATACTCTTGCGGGTATATCAGATATACTAATTGATTTTCAAGCGCAGCCACTGCTTGATAGTAAAGCAATTGTGAATACACTTGAAATAAGTAATGGTACGATAAAGTTGCTGAGAGACAGGGATTCTATTTGGAATTTCTCAAGAATTGCAGCTCCATCTACTAGCACTGATACATCTACTTCAAGTGCCTCATGGCTAATAGAAGTTGATCAACTTCTATTAAATAATATCTCTTTTACTTACAGAGATTCTACCCAACTTCAAGATGATCTAGGAACCAATCTGATACGTGATAGATATAACTCAATGAACTACATAGACTTCACTTTAGATGATTTGTATCTTAGGGGAAGTAATATCTCAGCAATGATTGGCGAACAAATCTACAAGATTGATCTCAGTCATCTTAAATTTAGTGATAGGAAGTCACCAGCAAAGGTTCAGAATTTAGATGGTGATTTCACTCTCGATGAAGATGGTATAACTGCTGAAGATACTGATGTATTATTAAATGATGCCATTATCAAATTTGATGCATCTATTAGTGATTATAATGTCTTTGCAGGTGATGATTTTATGTCTGCTGATTTAATGCTCAATCTCGTTGCTGAAGATATTGATGGCTACGAAGTTGCTGGCTTTGCCCCGATGCCTATAAAGCTTGCCCGGAAAGCAAGTATAAATATTGATGTTAGTGGCAGACTTGACAGTATCCAAATTCAGTACCTTGACATAAACTTTGCTAAAACAACCCTTCATTTGAATGGTTTACTAAGAGATGTCACGAACCCGGAGAAATTAGCTTACGATATTGAGATTGGGAACAGTATTGTTGGTAGAGAGGATTTGAGATACATAGATGGTCTTGACTTAAGATCAGTTCCTTCATTTGGTAATGCCAATTTAAAGCAATTAGATGTAAACGGTGACTTATATTCAGTAACAGCGGAAGCTGCAATCTCGGCCTCACCAGGTAGTTTCAGAGGTAAGCTTAGCTCCAGTTGGGCTAATCAAATATCATATTCTTATAATGGTTCAATAAAAAATGTAGATCTGGCTCAATTAACTGGCAATCCATCCATAAAATCAGATATAAACGGTAGATTAATTGCTGAAGGCAAAGGAGTAAACCTGAATAGAATTACAGCTGATATCAGTTTTCATGGGGATTACAATAGGATAAATAGCTACACCTTTGATAGCTTAGCTCTGGATGCTTCTTTACAAGAAGGAATAGCTAATCTGAGAAAACTTGAGATCACACAACGTAATACTAAATCCGATGCTCTGTTAGGTGAAGATGAAGTGTTGAGTCTATCTGGCCAGCTTGACCTTAATGATTTGAATGATCCTTCTTATAACTTGGAAGCTCAGATTCAAGCCTTAGATTTGCGAGCTCTATTAGAGGTGCCTGAAGCACCCAGCTATATAACAGCTAGGACCAAGATACAGGGTTCTGGTTTTCAGTTAAGCAATATTATTGGTGAGCTTGAAGCCAGTATTGATTTAATGATATTTGATGATAGGGCAATACTACCATTTGATATTATTATGTCTTTTGAGAATGTGGATGAAGGTAAGATGCTTTCTCTGGAATCAGATTTTATGAGTATTTATCTTGAGGGTAATTTCGAGTATGAAGATTTGATTGAAACCATAATAATCCACTCAACACAGCTAGCTGGTTATGCTGAAGCACAATTAAATAAGATTATTACTAGTACGCAAAACATTGACAAAGGTATTGAAGAACAAAGTATTGGCGTACTAGAGAAGTTTCCTGCATTAGATGCCAGAATTTTTGGTGAGATTACAGATCTTTCACCACTATCTATATTCTTAGATAGTACCAATGTATATAGTTCCATTAACATCAATCTGAATCTTAAGAACAGCGATAGCTTATCACTGTTGACAATTGACTCAATCAGTATAGATAAGCTAGGAGTTAATAGGAATGATCTTGAGCTGATAACAAAAGACTTATTCATGTCTGGAGAACTTCAGATGGATATCAGGAATAATGAACCAGTTTTCTCTTCATTTCTTCTTAATACAGATGCTCGTGAGCCGCTTACTATAAATAATAATACTTTTTACAACACATTTCTCTATTCTCAGCTTGCGGATGATACTTTGGCCATCAGTAGTCATATCGATATGAACAATGAGTTTGATATCTCAGTGATTGGCGATATGTTTGTTCAGGATGATATACTTGATATGCAATTGACGGTGTTGGAGTTAGGCTATGATAGCCTACATATATGGAAAAATACCAAAGATATTTATGCTAGTTTTGGTGAGAAAGGATTTAATATAGATACTTTGAAATTGCAAAGAAAGGATAAAGAGATTATCACATTAGATGGTTCCTACGATGCTTTTTCCGATAACTTTCAAAATGTTAATCTGACTCTTACTGGTTTTGACTTTGCTTATGTTAGAGAGTTACTTCCATCGTTAGAAAATCCGTATCTTGATTACATGAAAGGTAGGGTAGATACACTGGGTATTCGTCTTGATGGTACAATGAGTGAACCAGAGATTGATTTGCTATTTAGTACTAAAGATTTGGTATTCAACCGTATCCCTCTGGGAAATATTTATGCTAATCTTGAGCATTCTGATGCAACTATCTCTGGAATGATACAGACGGAGACTAAGAAAAGTAGTATCAATAAGTGCGAGGTTATAATTAATTCAATACCGTACTCTCTGGCGCTGGAAGATGTGACAAATAGATGGCACAAAAGGAAACAGTTGGATATAGATATTTCAATAGATAGTCTTTCCCTTGCAGTTTTAGATCCTTTCGTAGATCTGATGAATCAATCTACAGGTTATGTGAATATAAATGCTGAAATAGATGGTGCTGATATAACCGATTATGATGTAAGAGGTAATCTGCAGTATAGCAATATCAAGACTACAGTTAATCCTGTGAATATACGCTATATTTCAAATGCAGATATCAATTTCAGTGAGGATAAAATTGAGTTTTCTGAGTTTAGTATAGAAAATATTCAATCTGAACTTCCGGGATCAAAAGCAAACATTACTGGAAATTTGTTGTTAGATAATTTTGTTCCCAAACAATTAGATCTTAATCTTGACATTGATCGGCTCAAAATACTTGGTAGTAAATCCAAGGAAACTATGCCAAACCTATATGGTGATCTTGTTATTTCTACTGGTAGAAATGGAGTTGATATTCAGGGTAAAGTTCAAAGTCCTGAAATAGAGGGTGATATTGAAATATTAAGATCTAATCTGACTCTACCAATTGATGAATCAAGAGAACTAGCTGAATCAAGGTTTAACTACTATTGGGAAGGTGACAATATATATGTGGTCATGGTAAGTGATAGCCTTACTATAATTGAGAGTGACGAAAAGACGACTCCAATTTATGAGGCAATGAAGTTAGATCTAAAGATTTATTTTCCTGCGGATTTGGTTGTTAATATTGATATCAATGAAGTTATGTCAGTGGAAGCCCACATAGGTACAAGGCTTAGAGGAACTAATGTTATTTTCCAGAAAGAGCCGTATTCCAGAGATTCTAAACTTTTGGGTGATATATATCTGCAAGATAAATCTGTACTGACTTTTGCCGGCAGAGAGTTTGAGACAAGCGGAAAGATTTCTTTCCCGACTGGGAATCTGGAAAATCCCGAATTGGATATATCAGCAATCTATGAAGGCCGACTGAGTAGTACAGATAATTCCAGGGACTTTACAGTTACTATTAAGGTCAATGGTACTAAGGAAAATCCAATAATAACTTATGGTTATACAATTGGAGGAGAAGTGAACCCTCAGAGAAGTGAAAGTACTCTTAATGATGTATTATCGCTTATAGTTTTGGGTACTTTGCCTGGCGGTAGCGAGAATGGCGGTAGTAATTTAGGAGAGGGTCTGGGTTCAAGTGCAGGTGCTTCACTAATAAATCCTGCTATACGAGATGTATTAGGACAGCTAGCTGGTTCGCTCGATTTTCTAGACGTTGATGTTTCAACAGGTGGTAGTGTTGATAATACAACAGTGAAACTTAGGGGAAAAATTATTGATGGTGTTTATATTGCCGGAGGCGGTGGTCTCTATGGAGGTGAAATAACAATTGAAGTACCATTAGCTGAATTACTTGATAAAGACTTTGCTCAAAATTTTAGACTACAGTTTACACAGTATTTTAACGATAATAATATTAATGCTACTACTCGCGAGAGAATTAACTCCGAATTCAAATTAAGGTGGGCCAAAACCTGGTAGAATGGACAAACAAGGAATAAAAATGAATGATAATAACAGTGCTGTTATGGTAGATTCTAAACAGTTTGTTACTTTTTTTATTGGAGAAGAAGAGTTTGGATTTGACATTGGGTCAGTTCAAGAAATTATATCTCCTATAAAAATTACCCAAGTACCCAACAGTAACAGATTTGTTAAGGGTGTTATCAATCTCAGGGGTAAGATAATACCTATTTATGATCTAAAAGAGAGATTGAAAGGAGTATCACTCCAGATTGATCCAATGACCAAAATAATTGTTGCTGCAAACAGCGAACATAATATTGGTTTCTTAGTATGCAGAGTTAATGAGGTTTCAGTTATTCCAAAGTCTAAACTTTTGTTACCTTCAGAGAAACTCAACGATGAAAAAGATGCATATATTGAATCAATAGCTAATCTCGATGATCGCTTAGTGTCAATATTAGATCTTAATAGATTGTTTCACTACTGATCAAAAGAATTATAATTTCTGAAGTTTAGCAAATTTTGCAATCATGTTTTTCTTACCATGATCATCAAATTTTACTACAACTTTTTGTTGGTCACCAATACCTGATATTTCTATTAACTTGCCTTCGCCAAACTTAGAATGCAATACTCTGTCTCCTGTTCTCAGGCTGTCGTGTAATTGACTGTAGCTTTCTTCTACAGTCTGATCATATTGCGACTTTTTCTTGGGTGTTGATTGTGTAACTCTACTTCTCCAACTACCGAGGATATTTGAACCAGTAGATACTGGTGTACCAGAAAGTGAAGTCTTCTTTGAATTCTGAAGGGGAGGCTGCCCACCAATCCACCTGGTCACAGAGTGATCAATTTCTTTTAGGAAGACACTAACAGCCTGTCTTTGTATTTCTCCAAATTTCATCCTTCTACTACAATAGGTAACCGTCAGGTTATTCATAGCGCGAGTAATGCCTACATAAAAAAGTCTTCGTTCTTCTTCCAGCTCAGATATATCGCCTTCGGATCTTCCTGAAGGAAATAGCCCTTGTTCAAGACCCGAAATAAAAACATGTGGGAATTCAAGTCCTTTTGCCGAATGCAATGTCATAAGACTAACACTATTACCCGAAAGGTCAGAATTATCAATATCAGAAGCAAGCGAAATCTGTTGAATATAGTCGTTTAAGTCAGCTTGAGTATTTTGAGTGAAGAAGGTGGTAATATCAGTTATGATCTCTTGAATATTATTGAATTTATCAAGGGCCTCATCAGTACCTATTTCTTTATACATTTCAAGTATACCAACAGCATTGATATAGTCTTTAACAACCGATGCTGGATTTTCTACTTCCATTAATTTCCTGTAATCTGTAACAGTTTGCCACAGCCTACGGGCTGATTTCTTAGCTCTGCCGACAACAGGGAGCACCTCTTCAGCTCTCTCAAAAGTATCGAGAAGACTTATATTCTGTTTCCTGGCATATTCTTGAAAATGGCCAAGAGATGTTTTTCCTATACCTCTAGGAGGTTCATTAACAGCTCTGAGTAGTGATTGATCATCTTGAGGATTAATCAACATTCGCAGATAGGCCATAACATCTTTTATCTCTTTACGCTTGTAGAATGAAATACCACCAACTATGACATATGGAATATTTTCTCTACGAAGCGCATTTTCGAGCGGCAATGATTGGGCATTTGTTCGATAGAGGATAGCAATTTCTTTGTATTTAATGCCAGATTCACTTTTTTGAGATATCAGATCAGCTATTTTAAGAGCTTCTTGTCTATCATCATCGCAGTTTATGATCGTGATTTTTTCACCTTCGGGATTCTCGGTCCATAGCTCCTTTTTTAATTGATTTTTGTTTTTATCAATAACCGAATCAGCTGCTTTCAAGATGTTACCAGATGAGCGATAGTTCTGTTCAAGTTTGATTATCCTTGCCGACGGGTAGTCTTTCTGAAATTCAAGAATATTTCTGATGTCAGCACCACGCCATTTGTATATAGACTGAGCATCATCCCCTACAACACATATATTGTTATGAGCAGCTGCCATAAGCTTTATTACTTTGTATTGAGCTCTATTGGTATCTTGATATTCATCTATCATGATATAGCGGAACTTATTTCGATATTTTTCAAGTGTTTCCTTATCGAGTTCGAACAATCTAATCATGTTGATAAGTAAGTCATCGAAATCCATCGCGTTGGCGCTCAGAAGATATTTCTCATATTCTCTGTAAATAATAGCCACAGTTTTTTCAAAGTGAGACTTCGCTTCATCAGCATAACTTTCATAATCAACCATTGCATTCTTAGCTTTAGAAATAATCGAGCGAATTTGATTGGGCGGGTATTCCTGTGGAGTAAGCTTCAGTTGGTTGAGTAAGGTCTTAATTGTTGAGGTTTGATCATCGGTATCATATATAGAAAATCCGGGGTTATAGCCAAGTTTATTACCCTCGATTCGGAGTATTCTAGCGAAAATAGAGTGGAAAGTACCTGCCCATACATCGCGGGATAACTCATACCCAACAATATTAGATATTCTTTCTTTAAGTTCTTGTGCCGCCTTGTTTGTAAATGTGAGTGCTAATATTCTGTAAGGTTCTGTACCCTGATGTATTATGTTAGCAACTCTATGCGTAAGTACCCGTGTCTTACCTGATCCAGCCCCGGCTATAATAAGTAATGGTCCGCCTGTTGCTTCTACTGCCTTTATCTGCTGAGAATTAAGTCCTTTGAAGATATGTAAATTATCATGATTGTTTGAGGTTGAGACGTTACTCATTCTAATAACCGTATTCTTTTAGTATTTGATAAATTCTTTGAGGACTATTACTATGTTGTCGCACATTAATCTGATCAATATATAGCGAGTTCCAGTATATTGGATCAGCAAAGGGAGATTGGCTTGTCCCAAACTTTGTTATTCGTTCAGGATGATCTGGGTCATCAGAATCGTTGACACTTATATAATAGAAAATCTCAGTACCTCCTTCAAGTAAGGACTCACTCGATCCGATAGTTGACAGTGGTACGGCAATCTGAGATTTATAACCATTATCTGTGGCAAAGGACCAAGACGAAAAAAGACTATTTCCTTGAATGTTCTCTATTAAGTTGGACTTGTTATCACAGACAGGAAAGGTCAAGAAAGAAATTTGGCTTTTATTAGCACCGCTTTCTTTAATATTATATTTACCGTTACGTTTCTCAGGTGCTCTTTGGAATTGACCAGAGGATAGATAAATATCGAATGTTTCAGCAAAAGGGGTAGTAATTACATTGTCATCCACAACATCTAAAGTAATATAGAGTATTTCATCTTGCACTGAAAACCAAACCGAGTAAGACAAGTCCTCCCAATCTTGCCACCAGTAAACACCTTCATAGATATATTCGACATTCCTGATATCATTCCGGTGAATATTTTTGTTGGCAATATTTCGAACAGGTAAGGGTAGTAAACTTTTCTTATATTCAAATTCAAAAAGGGTATTGTTGTTGTCAGATTTAATTATTCTTATTGCAGATTTACGGTTATGATAACCTACGGATTTTTCGAAAGTAAGTCCACTTTCAGATCTGGTTGTAAACTCTTCTACCAAATCCAGAGATCCATTGATATAGCTAAAACCTTTTATTTCCCATTCGAATTGCTTTTGTTTCTCTGTAATGAAAACCGCGCCATCCCTGATAGCAACTCCAACTTCTAGCGGAAGTTTAACATAATTCTTATCAAACTCACCTACCTTGAGTAAATATCCATCAATATCAGCGAATAACAGAACTCTCATTTTTTTGCCCCTTAATGTTGGGGTTTTTACCGAGATTGCCAAATCGTTATATCCATCACCAGAGAAATCACCAACGTCCCATCCCCATACTTTGCAAGATGAAATAAGAGGTTCATTATTATTGATATCCTCAATGAAGTCTTTACTAAAATATGGTGTTAGCTTGTCTTCAAATTCCGACCATCGAACACCCTCACTCCATAAAGATTCTATCCCGAAAATAAAAAAAACGAGAACCAAGAGTATAAATCTAAAACGAGAAATAGTTTTCAAAATATTCTGTTTTCCTGAAAAACTTTGTCCCTAAGTTCAGTGTGACTTCCCTTCAGCCGGGCCCCATATTGAGAGACAATCCGACTAGCTGCCAAAGAACCTAGCCGCCCTGCTATCTCAGGTCTTCTTCCATGGGTAAGGCCAAAGAAAAATCCACCAGCATAAATATCTCCTGCACCAGTACTATCAATTGCTTCTGTAGCAAATGGGGCGATATCAATATCGCTTCCTTTCCAATATATCTTTGATCCCAATTTACCCATTGTCATTGCAAAGTCACACCCAAATTTTTTCATTTCCAAATATGCTTTATCGTTAGTATCTGACTGTGTGTATGTTTTTGCTTCAAGGTCGTTACAGAAAATAAGATCCATATCACCAATGATATCATCAATCCGGCTTCTGAAGACATCTACAATGAATTTGTCAGAAAGTGTCAGGGATAGTTTTGTACAATTTTCTTTTGCAAGTTCAATAGCTCTTGTTACAGCTTCAAAACCAAGGTCATTAGTTAGTTTATAGCCTTCAATATAAAGCCATTCAGATCTTCTAATTATTTCTTCATCGATTCCATTACCTGTGTATTCCTCATTAGCACCTAAGTAAGTAGCCTGAGTTCTTTCAGCATCAGGCGTAATATATAATAAACAAGTGCCAGTTGGGTTATTGATACTTTCATTAGCTGAGAGAATGATACCAAGCTTTTTGAATTCATCCGCATAGAAATTACCCAATTCATCCTTTCCAAGGCTTGTTTTATAAGCAGCTTTACCACCAAATGAAGAATAGGCAATTATGGTGTTGGCTGCTGAGCCACCAGAAGAAAGATGCTTCTTTTTATCATGGAAACCATTTAGGCTCTTTTGTTGTGCTTCTTTATCGACCAGAGTCATTGTTCCTTTCTCAAAGCCTACTCCACCCAGTTCGTCTTCACTTACTTCCAGTTGAATATCGACAAGAGCATTCCCAATGCCACAGAGTTGTATATCTTTATTAATTGGTTCTTTCATTCTATAAGATTTTTGTTCGATTAGCTTTTTGTCAGCACAAATTTAACCACTGGCGTTGCCAAATTAGAATTCAGGAGGTATCCTTTATTAATTTTGGAAAGATTAGTCTAACAATCAACAAAAAATTCAAGTCAGTATGAAAATTGGAGTAGTATTAGGCGGATTATCCGCTGAGAAAGCAGTTTCTTACAAAAGTGGTTATGCTGTTGGGGAGGCATTGATTACCAAAGGGCATGAAGTTGTTTTTATTGATCCTGCTCTAGGTAGTAATTGTATATTGGATTATAACGATGTCTCTATTGGGGAGATCCCACCTCAGGCTGATATGTCTTTGAAAGAAAACTTCATTCATGCTTTTGCCGGGCAGGCTTTTGATGGGTTAGACTGTGTTTTTGATGTTATGCATGGTACACTTGGAGAAGATGGTATACTACAGTCTCTCCTGGAATTGAAAGGAATCCCTTATACGGGTTCAGATGCTGTATCATCTGCAATTGCTATGGATAAGGTTGCATCTAAACTCCTTTTTCTGAGTGCAGGCATTAATACTCCGGAGTGGGTCGTTGTAAATCCGGATGAGGTTGATGATTTAGACTTTTTAGGTGATATAATCGGGCAGCTTGGTAAGAATTTGGTTGTCAAGCCAAAAGATCAGGGATCGGCAGTAGGACTCCATATACTAACTAAGACAAATGAGTTTGATCTGCAGGAAGCACTCCGAGATGCGGCAAAGTTCGATGATAAGATATTGGTTGAGCAGTATATTCCAGGACGCGAATTAACTGTAGGTATATTTGGTGGCGAAGCTTTTCCAGTTGTTGAAATTGTACCTAAAGAAGGACACTACGATTATAAGAATAAGTATCAAAAGGGTTCTACAGAGTATTATTGTCCTGCGAATCTCTCAGAGGATATAGCTCAATTTACTCAGGACATGGCCCTAATGGCACATTCAGTTTTGGGGTGTCGGGATTATTCGCGAGTTGATTTCCGTTTAAATCCTGATGGGCAGCCTTTTTGTCTGGAAGTGAATACAGTGCCTGGATTTACTGAGTTGAGTCTATTCCCGATGGGTGCATTGGAAGTTGGGATTTCTTTTGCTGATTTGTGTGAGCGCTTAGCAGAAATGGCGTTTGAACGGGGCAGTTAGATATACATTAATATTTATATATCTAGATGAATTTTTAGTATGATTGCTAATAGTTACTGCTATTTGCTCAGTTCATGGTCATTTTGTCAGAACCGAAACTGGATTTGATCGCTAACAAACTTTGGTTTTGTTAGTTTTGTATGATTAGTCTCTAATGTAGGGGCGTGTGTAAATTTCTAGAGAGAGCATGGTAGTTAAAATCAAGAAGATCCTTGTTGCTAACAGAAGTGAGATAGCCTGTAGGATTATTCGCACATGTCGGAGCATGGGAATAGCTACAGTAGCAGTTTATTCAGAGTCTGATAGTGATGCATTACATGTTGGAATAGCTGATGAGGCAGTATTGCTTGGCGATTCTATACCTTCCGAATCATATCTTAATATCCGGAAAATAATTAAAGCAGCTAAAGATTCCGGGGCTGATGCAATACATCCCGGATATGGTTTTTTATCGGAGAATCCAGAATTTATTCGAGCTTGTGAAGAAGCCGGGCTGATCTTTGTAGGTCCCAATAGTAAAGCAGTTGAAGTACTTGGTTCGAAAACAGCTAGTAGGGATATGATGATAAAGGCTGGTGTGCCTGTGGTACCTGGTCTGGATAGTGTTAAGCCTGGTGATGATAGTGTTTTATCAGATGTTGAAGCAATAGGCTACCCAGTTATGGTGAAAGCAGCTTCTGGTGGCGGTGGTAAGGGGATGCGGAGAGTTGATTCTCCGCATAACTTGATTGAATCCATTGCAGCTGCCAGTAGAGAGGCTGAGGCTGCTTTTGGTGATGCTACAGTTTTTGTCGAAAAGTTTATCGAAAAGCCCAGACATATTGAAATACAAGTGATAACCGATAAACATGGAAATGCGGTACATCTTTTCGAGAGAGAATGCTCTATACAAAGAAGGCATCAAAAAATTATTGAAGAAGCTCCTTCTGCAGTACTGACAGAAGACAAACGTATTGAGATGGGAGATGCTGCTATCAAAGCTGTTAAAAGCGTTGGATATGACTCAATTGGTACAGTGGAATTTCTTTTTACTCCTTCAGGTGAGTATTATTTCCTTGAGGTTAATACACGTGTTCAAGTAGAGCATCCGGTAACAGAAGAAATAACCGGCATTGATATTATTGAGAAACAAATCAACATAGCAGAAGGTGAATTTCTTGATATTACCCAACAGGATATTTTGAAAAAAGGGCATTCAATTGAATGTAGGATTTATGCCGAAGATGGTGATAATAATTTCATGCCTTCTAGTGGAGTAATTAAGAAACTATGTATACCTGAGCAATCATATGTAAGATTTGATACCGGTATAAAAGAAGGTGATGTAATAGGTACTTTTTATGACCCAATAATGGCTAAACTAATTGTGTGGGGTGAAGATCGTCGGCAAGCAATTGAACGAATGAAAGAGGCATTGATAGATTTAGCTGTTTTCGGAGTCAAAACATCAATTGGTTTTATGTATCGAGCTATTAATCATGAAAAATTTTATGAAGGGGATTTTTCTACTAATTTCATTGATGAATACAAGAGTGAGTTAGTCTTAAATGAAAACAGCTCCCGAGATGCTGCATCAGCTCTTGCAGCCTATCTAGAGTATCAAAGGAACCAAAAAGAGTCGATAAATACTATTAGTAATGAGGCATGGGAAGTTATCAATGATTTTCAAATAGGAAGGATATAATGTTATCAATATTGAAATCTGGTGAAAATATTTTCAACGCAGATACTACCATTAAAGATTCTGGCGAAGTATCTGTGACTCTGAGCGAGCATCCTCTTTCAGTTGGGTTTGAGAATGAAGATAAATTGATTAATGAAAAGAGCTTCACTATACTTGAAGAGTTTATTCAAAGCAATGAAGATAAATTCAGAATATTCAGGTCAGAAAATAAATTTTACGTGAAATCATCAGCTGATACTTTTATATTTGAAAGCCTTGAACAAGAAGATTTGTTTGATTTAGTGAAAGGAGGATCGACAAATGCTGGTGGTATTGTATATCCGCCTATGCCAGGTTCTGTTGTAGAAGTATTAGTTAAAGATGGGCAGAGAGTTCAGAAGGGAGATGTAGTAATGATTATTGAGGCAATGAAGATGGAAACAACTCTCACTGCTGATATTGAAGGTATTGTGTCAGCATTGAGTCTTAAAAAGGGTGATAGATTTGATACTGATACAATTCTTTTTTCTGTTGATAAAGAAAAGTCGGATATGAGATAATATGATCTATCGGCTTGCAGTTCTTTTAATAAACCTTCTGACTATTTTGTCATTGGTTCCAGGCTATGGAAGTAGATTGTATGAGCAAATTGAGCTGAAAGATTGTGAAGCAATTCGACTACTCGATTCCCTCGGAGGTGTTACAGAGCATTTCCAGCCGCTGATTGATGGAGAAATATGCCATTGGAGAGGTCCCGTCAATCAGTCTTTAATCAAAATCTTTACAGATAAAAATATCAATTTCAAGATTGTTCGGAAAGAGGATAGTTATCGCAATCAAAAAAATACTGAGCTAAATTTACTACAAGGTTTTGATTTAGGTAGTTATAAGGGACATTTCTATTTGGAAGAGATATATAAGCTTACCAAGCAGTATATTTCGAGGCTATCTGAAGTTGCCGGGGCCAGTTATCAAATAGATACTATAGGCTTCACCCGTCAGAATAGACCTTTGATCGCATTTTCAATCGAACCTTCGATAGGTAGTAAGTTCTCTAGGATATTAATCACTTCCCTAATGCATGCCAGAGAATCAGCAACAGCTACTTCACTTTTATATTACTTATATACTGAAGCTCAGGAAATCGAAAATGGGGGATATAACTGGCTCAAGAATTCCGGTATAACTGTCATCCCGGTTTATAATCCTGATGGTTATGCCTTGAACCAAGAAATGCTACCTAATGGTGGTGGCCTAATTAGGAAAAATGTCTATTATGACAATGGTGAGCTTATCGGTACTGATCTTAATCGGAACTGGGGGCCTGTGAATAGGTGGGAAAAGGCCTCAACTATAACTCATGGTGAAGTTTATAGAGGCCCGACGATGATGTCAGAACCTGAGACTAGAGCTATTGACAGTATTATTGCGGCAAACTATTATGATATCCAGGTTCATCTTCACTCATTTAGTAATGTAATAGTACAGCCAGAGCCGGGTGATATGTCTGACAGTATAGCAGATATTCACAATGCTATGGGAGCAGAGATTATGCGATCCCATAAATTTTCTTGTGGTGAAGATTCAACGGTTCTAAACTACAAGTCACATGGTGATATTGTTGATTATATGACTTTGAAATATCCGAATGCAATTGTTGTATTACCTGAATTAGGGAACCAAATGCAGGGCTTTTGGCCGGAAATAGTAGATTTACCGGAGATATTGAATAATGGTAGAGGTATAATCGATGAATATGTTGAACTACTGGGTGGTAAGATCATAATTGAAGATTATGATCATAATCTGGATATTTTAGATATAGGGGAAAATTCCGAGAGATTTAGCAGACATCAAAACATTAAATCAGTTTATTATGCTGACCCTAATCTACCTGATCAGAAGCATAGTATTGATATTATTTCAGAAGATAGTACAGATTTAGAAGTAGAAACTATAATAACGACCGATACACTTACTTCATTTGCAATATCAACTGCCTTAAATACTGCTAGGAATAGCAGGTTACAAGTTGTTTTAGCAAATAGCGACGGAGAAAGTGAGTATTATCATTTGGATACCATAGATATGCCAATAGGTTTTTTCTTTGAAATGAAACCTGATTCAATAGTCATTATCAACTCTTTGGATACATTATCATATATAGATTTTGATTCGTTGTATATTCCTTCCAATGCTGATAACTTAATTTATAGAGTATATTTTGATATTGGTGTTAACCATTTGGAACTCCCGAGTCAGTTTTTGGAATTACGCTTTGATGCAGACTGGAATATCCGTACTAGATTAGATATGCTCACGATGAAGCATGTTGGAGTGAGTGATTATTATTTAGATACGAAGTATACAATTGAAGGTATATATCCAGAAGGTATGTCAGGTTTTAATCAGAAAATAGGGATGAAAGGGTATCATTCGGGCATGCTATTACCTAAAAATCACTCAATACAAATTGATATCCAAGACAGCTTGCAATATATTGAGATAGAGTATCATGCCTCTTTTACAGGAGTCAGGGATGAATTCTATTTTAATATGGATAATATTGCGCTTACTAAATACTACATGCCTGTTCTTTCAGATATTAATGATAGGACATCGATTAAAAAATATGATCTCAATGATATCCGAGTAAAAGCAGTCCATAGTCTTTTAGGAGATATAATCCAATTTGATACTGATCAGAGTTTGATTAAGCTTGTATCTCAACTTGAGGATGGTATCTATCTATTACAGCTTGTATCCTCAAGTGAGCAGGGATTGATAATTATAACTGAGGACCAGCAATTGACTGGTTATAAATTGATTGCCATAACATTGTAACTATGTCCGAAAGAGATTACTACTTAACTATTGAGGAAAAAACCTCGGCTGAAGTCAAGATTGATAAATCTCGTTTTATTGGTCATTGCTGTCCGATTGAATCTGTAGACGATGCTTTGTCAGAGTTGGAAAAAATTCGGGTTGAACATTACAATGCTACCCATAATTGTTGGGCATATTCTATTGGTGGTGGGGGATTAGAATATCGCTATAGTGATGATGGTGAACCTAATAATACTGCTGGCAAACCGATATTATTCTCAATACGTAAATCAGGTCTTTCGGATATTTTAGTTGTAGTTACACGATATTATGGTGGCAAGAAACTTGGAAAAGGTGGTTTGATAAGAGCTTATTCGGAAGCAGCTGATTTAGCACTTGCATTATCCAAGTCAAAAAAAGTTATGTTGACAGAAACTTATGAAGTATTCTGTACATACGAAGATATCAATCAAATAAAGCGGCTACTTTCTGAGTTTGCCTATAAATATGAAGAAGAGTATACTGACAGTATTAGAATTCTTGCGGAAATTCCCCTTTCAAGTATTAAGATATTTACCGATAGAGTTACTCAGGATACGGCAGCCCGAGCTGGATGGAAGAAATATATCGCATATTAGTAACCTTTGATTAGTTGTTCACATAGAGCTACATTTTTTATATTCTATTGTGTAAGCCTTATATTGCAAAACTCATACTAGAAGCTGAGTTTAATTTATCTAGTGCAAGTCTAATACAATCAACAACTTAACTTTATATGTCTGACAATCAGAGTTGGGGCAGCCGAGTCGGTCTGATCCTTGCAATGGCTGGGAATGCAGTAGGTCTTGGCAACTTTTTAAGATTTCCAGCCCAAGCCGTACAGAACGGTGGCGGTACATTCATTATTCCTTACCTGGTTTGTTTCCTATTGATGGGGATACCTCTTTTGTGGGTAGAATGGGCTAGTGGTAGATATGGTGGAAAGTTTGGTCATCATTCTACACCTTTTATTCTTGATTCGATGGCTAAAAGGAAGTTCTGGAAATATATGGGTGTATTTGGGATCTTCACGAATATCGGTGTGGCATCCTACTATTGCTATATTGAATCTTGGACCCTTTCATACATGATGCATTCTGTGATAGGTACATTTACAGGAATGAGCCAATTGCAGGTAGAACAGTTTTTTTCTGATTACACATCTATTACAGTAGCTACCCTCGGCATTCCGTTTGAAGCTGTAATATTTTACATATTATGTTTGTTACTGAATACATATATTCTCTCCAAAGGCCTAGAAGGGGTAGAAAAAGCTGCTAAGATAGGCGTTCCTCTCTTACTCATTTTTGGAGCTATCCTTGCAATCAGAGGGCTGACATTAGGTACTTCAGGTGCGAGTGCTGCGATACCGGATGCATCAGCATGGGAAGGACTTAACTTTTTCTGGGAACCAAATTTTCAGGATATGTGGGATCCTAAAGTATGGCTGGCAGCAGCTGGTCAGATTTTTTTCACATTATCTGTAGGTATGGGTACTATTCACTGTTATGCCAGCTATCTGGATGCTCGCAGGAGTGATGTTGCTTTAAATGCAGTCTCTGCAGGATTTGTAAATGAATTTGTTGAAGTTGTACTCGGTTCATTGGTTGTAGTGCCTATTGCTGCCGGTTATCTTGGTCTTGATTGGGTTAAAGAGAATGTAGGGTTCGGGATGGCATTTCAAACCATGCCCTATCTTTTTGAGCAGTGGGGAGCTATTTTAGGGAAATTAGCTGGTTTATTCTGGTTTGGTCTACTATTTTTTGCTGGTATAACTAGTTCTCTTGCCATGGGTACTCCCTGGATGGGCTTCATGAATGATGAGTTTAACTGGGGTAGAAAGAAGGGAGCCTGGTCTTTTGGATTAATTGTGCTGCTGATGGGGCTGCCAACAGTTTTTCTTTTCAATTACGGGGTTTTTGATGAATACGATTATTGGGTTGGTACAGTATCTTTGGTTGTATTAGCCCTTGCTGAGATACTATTATTTGGCTGGTTCTTTGGGATTGAAAAAGGTTGGGCAGAGATTAACAGAGGTGGTGAACTCAAAGTACCTATCTTCTTCAAGTTTGTTATTAAGTATATCACGCCACTGCTCATAATTGTAGTGTTTTTAGGTTCACTAGTCCAACCTAAGAGTGGAGATTGGAGTGGTTCGATATCAGGATTGTTAGAAGGAAAAGGCTGGGAGCTGGCTGATGGATCAATTATTTCTAAAATTGGCAATAATGGTTTAGAGCGACAAATCGAAGAGCTTAATATTGAGTTGAGTCAGGCAAAAGCTGATAGCGCAATGGAGTCAGTTATAATCGATATTGAAACCAAAATCCTTAAGCTTGAAAACACTGCATCAGCTCTTACGGGAGCTAGGATACTACTAGTTGCTCTGTTTGTATTTATTGCTATTCTGGTAAGAAAGGCTTACGTAAGGAGACTTAAAGAAGAGAGGTTATATTATGACGATTGAGGCAATTTTCATGATGGTTTTCACCATCGGGATAGTAATGAGTTTTACCTTTTACTTCTTTAGAAGGATATTGCAAAACCCGGAAGCAGCTTCTTCAGCTGAACCGCACTCTAAAGGGCCAACGCACCCTCCTTCAGCTTAAGACCCAACAGAATTGATTTTATATCATAAAGATATATACATTTCTTTGAACCATTGCCATAAATAAGCTATTTTTGTGTAGCTGTAACCAAATGATGCAGTTAGTGCATCTTTTCTTCTACAAATCGTGGTGAATGCACAGTGTCATCTCTAGCCAAATCTACGATAATATCTAAAGTAATCGTTGCCATAACAGGTTTGATAATGTATGGTTGGTTGATAGGTCATCTGCTAGGTAACCTATTAATGTACAATGGGCCGGAAGCAATAAACGAATATGGTCAGTTTCTGGTTGATCTTGGTGGTGGACTTGTAGCGACTAGGTTTGTACTGTTGGTCGCTGTTTTAGTTCATATAATACTGACAATATCTCTTACATTAAGGAATAAGGCATCGAGGGAGGTTCGTTATAAGAAATATACTCCAAAGGCTTCAACTATTTCTTCTCGCTGGATGGCTACCGCTGGTATAACGATTTTATTGTTTGTGATTCTACACTTGGCACATTTTACCTGGCGTGTACTACCGGTATCAGATATGAATTATACTCTAATGGACGGTCGGGTTGTACATGATATATATACGATGGTTGTAGCAGGATTTCAAGATCCTTTATATTCCGTGATCTATATTCTTGCAATGCTAGGTTTGGGATTACATCTGAAACACGGCTTCCAATCGTTGTTTCAAACTCTTGGCTTTCATGGTCCGAAATTAACCCCTAATGTTAAGAAGTTTAGTGTAGCATTGGCTCTGATAATTACGTTAGGCTTTATCTCGATTCCGCTTTCAGTTATGGCGGGCGTAATTAAGCCTATTGAATCAATTGCAACCGCGTTAATAAAGTAAAATTCTCACATAGGTTTTTGATATGGTATTGGATTCTAAGATCCCTTCCGGTAATCTCTCAGAAAAATGGGATAAACACCGCTTCGATATGAAGCTGATCAATCCTGCTAACAAGAGAAAATATAAAGTCATTGTTGTGGGAACTGGATTGGCAGGAGCTTCAGCTGCGGCTACAATGTCTGAGCTTGGCTATAAAGTTGATGCCTTTACTTTTCATGACAGTGCTCGCCGTGCACATTCTATTGCCGCCCAAGGCGGTATTAATGCTGCAAAGAATTACCAGAATGACGGTGATTCTGTATGGCGACTCTTTTATGATACCGTTAAGGGTGGAGATTTTAGAGCCAGGGAGGCTAATGTTTATAGACTATCGCAGGTCTCTGTCAATATTATAGATCAATGTGTTGCTCAGGGAGTACCATTTGCTCGCGAATATGGG
>JGI12316J15310_10000040_pt11 | contig 76099 bp, 47 predicted proteins | sample MarCyaLeptolynsp_FD_15310 | JGI IMG/M metagenome (IMG submission 15310) | reverse complement strand
GCAATGGTATATCATACTACTGATTCAGTAGTTGGTAGAGATATCTCAACTATTGATACGGAGAGCATGGAATATAAAATCAATAATCACCCTTCGGTATTCAATTCAGAGGTTTATAAAACCATAGATGGGAGGTTAATTGTTCAAGTGGAGCAAAGAACACCTGTAATTAGATTGTTCTCCTACAATGGAGATAGCTATTATATAGATAGTACTGGCAGTATCATGCCTACATCTAAAAGATACACAGCAAGGGTCTTAGTGGCAAATGGCCACATCTATGATTCATTTATAGATGTTGTAGAATTAAACGCTAAAGAAATGCCAGATTCACTTCGTTCAAGATTTATCGTTGATGATTTATTTCAGATGGTTGAATTTATTAGGAATCACGACTTCTGGGAGGCTCAAATTGAACAGTTGTATGTTAATAAAGAATTGGAGTTCGAATTGATACCAAGGGTTGGAAATCATAGAATTGTATTCGGAGATGCTTCGTTCATTGAGCAAAAGTTTAATAAGCTTAAGATTTTCTATGAGAAAGGCTTAAGTAAAACAGGCTGGAATGAATACAGTATCATCAATTTAAAATTTGCCAATCAAGTGGTTTGCACCAAACAAAATTATAATGAATAGTTCAGAATCAGATATCGTAGTTGGTTTAGATATTGGAACCACAAAGATAGTTGCCATGGTAGGTCGTAAAAATGAACATGGCAAATTGGAAATTCTTGGAATGGGTAGATCCGATTCTTTAGGCGTTACCCGAGGTGTGGTGGCAAATATTGAGAAAACAGTACAATCAATAAGAACAGCAGTAGAAGAAGCGGAGAACAAATCTGGTGTTGATGTAAAGGTTGTAAATGTGGGTATAGCTGGACAACATATTAAGAGCTTACAGCATCGAGGTATCCGAGTGCGTAACAGTTTAGAAGAAGAAATTTCTCAAGAGGACATTGATTTGTTGATCAACGATATGTTTAAGTTGGTGACATTGCCAGGAGAAGAGATCATTGATGTATTACCGCAAGAATTTATTGTTGATAATGAGCAGGGAATAAAGGATCCAATTGGAATGTCTGGAGTTCGATTAGAGGCGAATTTTCACATCATAACCGGACAGGTAGCAGCGGCCAAGAACATTCATAAATGTGTACATAAAGCAGAAATGGAAATCCAAGATGTAATCTTGGAACCACTTGCTTCATCGGCGGCTGTATTGAGCGAAGAAGAGAAAGAAGCAGGTGTTGTTCTTGTGGATATTGGAGGTGGTACTACGGATGTTGCAATTTTTCAAGATGGAATAATTAGACATACGGCTGTTATACCATTTGGAGGAAATGTAATTACAGAAGATATTAAAGAGGGGTGTAGTATAATTCGAAATCAAGCGGAATTGCTGAAAATTAAATTTGGATCAGCCTTGGCCAATGAAAGCCAAGAAAACGAAATTGTATCTATTCCAGGATTAAGAGGTAGAGAACCAAAGGAAATTTCTGTTAAGAATTTAGCACACATTATACAAGCCAGATTAGAAGAAATAATTGAGCATATCTATTATGAAATCAAGAATAGTGGATATGAGAATAAATTGATTGCTGGTATGGTTGTTACTGGGGGAGGTTCTCAAATGAAACATATTGGGCAATTGTTTGAATATGTCACTGGGATGGATACTAGAATTGGTTATCCAAATGAATATTTGGCAAAAGGAAATGCCGAAGAAATAACAAGTCCGATGTATGCTACTGGAGTAGGATTGATATTAAAAGGATTTGAAAAATTGGATCAACAAAAGGGGAAAATCCAGTTTGAAAGTGAAGATGCAATAAAAGTTAGACAAGGAGATAAGACCAAAGGTGGCTTTTTGCAAAGCATGTTGAAGAAAGGCAAACAGTTTTTTGAAGAAGACGAAATATAGGAATCAATAAACAATATAGATATGGAATTTGATTTACCAAAAGATCAATCATCAATTATTAAAGTAATTGGAGTAGGTGGTGGAGGAAGCAATGCAGTTAACCACATGTATAATCAGGGAATTACTGGTGTTGATTTTGTGATCTGCAATACGGATCAGCAAGCATTAGACTTAAGTCCAGTACCTAACAAAATTCAATTGGGTTCTACCCTAACAGAAGGAAGAGGTGCAGGATCAAATCCTGAGGTTGGGAAAAATGCTGCCATAGAGAATGTAGATGATCTCAAAGATCTATTGGAGAAGAATACCCAAATGGTTTTTATTACTGCTGGCATGGGTGGAGGGACAGGAACTGGTGCAGCTCCGATTATAGCAGAGACTGCTAGAGAAATGGGGATTCTTACTGTTGGAATAGTTACTATCCCATTCAATTTCGAGGGGAGAAGGAGAAAGAACCAAGCGGATGAGGGATTATTGGAATTGAGAAATCATGTAGATACCTTATTGATAATTTGTAACGACAAATTGCGGGAAATGCATGGTAATCTTAAAATATCTGAAGCATTCTCAAAGGCAGATGATATATTAACTGTTGCTGCTAAAGGGATTGCAGAGATTATAACTGTAGCAGGATATATCAATGTCGATTTTGAAGATGTTAAAACAGTAATGAAAGATGGAGGTACTGCAATCATGGGATCTGCCAGAGCCGAAGGAGAAGGTAGAGCGGTTAAGGCAGTTAGTCAAGCACTTGCATCTCCATTGTTGAACGATAATGACATTACAGGAGCAAATTATATTCTATTGAATATTACTTCTGGAGACGAAGAGGTTTCCATGGATGAAATTGATGAGATCACAGAATACATACAGAATGAATCAGGAAATACTGCAGATATAATTTGGGGTAATGGAGTAGATGATTCTTTAGTGAACGATATAAGTGTTACCATAATAGCAACTGGATTTGGCAGTACAGAACCAAGTGGATTCACAGAATCGAAAAAGCCTGAAAAGGTAGTAAGAAGATTAGAGGATCAAGTGAGTACGAATATTACCCAGACTTTAGAAGAGAATAAACAAATAGAATCTGATAAATCGGATGAACCTGAGTTAAAGGAAAAATCTGAACAAAAAAGTTTTGAATTTACGATTCGTTCCAATAAGGAGGATAAGAAATCTTCAGATGCTCCAAAAGTCAAAAGATTTTCTTTGGACGATGAAATAGAGAAAGAAGAAGAGCCCAAATCCAACTCTAGTGTTATTACGGAGTCTCTTAGTGATGAACCCGAAATGGAGTTAAAAATAAAGGAGGAGAAAATACCATTGGCGCAAAAGAAGGAATCCCAAGAGGAGACTGAATCTCAAATGAAGAAAAGCCAAGAACGTATTTTAAAATTGAAGGCCTTGAGTTTAAAAATGAAAAGTCCTGGCGGAATTAGCGATTTGGAAAATGAACCAGCCTATAAAAGAAGAAACATCAATTTAGAAGATACACCTCATTCATCAGAATCCAATGTGTCGAGATATACATTAAGCGAGGATGAGGATAAAAAGACTACACTAAAGCAGAACAATTCATTTCTGCACGATAATGTAGATTAGTAAGTACTATTGGTTAAGCAAGAAAGGCCTCACTTTGTGAGGTCTTTTTTATTTCAAATGACACTACAATATAGAAATTTGATAAATTGGTACAATCTTTGAAAAATCCATGAAATGAAGAAATTATTTATAACAGCATTTGGGATTGTGATGTTTTCGAGCATAAGCTATTCGCAGTCTGAGTTTAATCTTGTGCCTAATCCAAGTTTTGAAGAAGTTGAGAAAAGAATTAAAGGAGCGGGAGAAGTGTATCAAGCTGCACCATGGAGAGCAGTTACCGCAAATCCTGTGGACTTGTATTCGGCGGATTCAAAATCAAAAGAACACTCTGTCCCAGAGAATAAATACGGAAAGGAAAAGGCCAGAACAGGTGTTCGATATGCAGGGGTATCATTTTATGGACATAGAGGTAGGTTGCCACGTACATATCTAGGTACCCAATTAAAAAATCCACTTACAGCAGGTAGAGAGTACTGTGTTAAATTTCACATCAGCTTATCGGATAAATCTAAATATGCAGTAAATAACCTTGGAGTATACCTTTCTAATGAAGAAGTTCAAGAAGGAACTGAAGGTAACCTTGGATTTGAACCACAAGTGATGAGCGTTACCAATGATGTTTATGAAAAACAATTTTTATGGGAGCCAATTTGCAGAACATATAAAGCTGTGGGTGGAGAGGAGTATTTGGTAATTGGTAACTTCTTTGCAGATGAAAAAACCAAGCTAGAGCCATTAAAGCTTTCTAAGGAGTTTTCTGGCAGACAAACCTATGATGCTTATTATTATATCGATGATGTTTCTGTAATCCCAATGGAACAGCTTGGAGATGGAGCATGTGCATGCGATAAAATTGCAGGTGGTCAATTAAAGGTGGAGTATAAAAGCTTTGGAACTGAAGAAGAGAAAAGAGCCTCTGCTAAAAAAACATACATCGTAAATTCTGATGGTAGCAAGGCTAAAGAAACTATAGCAAAAGAAAAGGAAGGTGATGAAGTAAAAACATTTAGCTCAGAAACTACATCAACATCTTCAGAAACTGAAGCTGTATTTGATATAGCTAAGGTCAACGTATATTTCGACATCAAAGGATTGCAACCAATGGATAGCGAACAAACCAAAGTAGACCAGATTATTGCCTATCTAAATAACAATCCAGATCAAAACATTGAATTAGTTGGACATATAGATGAATCTGAATCAGATGTTAAATCGCTTGGTATGAGAAGAGCATTTATGGTGAAAAAGATGCTGGTAGATGGTGGAGTAGATGCAAGCAGAATAAAATATTCTAATTCGGGAAGTGGTGACCCACAGTCCAAATCTGATAGTAGCAAAAACCAAAGACTTACCATTAAATTACTGTAGTGAGATAAGGTGAAGTTTATAACTTTTGGCTTATTCGTCTTTTACATTTCTTTTATTCACGCTCAAAACCTAATCCCTAATGGGGGGTTTGAACACTATACCCAATGCCCTAATGGTTTAAGGCAATTAGAATTTGCTCAACAGTGGAATGCTGCTAATGCTGGCAGTCCTGAATTATTTCATGATTGTGGTTTCAGCGATAGAGTGGTTAGGCCTTATTCTGGTGAAGGCATGGCAGGGCTCATACTATTGGCAGATTATAGTAATGGCGTAGAATATTTGCAAATAAGATTAAAGGATAGTTTAGAAAAGGGCAAGGAATATTGTTTTTCTTATCAGATTAGATTGCATCCTCGATCAGCTATTGGCATCAATAAAATAGGGGCTCATTTTAGCAGAAAAAAGATTAGTTCTCCAAATTGGGAAGCATTTTATTTAAAACCTAAGGTCTATAATCAGGAAGTGATAAAGAACAAACAGGAATGGGTAGAGATAAGTGATGAATTTCAAGCGAAGGGCGGTGAAACTTATATGACCTTTGGGAATTTCTTTCAAAAACATTACCTGAAGGAAGAGTTTACTAGAGGTCAAAAAACCATTTCTTACAGTTATTATTATCTGGATGAATTTCAATTATTTTCAAAAGGAAAAAGCTGTGATGTAAATTTTAGGGAGTTAGAGTATCCTATGGAAACTCCTGCCATTCAAAGTATCTCAATTTATTTTGATGTCGATTCATTTAATTTGGATTCAACTGAATTAAATAGGTTAATTGAATTCGTTGCTCAATTGCCAGAGAGGATCATAAAGCCTATAGAAATTAATGGATTTACAGATAATGATGCATCCAATAATTACAATCTTATCTTATCAGAAAAAAGAACTAGTACAGTAAGGGAAATCTTACTAAATTATGGCTTTCAAAATACCATTGTAAATTGGTATGGTGAAGAAAAACCTATCAATAAAAACTCTTCAAATGAAGAGAAATTAAAGAACAGAAGAGTTGACATAATCGCTTATCCATGAAAAGAATCGTTTTTATATTAATGGTCTTGTTTTGTTTTAGTTACCAGGCCCAAGAGCAGTTCGAAGAAGAAAAAATACGAGCTATTCTATTGAATGAAATCAATAGCATAAGAGGGGAGAAAAATTTACCCCTTTTAAAAAGTGATGAGATATTAGATGCTGCAGCATTTGATCAAGCTGAATATATTATGGGTTTGAATAAGGTTGTCCATATCCAAGATAAGAGTAAAAAGAAAACCTTGATGGATCGAATTGCCTACTATGAAGGATTACATGCACAAGCTGGAGAAAATGCAGCCATATTGTCCATAGGAGGTAAAGAGAAAATCAACCTAGGTGGGCAGAGGGTATTGATAGATAACTATGAAAAACTGGTTTCTGCTGCGGTTGTATCTTGGTTGGACGAAGATGAGGGAAGTTTAAATTTATTAGATCCAGATTTTTATCAAATAGGTACTTCAGTTGTTTCTAATGAAGACGAAGTGATTACTCTCGTAGTAATTACTGCTAGTTTACCCTATAAATTGCCAGATGGTTATGATTACAGCAAAGGCGACTACGGGACTGAAGTCTACGATAAAACAGTTTGTGAAAAATTTCAGGAGAAATATCCTTCCATTTCTCAATTGCTATCAGATGCATTTATCATTGAAAATGGTGAGTTATTCTTTTATCACCATGATCTGAAATTTGTTCAAAGTTTATTGGAGAGTGGGGGAGATGGAATAGCCGTAGATATTATTCAAGATGAACAGTTCAATTGTGCCAATGGCAATAGAATATTTCCTGGATCAATTCACGATGGTTATATGCTCAGGCCAATCCGGAAAAACAATCTTTATTCATCAAACCTTTTAGCGGATACGGGAAAGGTAAAAGTAAGTTTCGGTGAATTGCCTTCTTTTTACCAAAATGGCAAAGTAGAATTTAATGGCATAATTATCAAGGATGGGAAGCATTGTGCCACCATTCCTTATAATAAAATAGAGACAAATAGTATCCGTTGGTTTGATTTGTCATATGCGCTAGCAGGGGATAGTACAAACAAAGAATATCATTGGGACGATACCATAAACTATAAGATAAACCTCGATAATAAAGGGGAATGGAAGAATACGCTGAATAAAAAGCGCGAATATTTAAACAAAGTCAATTTCTCTATGAGCACTTTAGATTTTAAAATTTCTATTTCTCCTGCTCATGAAGAATTACTGTCAACGATTAATAAGGAGATGCTAGTTAGCATTCTCACTTCAGATGAAAGCGTTATTTCTGATTTATCAGATAATGTGAATTGGACAGCCTATCAAAAATTTCAAGTAGGCACATTTTATCAATTGGATACCCAGGAAATGGATTCTCTTCAGATTGCAGATTATCTAAAAGGCAAATTGAAAGAAGATAATGAACTGAAAGAGTTTTTGGAAGGATTAAATACCTTGAGGATTCAAATAGTAGGAACTGCTACCATAAGCAAAGAACAGGACTTTGAAGATCGGAAGAGTTTGATCAAAAGCCTTATTGAAGAAGATAGGGTTGAGCCAGCTTTGTATGTGCAAAAATCCTTGATCGAAGAGATTGAAGAAAGCAATTTAACTTTAGACCAACTTCCGGATATAGATCCAAATCAAAAGAAGCACATGCTCCCTTTTATCAATAACTTAATCGTTTTGAATGATAATTTGGGCGATCAATCTTATGATGGTAACCCAACGCATCTGGCCTTATTGGAATTGCACCTAATCGATAAAAAACAAACAGAAATAGCGTTTAACTATCACGTCTCAGAATTAAAGTACTGGTCAAAGGCAATTGGTGAAATCAAAAAATTTGAAGAATGGAATGTAGGATTTACAAAACTTCGACCCAAGGTTGGTAAATCAGAATTCGCCAGAACCATGCTCAACTATAATCTGATTGCAGCTGATTATTATTTCTCAAAGGTAAATTTCAAAGAGCGTAAAAAAGCATTTGATGAAATTTTGAAATGGCATAAGGCATCGAAATTGACTAATGAAGAAACTCTATTATTGGCGCAGTATTTATGTTATCAAGATCAATTTTCTAAGGCCATAGAATTGTTATTGCCCTATGTAAAAAAAGAAAATCCAAATGAGGGAATTCTCATGTATTTTCTACAAATAGCAATATATGATGAGGTATTAGTCACGGAAAAGATGTATGTCAAAAAGATGCAAGAAGCTAAAGATTTGTATCCCGATGCATTTTGTAATTTATTTTCCAAGAAAGTGATGGGTGTTCAAAGGCTAAAAAACACCGAGATAAAAAAACTTTACTGTGCTCAGTGTAAAAATTAAATTTTAATTCATTCAATTGAGTTATGTTAAAAAAGGGAGATAAAAAAGTAATCCATGCCTGGGCCTTCTATGATTGGGCAAATTCTGTCTATCCGCTTGTAATTACTACAGCAATATTTCCAATGTTTTATGAAGCGGTTACTTCTCAGTCTGATGAAAGCGGAGAGTTGATTACAGATATGGTTATGTTCTTTGGTTATGAGTTTAAGAATACGGAGTTATATTCATACGTAGCTTCCTTATCGTTTTTAGTAGTTTCTATTATTTCACCCATACTATCCGGAATAGCCGATTATTCCGATAGCAAGAAAAGGTTCTTGCAATTTTTCTGTTATCTGGGCGCCGTTTCATGTGCCTTATTGTATTTCTTCGATACGAATCATTTAGAATGGAGTATGTTGCCAGTATTTACAGCAAGTATCGGATTCTGGGGTAGTTTGGTATTCTACAATGCTTATCTTCCAGAAATTGCGGATACAAATCAACACGATAAGATATCTGCGAAAGGGTATTCTTTAGGATATATTGGTAGCTCCATATTGCTAATTATTAATTTGGTAATGATCATGGTTTTTGATCTTCATCCAAAATATTCCTTTTTAACTGTTGCTGTTTGGTGGATCGGTTTTAGTCAATATACCTATGCAAAATTGCCTTCGCATTCCTTCAAAGAAAAAGCAGTCTCCATCAAATTCGCTAAAGGGTTTCAAGAACTAAAAAAGGTGTGGAACCAATTGTCTGAATTGAAAACATTAAAGCGGTATTTAATAGCATTTTTTGTTTACAGTATGGGAGTTCAGACCGTAATGTTAATGGCTACACTTTTTGGTGCCAAAGAAATCAATTGGGGCGGAGATGGAGCTAAAACGGGTCTAATTGTTTCCGTTTTAATTATTCAATTTATTGCGATAGCTGGAGCCTATCTTTTTTCTTGGTTGTCAAAAAAGAAAGGGAATTTGCCATCCCTTAGTATCAGCATCTTCATCTGGATAGGAATTTGTGTAACCGCTTATTTTATTCATGAGCCATTAGAGTTCTATTTGCTGGCTGGGATAGTTGGTTTGGTTATGGGTGGAATTCAATCCCTATCAAGATCTACCTATTCTAAGCTATTACCAGAAACCCATGACCATGCTTCATTCTTTAGTTTTTATGATGTGTTGGAAAAACTAGGCATCGTAATCGGCACTTTTGCTTATGGACTTATAGAAGGATTGACAGGCAGTATGCGGAATTCTGTATTGGTATTGATTGCCTTTTTTATCATTGGCTTTTTTCTGTTGCTTATGGTGCCAAAACAAAAGTCAATTGAAGCTGTTGAGTGATTCAATCCGTGTACCTTTGTTTGCTATAATTTCTATTGTATAAATGAACGAAAAGCTTTACGACATAGGTATTATTGGCGGTGGAATTGTTGGTGCCGCTACCCTATATCAAATTCAAAAGAGAAACCCAGATGCGAAATTATTGCTTCTGGAAAAAGAAGATCATTTAGCCGCTCATCAGACAGGCAATAATTCGGGAGTAATTCATTCTGGATTGTATTATAAACCAGGATCAAAAAAGGCGATCAATTGTGTTCAAGGAAGAAGAGCGCTTGTGAAGTTTGCAGCAGAACATAAGGTGCCTCATGAAGTATGCGGTAAGGTAGTAGTTGCAACAGACGAATCTGAAATTCCATTCATGAATAAAATATTTGACAATGGAATCGCCAATGATACGGAGGACATAGAAAAAATTACAGCCGATCAAGTAAGAGAAATTGAACCTGAATGCAATGCCATCGCTGGAATTAGAGTTGGATGTACAGGAATCATCGACTACATAGAAACCACCAAAAGGTTAATCGAATTGAGTTTGGGAATCCAAAATGAATCCAAAGTTTGCTTGGGTGAAGCTTTTGAGTATTCCCAAAAGGATGGGGAAATAAATATAGTTTATACTTCTAAGGATCAATACAAAGTGAAATACTTGATTTTCTGCGGGGGTCTTCAATCTGATCGATTGGCAAAAAATGATGGCGTAAATCTAGACATGCAAATTGTCGGCTTCAGAGGAGATTATTATGAACTTACTGAAAAGGCAAAGCACAAGGTAAAACATTTGATTTATCCAGTTCCAAATCCAGCATTTCCATTCTTGGGTGTACATTTTACTCGAATGACTGATGGAGAAATTGAATGCGGTCCGAATGCGGTCTTTACTTTTAAAAGAGAAGGATATGGCAAAACGGATTTTGATCTCAAGGATACGGTAGATGCCTTAACCTATGGAGGTACTTGGAAATTATTTGCAAAGCATTGGCGTTTTGGATTGGATGAATACAAAAGGGCATTCAGTAAAAAATTATTCTTGGAACGCCTTCAGCGTTTAATTCCATCCTTGGAAATGGATGACATACGAGAAGGAAGATCAGGAGTTAGAGCGATGGCATTGGGAATGGATGGAGAAATGATTGATGACTTTAAAATCGAATTCAAAGAAAATAGCATTCATGTTTTAAATGCTCCTTCGCCTGCTGCAACAGCTTGTTTGGCCATAGGAGAAGATATTGCTTTAATGGCCAAAGAGAGATTTAACATCTAATCCATTCTTTACATGAATTCATTCCTAATCCTTAGCATCATTCTCCTGTATTTTGGAATGCTAATCATTCTAGGAAGATTAACGTCAAAAGGTGCTGATAACCAAAGTTTCTTTATCGGTAATCGCAATTCCAAATGGTATTTGGTGGCTTTTGGAATGATAGGTACTTCATTATCTGGTGTAACCTTTATTTCTGTTCCTGGTTGGGTAGGTTCAAGCCAGTTCTCCTATATGCAAATGGTTTTAGGCTATCTGCTTGGTTACCTTGTGGTAGCAACCATACTAATGCCCTTGTATTACAAGTTAAATTTAACATCCATTTATGGTTACCTGGAAAAGCGTTTTGGATTTTGGACCTATAAAACAGGAGCATTTTACTTTTTACTGTCACGAACTATAGGTGCAGCATTTCGCTTATTTCTAGTTGCCAACGTTCTACAATTTGCAATTTTTGAAGATTGGGGCATACCCTATTACATTACTGTAGCTATCACTATATTACTTATCTGGTTATACACCAATAAAGGTGGCATAAAAACGATTGTTTGGACAGATGCCTTGCAAACACTATTCATGTTAATGGCAGTAGGAATTGCTATTTATGTGATTGCAAATAAGATGAATTTAGGTCTTGTGGGAATTTCTCAACTAATCAAAGAAAGCGATTACTCCAATGCATTTTTCTTTGAAGATTGGAGAGCTTCAAATTATTTCTGGAAACAGTTTTTAAGTGGAGCATTTATCACCATCGTAATGACAGGTTTAGACCAGGATATGATGCAAAAAAATCTAAGTTGTAAGAACATCAAAGAAGCACAGACCAATATGTTTTCTTTTAGTATAGTATTGGTATTTGTGAATTTATTGTTTTTGAGTTTAGGCGCATTATTATTTATATATTCAGATCACATTGGTTTTCAAATACCTGATCGACTGGATGATCTTTTCCCAAGATTGGCAATAGACAACCATCTGGGAAGTTTGGTCGGAATATTTTTTGTTATTGGATTAATTGCAGCAGCCTATTCTAGTGCTGATTCTGCCTTAACAGCACTTACTACTTCTGTTTGTATAGATTTCTTAGATATCCAGAAAAAAGAGCTTTCTATTCAAAATACCCTGCGCAGAAAAGTGCACATAATGATGTCAGCTATTCTATTTGTAGTAATCATAATATTTAGCTTCATTAATGATGATAGTGTCATCAGCAGTTTATTTAAAGCAGCAGGTTATACTTATGGACCATTATTGGGTCTGTATGCTTTTGGATTAAGTAATAAGAAAAACATAAATGATAGATATGTTCCATACTTATGTATCCTAACGCCCTTGCTTACTTACATCCTAAACCTTAATTCGGAATATTTGTTAAATGGTTATATATTTGGATTTGAAATCATTATTTTGAATGGATTACTTACTTATTTAGGACTCTTCTTTTTATCAAACAAAAGAATTATTAACAATGCCAAACTCAAAATTTAATACTGACTTATTATTACTGTAGACATTGATGAATATATTGGACGATAAAACAGACATTATGAGAAGGATTTCTAGTATAGCATTAGCATTGACTGTTATTTTGTTCTATTCTTGTGCGGAAAAATCACCAAATCAAGAAAGTAGGGCGGATAATGAATTGGTAGAAAAAGCAGAGGAACCAATCAAAGAACATTTGGAAAAGGCATATTACCCTATTCCATCTCCGGAGCAAATGTTTGGATTTATCAATGATAATGGCATAGAGTATTCCAAAGAATTAATCAGTGATATTGAATTATCTAGAAGTTTCAATGATCCACAAACAAAGGCTATTGTTTTTGGTATTTATACAGCGGACCTTGCTTATGCAGCAGCCTACCAAGATATTGAATCTACAATCGATTTGTATAAAATTGTGAAGAGATTGAGTGCTGATTTACAGATAGAAGAGATGATGACAGATGAGATGATGGAAAGAGTTCAGTCCAATTTCCAGAATCCGGATTCATTGGCCATTATCGCGGGAAATTCCTATTACGAATCTGTTGAGTTTATGGAAAACCATGGTCAAATAGGGAAATTGGCATTGATGTCACTCGGAGGATGGATTGAAAGCTTATACATTACTTTGAATGCCATGGAGAATTTAGATAATGAGACATTGACTGCTCAAAGGGTTGCGGATCAAAAGATAACTTTTGGCAACTTATATACCTACCTGAAGAAGAATGAAAGTGAAATCGGTGTTCAACAGGCAATTTCAGATATTCAAAAAGTCAGAAGTGTTTTTGCAAGTTTAGTTGAAGTAAAAGTTGCCAAAAAAGAGGATGAAAGTTCTAAGGTAGTATTTGGTGGAAATTCAAGAATTAATATTACGACAAATCAATTGGCGGAATTAAAGGATGCCATCAATGAATACCGCATGAAAATAATTGATACTAAAGTCTAAACGAATGAGAAAGCTCCTAACCATTTGTATTTTCCTACTTATTTCTGGACATTTTTTTGCCCAAGATTGTTATTCATTCCATAGAAAAGAATGTGATAGTAAGGAAGGCTTCCCTATGAAATATGATAGTCAATCTAAAAGTGCGATGTTGGCAAAAGGTCAAACTTCGGAATTTCATATGGTTGCTTATCATGGTCTGGATTATAGAATTTCTGTTTGTGCGGAAGAAAATCTAGGCGAGCAAATCCAATTTAAGATTTACGAGAAGGAAAGATCATTGGTAAAACACGATAATGATACAGTTGCAGTACCAGAAATCAAAAAAGAGCTGCTCTATGACAACAGTCAGGACTCCTATGCACAATTTCTAGAATTTACAGCTGAAAGCTCCATGAGTTTAATCATTGAAATTATTGTACCTGGAGCTGACGGAGGCTCAAAGTCTAAATTGCTAATCAGAGAAATGGGATGTGTTGGTGTGCTTATAGAACACACCAAATCCAGAAAGTCTGGATTTTAATCCTGCCACTCCGCTACAAATAAATTAGTTTCTCGAGTACCACCATTATTTCGGTTAGAAGAAAAAACCAAATGCTTGCCGTCGTTTGAAAAAACTGGAAATGCATCAAATGTGTCATCGTGGGTAATCTGTGTCAAATTATTTCCATCAATATCTATCATGTATAAATTAAAAGGAAACCCTCTCTTTGAAGTATGATTAGAAGCAAAAATTACCTTTTCACCAGATGGATGGAAAAATGGACACCAATTGGCATTACCCAATTCTGTTAACTGTCTTAAATCTGAGCCGTCCGCATTACAAATGAATAATTCCATTTTAGTTGGTTGAACCAATCCTTCGGCCAAAAGGTCTTTGTATTCTTTTATTTCTTCTTCCGTTTGAGGTCTAGATGCTCTAAATATTAACTTGCTTCCATCTGGAGAAAAGAATGCACCGCCATCATAACCAAGCTCATTGGTTATCTGTTGAACATTGCTGCCGTCGATATTTGAAGTGAATAATTCCAAGTCTCCAGTTCGCATGGATGTAAATACAATTTTATCTCCCTTTGGTGAAACAGTAGCTTCTGCATCATAACCTTCCTCATTGGTTAACTGTTTGATTATATTTCCTTCAAGGTCTGCAATAAAAAGGTCGAAAGTGGAATAGATTGGCCAAACATATCTACCTTCTTTTCTCTTTGGAACTGGTGGACAGGCCGAATCGGCTAAATGTGTGGAAGCATAAATGATAGTAGTGTCTCCTGGTAAGAAATAAGAACAAGTAGTTCTACCTAAGCCCGTACTAATTAATTGTGGAGGTCCACTGCTTAAATCTTCGTTTCGCCAATCAAAAGCATAAATTTGATCGCACTCTAAATCCCAATTTGGATTGCTTACTTGGAAAACCAATTTATTATCGTCAAAACTCCAATATGCTTCAGCATTGTCTCCACCAAAAGTTAATTGTTTCAAAGATTTGAAGTTTGTTTCTCCTGCTTTAATGATGCTGTCTTTCACTTCAGTCGTTTCTTTGACTTCATCATTTTGACTTACTTCTTTACTTACATTGTTGCAGGCTAAGAATGCTACAGAGATTAAGGCAATGGTAATTAATCGCATGGGTTTATAATTTGGGCGCGAAGTTATTGCTTTTTAATTCAGTCTTCAAGCACGCCTTTTACTAGATTTGTCAAAAATTATTTGAGATGAAAAAATTGTCCTATCTATTTATAATTCTATTCAATCTTTTATTGTTTGATGCTGCATTTGCCCAAAGGGCAAAAATGAATCAAGTTGAACAGGATATCTATTATTTGTCATCTGATGAATTACAAGGAAGGGAAATGGGAACAGAAGGCGAGCGAATGGCAGCCCAATATATAGCAGAGAGAATGAATAGTATAGGATTAGAGCCAAAAGGTTTGGATGGTTACTTCCAATACTTTGCCGTTACTCCTCAAGCAAATCCACATGCTGTTGATATTCATGGATCGGATAAACCTATTGAAGGTATGAATGTAATCGGTTTCATGAACAACGAAAGTGAACACACCATTGTGATTGGTGCACACTATGATCATTTGGGAATGGGAGGTCAGGGTTCATTGCATGCCGGTGATGCCAAAATTCACAACGGAGCAGATGACAATGCTTCTGGTGTTGCCCTCATGTTATTGTTGGCCGAAAATATTGCCAGTTCACCAAAAAAAAGTCAAAACAACTTTCTATTTATTGCATTTTCTGGTGAAGAGAAAGGCCTATGGGGTTCAAATCATTATTGCAAGGAACCAACCATTGATTTAAAATCAATTAACTACATGCTTAATTTCGATATGGTTGGTCGATGGGATAAGGAAAAGGGATTTGCCATAAATGGAGTTGGAACTTCGCCATTGTGGAAAAAGCACTTAGAAATTGCAAATAAAAAAGACATGAAATTGGTTTTAAGTGAATCTGGTGTTGGACCATCGGATCATACTTCCTTCTATTTGCAAGATATTCCTGTTCTTCATTTTTTTACTGGCCAACATGAGGATTACCACAAGCCGACCGATGATGAAGAAAAAATCAATTATGTTGGAATCAATTATTTGAAATTTTATATCCTTGAATTAATGGGCTCTTTGGACGAGCAAGGTAAATTGGAATTTACCAAAACCAAAGATGAACAAAAGACTGCGACAAAATTTACGGTCACTTTAGGGGTAATGCCAGATTATATGTTTGAAGGAGAAGGCATGCGAATTGATGGAGTTCTTGAAGATCGACCGGCCCAAAAAGCAGGTTTTCAGAAAGGGGATGTGGTGATTCAAATGGGCAAAGACAAAGTTACCGACATATACAATTACATGGAGGCCTTAAGCAAGTATAAAAAAGGAGATAAAACCACCGTTAGGGTTAGAAGAGGTGAAGAGGTAATTAAAGAAGAGGTTAAATTTTAATACCACACTTCTACTATCGGTAAATACTGCTGTTTAAAATGTGAAAAGTTTAACTTTGCACTTCCAAATTTCTATCTATGGAAGCAGTAGACCCTTATCAGCCAAAAAACAAAATTAGAATTGTAACTGCAGCATCTTTATTTGATGGTCATGATGCTGCCATTAATGTGATGCGTAGAATTATTCAATCTACTGGAGTTGAGGTAATTCACCTGGGTCATGATCGCAGTGTGCAAGAAGTTGTGGATACTGCTATTCAAGAGGATGCCAATGCCATTGCGATGACTTCCTATCAGGGAGGGCATACGGAGTATTTTAAATACATGAGAGATTTATTGGTAGAGAGAGGAGCAGACCACATTAAAATCTTTGGTGGAGGTGGTGGAGTAATTCTTCCAGAAGAAATTGAAGAATTGCATGCCTATGGAATTACCCGTATTTATTCTCCAGACGATGGAAGGGAATTAGGACTGCAGGGTATGATCAATGATTTGGTAGAACAAAGTGATTACGCATTAGGAGAAAATTTAAATGGTCAGATAAATCATTTAAAAGAAAAAGACAACAAGTCAATTGCTTCTTTAATTTCAGCTGCTGAAAATTTTCCAGAGGTATCTAAAGATGTACTTGGAGAAGTACACCAAATGGCGGATAAAATACAAACTCCTGTTCTAGGTATTACTGGTACCGGAGGTGCAGGGAAATCCTCTTTGGTCGATGAATTAGTCAGACGATTTTTGATTGATTTTGAAGACAAGACCATTGGTATTATTTCAGTGGATCCCTCAAAAAGAAAGACTGGTGGAGCTTTATTGGGAGATAGAATCCGAATGAATTCCATTAAAAATGATAGGGTGTATATGCGTTCATTGGCTACGAGACAAAGCAATTTAGCATTGTCCAAGCATGTTAATGAAGCGGTATCTATATTGAAAGCAGCCCAATTTGATCTAATCATTTTAGAAACATCTGGAATTGGACAATCGGATACAGAAATTACTGAACATTCTGACGTAAGTCTATATGTGATGACACCAGAGTTTGGCGCAGCAACCCAATTAGAGAAAATTGATATGTTGGATTTTGCGGATTTGGTTGCCATCAACAAATTTGACAAAAGAGGTGCCTTGGATGCTTTAAGGGATGTGAAGAAACAATTCAAACGCAACCATCAAATGTTTGATGCCAAGGATGCGGATGTGCCAGTATTTGGTACTATCGCTTCTCAGTTTAACGACCCTGGTATGAATCAATTGTATAAGCGAATCATGGAGGTATTGGTGGAGAAGACGTCGGCGGATTTGGAATCGACATTTGAGATTACGGATGAGATGTCTGAGAAGATCTTTGTGATCCCTCCTAAAAGAGTTCGTTACCTGGCGGAAATTTCAGAGAACAATAGATCCTATGACCAATGGGTAAGAGAGCAGTCTGAAATCGCTCAAAAATTATATGGAATTCAAAAATCCATCGAATCAGTCAAAGATATAGACGTAGAGGATAAAGATCGACTAATTAAACAATTGGAAGAAAGTTTCGAGCAACTTAAATTAGAATTAGATCCCAAGAATTATAAACTTATAGAGAATTGGAATCAAACGAAAAAAAGGTATGCCGATGAGGTTTATACTTTCAAGGTAAGGGATAAGGAAATAAAAATGGAGACACATACCGAATCATTGTCTCATACAAAGATTCCTAAAGTTGCCTTGCCAAAGTATAATGCTTGGGGAGATGTTTTAAGTTGGAATTTGCAAGAAAATGTTCCTGGAGAATTTCCATACACTTCAGGTTTGTTTCCTTTCAAAAGAAAAGGAGAAGACCCTACAAGAATGTTTGCCGGGGAGGGTGGTCCAGAAAGAACAAATCGAAGATTCCATTACGTATCATTAGATCTTCCAGCAAAACGACTTTCTACAGCATTCGATTCAGTTACCTTATATGGTCAAGATCCGGATTTTAGACCAGATATATATGGTAAAATTGGAAATGCTGGTGTTTCTATTTGTTGTTTGGATGATGCTAAAAAACTCTATTCCGGATTCAATTTGGCTGATGCAATGACATCAGTTTCCATGACTATTAATGGACCAGCTCCGATGCTTCTGGGGTTTTTCATGAATGCAGCCATAGATCAGCAATGTGAATTATACATCAAAGAAAATGGACTAGAAAAAGAGGTTGAACAAAAGATAGCAGCCATCTACAAAGAAAAAGGTGTAGATCGTCCATCATATCAAGGAGAATTGCCTAAAGGAAATGACGGGCTTGGCCTAATGCTGCTTGGCGTTACTGGTGATCAAGTCTTGGATTCTGAGATATACCAAAAGATTAAATCCGCTACCATAAGTAAAGTAAGGGGTACCGTTCAAGCAGACATATTAAAAGAAGATCAGGCGCAAAATACCTGTATATTTTCAACAGAATTTGCGCTCAGGTTAATGGGTGATGTTCAAGAATACTTCATTCAGCATGAAGTGAGAAATTTTTATTCTGTTTCTATTTCTGGATATCATATCGCAGAAGCAGGAGCTAACCCAATCACACAGTTGGCATTTACCTTAGCCAATGGCTTTACCTATGTTGAGTATTACCTCAGTAGGGGTATGGATATCAATAAGTTTGGGCCAAATTTATCCTTTTTCTTTTCCAATGGTATAGATCCTGAATATGCGGTTATTGGTAGAGTGGCTAGAAGAATTTGGGCAAAAGCATTAAAGTTGAAGTACGATGCAAATCCAAGAGCTCAGATGTTGAAATACCACATTCAAACGTCAGGAAGATCATTGCATGCACAAGAGATTGATTTCAATGACATTCGTACTACGCTTCAAGCCTTATATGCGATTTATGACAATTGCAATTCTTTGCATACCAATGCGTATGATGAGGCAATTACAACACCAACAGAAGAATCTGTAAGAAGGGCAATGGCAATTCAATTGATCATCAATAGAGAACTTGGATTGGCGAAAAATGAGAACCCTTTGCAGGGCTCATTTATCATTGAAGAATTGACCGATTTAGTTGAAGAAGCAGTTTTATCAGAATTTGATAGAATTACGGAGAGAGGTGGAGTTTTAGGAGCAATGGAAACCATGTATCAACGAAGCAAGATACAGGAGGAAAGTTTGTATTATGAGGGATTGAAGCACAGTGGCGAGTTCCCGATTATCGGAGTAAATACCTTTTTAAGTTCTAAGGGTTCTCCTACCATTATTCCAGACGAAGTAATCCGAGCCACCAAAGAAGAGAAGGAATATCAAATAGAGATGTTAAATAATTTGCATCAAGGTAATCAAGAGAAGAATGCAGAACTTTTGAGATCCTTGCAAAAGGCAGCCATTCAGAACGAAAATATTTTTGAATCTTTAATGGAAACTTCTAAGTATTGCTCTTTGGGTCAAATCACAGATGCATTGTTCGAAGTTGGAGGTCAGTACAGAAGGAATATGTAAGCAACTACTTTCCCAACATACCTTCTTTAAGATCATCATCAGCTGGTTCTTTACCCAGCCATATGCCAAATAATGCTTTCTTGAATTCAAAGCCTTCAATGGTTTTAATCTTTTGGCCATTCTTATGAACTTCAGTCCCTGTACCTTTAATATAGGCTATTAAATAATGATCGCCTTTGGTGATTTCTTCCTTAAATGAGTCCTTGAATTGTTGAATCTTATCTTTTAAGGGTTCCTTATTACCACCAGTAGATTTTTCAAATCCTTCATCAACTGCATTGATCATTTTTTGACTGGTAATCAATCCCGAAACTATGTCAAGCGTAATAGCCATTGTTTCATCTGCTTCAATTATGTTTTGACTTTCTTTGGACTGATTCCCTAAATAAAGTGCACCTACGTAAAGATCTAAGAACCATTTCTCTCTTAATCCGGCACCATTAAATTTCAACTGTTCATTATTTACTTCAATTGTTTTAGATGGAGTTACTCCAGAAATTTCTTCTTGAGCTTGATAAGATTGAAATACAACAACCAATGCAATAAGACTGAATAGCTTTTTCATATTCAAAATTTTTCGAAAAGTAAGAATTAATTAAAGAAGGCATCAATAATTATTCCAAGCGTTTGGTGTAAACGGAACTAAAGATAAATTTATCATAAAATGACTTTTCTTTAAGCTGGATATAATCGGAATTGAAGTAGTCCTTGTAATCATAAATATTTCGAGCTTCTATTTGTGTACTTATCTTTAGAAAAGCAAACATTAGTTTCTCTATACATTTTTGATAAAACCTTTTTGGAACATTGAAGTCGGCAATTAACCAAATGCCACCTGGTTTTAATCGTTGATCCAACAACATAAATATGTTTAGTCCCCTTTTTCTTTGAAATAAGTCCAAAAAATAAAAGCTGATGACAACATCATACTCCAAATCAGGAATCTGACTTTCATTGCCATGAATAAATAGTACCTTATCGAGTGACTCTTGTGATAACTTATTTTTACTTAAGTCAATCATTTTAGCCGATAATTCTAAATAAACTACTTCGAGATTTGGATTTATCGAAAAGAGTTTATGAAGCGTATAACCGTTTCCACCACCTATAAACAATACTTTAGAATGGTCTGGGATTAGGCCCAAAAAAGCCAACTGAGACTTTTGAATTGCTCCAAAGAAAATAAGTCTCGATAAAGGATCATATAGTTTAGCAATAGAATTGTAGTCGTTGGCCTTCATTCGTGCCAAAGATAAATGCTCAATCTCTAAATATTTATTTTCTTTGGCAATATGGAAAACAATAGTTGTTTGAATTGTAACACCATTGTAAACGGCAAGTACTGTTCTAATTGTGGTCAAAGGAGTAAAATCAACCGGCTCACATTTAAGGAGTTGTTCCAAGATTTTTTAAGTTCAGTTATGGTTGTTGATGCGCCTTTTCCAAGAACTTTTCTTCGTATGTTCTTAAAACCAAACTTGGTGATTCAGGAGTTTTTAGAAGGTAAAAGGAAGAGCTATTATGCCCCAGTAAAGTATCTTGTTCTTTGTTTCTTTATCAATTTTCTAGTCACTAAAGCGGTCGATTTCGATCCTATTGAGATACAAAAAAAGATAGAACATAGAGAGGCAGAAGTAGGACAGAATATGGGTTATGAAATAGGATCATTCATTTCTAAAAACTTGAATTATTTCTTGTTTATCCTTCCATTTACTATTTCATTCTTTTCCAAATTATGGTTCTGGAAATACAGTTATAATTTTGCAGAAAGAACAGTTATTGGTTTTTATCTGTCGGCGCAATACATAATCCTAGCCATAATTCCAATTCTACTGGTAATGATACATCCAGTATTATTTTATTCGAATTACCTTATTTCTATTGTCTACATCACTTATGGTTTGTATAAAATATTTAAACGGAAGAGTTTTATCAAAAGCATTATAAAGGCGTATTTTGCGGCGCTTATGTCGCTTGTAATTTATATTCTAATTGCAGTGGTCATAGCCTATATAATTATCACGAGCAGATAATGATTAATAAGAAGAAAGTAATAGTAGTAATGCCCGCCTATAACGCTTCTAAAACCTTAGAAGATACCTATAATGAAATTCCTATGGACATAGTGGATGAAGTTGTAGTAGTAGACGATTGTAGCAAGGACAATACTGCAGAAAAGGCGAAAGAACTTGGAATAAAGCACATTATTCAGCATAAAGAGAATAAAGGTTATGGGGGTAATCAAAAAAGTTGTTACGATAAGGCTTTAGAATTGGGTGGTGACATTGTGGTCATGGTTCATCCTGATTATCAATATACCCCAAAATTGATTCCTTCTATGTGTTATCTAATAGCCAACAATGTTTTTCCAGTTGTTTTGGGTTCAAGAATTTTAGGTACTGGAGCACTTAAAGGTGGTATGCCTTTCTATAAATACATCTCTAATCGATTCTTGACACTATTTCAAAATTTATTAATTGGGGCTAAATTGTCTGAATATCATACAGGTTACAGGGCTTTTTCGAAAGAGGTCTTAGAATCCATTAATTACCAAGAAAACTCAGATAACTTTGTCTTCGATAATCAAATGCTCTCGCAGATCTTGTATAAAAAATATGAGATTGCTGAAGTTACCTGTCCGACCAAATATTTTGATGAAGGATCTTCTATCAATTTGAAGAACAGTATTGTTTATGGCTTGGGAGTATTAAAAGTTTCTTTACAACATAGACTTCAAATTCTAGGAATCATTAGCAATTCCAGATATGTCTAAAGACAATACAAATTGTACATTTTGTAATTCAACTAACTATCTTGAATTATATCAAATTCAAGATATATTCAATAATGAATTTCAATTGGTTGAATGCAATAACTGTGCTTGTTATTATTTAACACCTCAACCCAACCAAGCTCAGCTAGAACAAGCCTATGATCAAAGTTATTATGGGGAAGGTGAATCTAAATTCAATAAGTATGTTGAGGGTATATTGGATTGGTTTAGAGCAAGAAAAGCAAAACAATTTGCAAGGTTATTGACTAACAATGCCTCTGTATTGGATATAGGTTGTGGAAATGGTAATTTCTTGAATTATTTATCAAAATGCGGAGACTATGAATTACATGGTATTGAACCAGCAGGGAAATCTGCGCAAAGAGCATCCAAGTATGATTCTATAAAATTAAAGGTTGGCTACCTAGATAAACTATCTTATCCAATAAAGAAATTTGATGCCGTAAGTCTTATTCATGTTTTTGAACACTTGCCGAACCCTAAAGAGACTATCGAAATAATCAATACGATTACCAAAGATCAGGCTCTACTTTATTTAGAATTGCCAAATATTGATAGCTGGCAAGCCAAGATTTTTAAGCAAAATTGGTTTCATTTAGACCCACCCAGACATTTATTGTTCTTCAATCCTACTAAATTGAAAGCCATTTTTAAAGCTTTTGGATGGGAGTTATTGGAAGAAAGTTATATATCTCCACAATTTAGTCCTTTTGGGGTGCAACAGAGTTTTTTAAACACATTCGTTTCAAGAAGAGACTTATTATATGAAAGTTTAAAAGGGAATAAGTCTTATGCAGAAGGTTTTCCTGCATTCAAAATTTGGATGCAAAAGCTGTTCCATTGGATTACATATCCGCTATTTGTTTTTACAGATTTTTTGGCTTCTACATTTAACAAAGGAGGAACAGTCAAACTGATTTTTAAAAAAGGGTTAAATTTGAAAGAACCCTAAACTTTTGCGAGATGAGATATTTAAATTTTATTTTTCTCTCTCTCCTTACGCTTAATCTAATATCCCAAAATACGATACCGAACGGCAGTTTTGAAAACTGGTCAAGTTCTTCCTATCTGAAATTAGATAATTATGAAACTCAGCCTGGCTTAACGCTATTTCGAACAGATACCTTAACTACTACAAGAAGCACCGATCATTTTAGTGGGAATTACGCAATAAGGTTGGAGAGCTTTGTTAATTCTAGAGATACAGCTTTTGGTTTTTTTACAGCAGGAGATTTTGATAGAGATAATGGTTATCCATATTCACAAAGACCTGATTCCTTAATTGGCTATTATAAATGCGACGTTAAGGTTGGAGATAGCGCATTTATCGTGGTTAGGTTTTCGAGCTTAGGAGTTATAAACAGTTTCGCATTTAGAGCCTTTACCGGAATTCAGAATAGTTGGACACGTTTTGCGATACCAATTACATTGCTTACTACCCCGGATTCCATGTTTATAGGTGCAGTGTCGAGCAATGCATTTAGCGGAACAGGTATACAGCATGGGAGTATGCTTATGTTAGATAGTTTACATTTTGTAGGTACTGGCATTACCCAACAAATACTCAATGGAGATTTTGAGAATTGGACTAATGTGACTTACGAAGAACCAGATCATTGGAAAACCACCAATGCTGCAACATCAGCAGGAACAACTAATGCAGTATCTAAAACTACAGATAGTCATATAGGTGCTTTCGCTTTAAGGGTTGAAACCATAGAATTATTTGGAGATACCATTGGGTTTGTAACCAATGGCCAGTTTGGGGATACCTCAGTTACTAGTGGACAAGCGTTTAATATCGTATTCGATACCCTTGTCGGTTATTATAAATACTCACCTATTGGATTAGATACTGCCGGGATTGGTTTGACATTTTACAGAAATGGTAATGTTGTTGGTGGAGCCTTTCGGCAATTGAGCGCTCAATCTTCTTATGCGCAATTTAAAGTTCCATTTGTCTTACCACAAGTTCCGGATACATTAAGAATCGATATTATTACTTCTATCAATTCCAATATTTTAGGAAGCACACTTTTTATAGATGATCTAAAGTTGAACTCTATAATTACTTCTCTGGACAAGGAAATACCTGAAATAAAGTCTTTGAATATTTATCCTAATCCGGCAAAAGAAATCTTGAATTTGACTTTTGAGCCACTTGCTAAAACAGTGCAAATAGAGATAATAGATGCAATTGGTAGATTATTTGAAGAACAAATCCTCCAGAAATCTGACTCAAGAACCCAGTTTAATTTAGAAAGATTAAATAAGGGAACTTATTATTTAAGATTTAAGACTGAAGATCAAGTCATTTATCGCACTTTCATCAAACAGTAGATTTCATCAAACAATGGTTTGAACCATTTGTGTTTCGATTTTGAAAGGCTAATTTTGTCCTCCTTAAAATTGAATAAAAATTAAATAAACAGAATTATGTCTAACGCTATATTTAATCCACCAATGGCGGTGAATGAGCCAATTAAATCCTATGCTCCTGGATCTTCAGAAAGGGAGGAATTGCAAAAAACAGTTGCTGCCATGCGAGCAGAAAAATCTGACATACCGATGTTTATTAATGGTGAAGAAGTCAGAACTGGAAATACCATTCATATGCACCCACCTTATGATCATCAGTTTGATTTAGGAGTGTACCATAGAGGAGATGCCTCTCATGTACAAGATGCTATCAGTGCTGCTTTAGAAGCTAGACAAGCTTGGGCTGATCTGCCTTGGGAGCAAAGAGCATCTGTATTTTTAAAAGCGGCTGAGTTAATAGCAGGACCGTATCGTCAAAAGTTAAATGGTGCTACCATGTTGGCACAATCGAAAAATGCATTTCAGGCAGAAATAGATGCAGCTTGCGAATTAATTGACTTCTTTAGATTTAATGTAGAATACATGAGCCAGTTGTATAATGAACAACCGGAATCTTCTGAGGGTGTATGGAATAGATTAGAATATAGGCCATTAGAAGGATTTGTATTTGCTATAACTCCATTTAATTTTACAGCTATCTCTGGTAACTTGCCTGCAAGTCCAGCAATGATGGGCAATACTGTGGTTTGGAAACCTGCTGATTCACAAATTTATTCAGCGTGGATGGTAATGCAAGTATTAAGAGAAGCTGGTTTGCCAGCAGGTGTGATCAATTTGGTTTATACCGATGGACCTGAAGCAGGTGAAGTGATTTTTAATCACCCTGATTTTGCGGGATTACATTTTACTGGATCAACAGGAGTTTTTCAAAACCTTTGGAAAACAATAGGCAACAACATAGAAAAGTATAAATCCTATCCAAGGATTGTAGGAGAAACAGGAGGGAAGGACTTTATTATCGCCCATGAATCTGCGAATCCCAAAGAAGTATCTACTTCAATAACTAGAGGAGCATTTGAATTTCAAGGCCAAAAATGTTCTGCTGCTAGTAGAGCTTATGTCCCAAGAAGCATGTGGGGAGAAGTAAAGGAGTATTTATTAGATGATCTTAAAGAAATAAAAGTTGGCTCGCCAGAAGATTTTAGCAATTTCGTGAATGCAGTGATTGATGAGAGAGCGTTTGATAAAATTGCCAATTATATTGACGAAGCTGCGAAAGCGAGCAATGCGGAAATCATTGCAGGAGGTAAATACGATAAGTCTGAAGGCTACTTTATTGATCCTACCATCATCTTGACCAATGATCCAAAATACACTACGATGTGTGAGGAGATATTTGGTCCAGTGATAACCATATTTGTATACGAAGAGAAAGATTTTGATGCTACACTTAAATTAGTAGATGATAATAGTTATGCTCTAACAGGAGGAATTTTTGCCAAAGACAGACATGTATTGAATTACATGTGTAAAGCATTGGAAAATGCTGCTGGTAATTTTTACATCAACGATAAGCCAACTGGTGCTGTTGTTGGTCAGCAACCTTTTGGAGGAGCTAGAAAATCTGGAACCAATGATAAGGCTGGAGCCAAACAGAATCTGATGAGATGGATTTCTGCAAGAACCATGAAAGAAACATTTGTCCCTGCCAACGATTATAAATATCCTTTTTTGGGATAGATTAAATATCACTTTAACAAAAGCCTGTTGATTAACTCAACAGGCTTTTTCATATAGCTCAAATTGTATTGCGAAATTTGACTCATGAAGATCAGATTACCTAAATTTCTTAAAAATCGATATGCTTTAACAGCCTTGGGTTTTTTGATTTGGATTACCTTTTTTGATCAAAACAATTTGATTACACAAATCCAATATCGTATGGAATTAGGCAAATTGGAAGATGAAAGGGTGTTTTACCTTCAAGAAATAAAAAAAATCAAGGAAGATTTAAATGAACTTAAATCCAATCCTAAAACCCTTGAGAAATTTGCAAGGGAGAAATATTATATGAAAAAAGACAACGAAGAGCTGTTTGTTTTGGTAGAAGAGTAACTATATCGCTGGTAAGACCTTAGTCTTGACTTCACCAAATCCTACCCTTATATCTCCTTTTTGACAGTGCCCACGCATGATAACTGTGTCCAAATCTTGAATAAACTTTCGTTCACTGCCATCATTTAAGGTTAATGGTTTAGTTCCTTTCCAACTTAACTCCAACATAGAGCCATAGGAGGAAGGTTCTTTACCACTTATTGTTCCTGAAGCATACATATCTCCAGCATGTATATCGCAACCATTAATGGTGTGATGCGCCAATTGTTGACATTGGTTCCAATACATGTATTTATAATTTGATTTACAAATACTGCTTTCTACTCCTTTTTCTGGTTGAATTAGAACTTCTAAATTGATGTCTATATTCTTTTGCCCCTGAAATTCTAAATAAGGGAAAACAGCTGGATCTTGAACTGGGCCATTCGTCCTAAATTCTTCCAAAGCATCTAAAGTTACTATCCATGGGGATATAGAAGAGGCAAAGTTCTTGGCCAAGAATGGTCCTAAAGGTACATATTCCCATTTTTGAATATCCCTTGCAGACCAATCGTTAAAAAGAACCATTCCAAAAATATAATCATCTGCTTCTGCTGTACTTATGCTTTCTCCTAATGCTTTTCCTTCAAAAGTGATAAATGCCATTTCAAGCTCAAAGTCCAATAATTTGCATGGACCAAAGACTGGTGGTTCGTCATCTTTAGGTCTCTGCTGACCTTTAGGTCGATGAATATCCGTTCCAGATAGAATTATAGACGAAGCTCTACCATGATATCCAACAGGAATGTGTTTCCAATTGGGTAATAAAGCATTGTTCGGATCTCTAAACATGGTGCCTACGTTGGTTGCATGTTCAATGCTGGAATAAAAATCAGTGTAATCCCGAATATGAACAGGCATTTCATTAGTTACTTGATCAATTGGGATAAGAATTTTATCGATTGCCTTTGGGTCAGATTGTAAAGTTTGATTGTCTTCAGACAGCAAATCAATAATTCTGTTTCTCAATGCACGAGCTCCAGATTTGCCCTTTCTCATTAAATTATTTAATCGATTGGTATCAAAGTCATTGGATTCGAAATTTAGGTTGGTCAGCAAATTGTGATTGAACATTTCCAAAAGGTCAATAGCAAAATCCCCAATTCTACTAGCAACTCTTGCATCACTTTCATTCGTTTTGATTATTCCAAATGGGATATTGTGAATCGAAAAATCAGTATCTATAGATGTTTGTACCCAACTTTTTTTCATATCAATTAAATCAATTACAGAATTACAATTAAGAGGACAAAAGTAAGCGAATGAAGACGAAGATAAAATCTTGTGCAACGAATATTGGGTCATTTTCGTCAACTTGGGAGTTGACCATTTTATTGTTTACGAACTAACAAATATTAAATCCGTTTTATTGATTACATTTAGTTAAATTAGCGGGTCAAAATTTTAACGATTTTATAATATCTGTGTATGAAAAAGATATTTTACGCTCTTGCATTTTCACTTTTTACAATTGGCATATCATTTACTACTGAAGCACAAACAGTAGTTCAAGATATTTTTTGCGAAAGTTTTGATAGTACGGTTTGGACCATGGATACTTCCTTTTTACCTAATCCGGGGCCAATTAATCACTTTTACAGAGATACTCTAGTTACGCAGGATATGAGTCCAGGATCTGCTGTAGATACAGCAAGAAATGGAGTACGATCATATCTAACTACTCCTAATGTTAACATTTCAGGATTTGTTAATGTCGGATTGATTTTTGAACACATCTGTTATTTAGATGCTTCTGACGATGGTACTGTTGAATATTCATTTGACGGTGGGACGACTTGGGCTAGAATACCAGATTTTGTAAACAATGGAGATGATAAAGTGTACGGTGGGAATGGAGTGTATAACTTTTTACAAGGCGATTTTAAATTTAACAAGCAGAGTTATGCTTCTGCATGGAAATTTAGTGATTCAACCTTTTTATGGACCAATGCGAATGCGGAATGGAGAAGGGAAACTTTTGATATTACTCCTTTAATGGATTTGCAACCTACTGCTCCTGATTCTGTTATGATTCGATTCGGTTTACTAGATGATCCTGCTACACCTGGTAGATTTGGAACACACATTTGGTATATTGAAAACTTCTGTATTCGAGGATCAGATTGTGAGATTGTGCCTCCTACAATTGATATGGTTGACCCACCAGTTAGTTATCCAATTCAATATGATGGAAGAGTATATAGTACTGGACCATACAATGTTGATGCCCAAATATTAGATGCTTCTTTGATTGATACCTCTGTTATCGCTATTGCTCATTTAAGAGATACAATGGGAAATGGAACTTTTGATACTTTGGATGTAGATTCTATTCCGATGACCAGACTTGATGGTGGTAACTTCACTGGATTAATCCCAAAATTGATTGTAGGGTTTAGAACACCAAATAAGATAGATTCTGTACTTCCAGGTGACAGTATTGCATGGAAGTTATTGGCATGGGATGCTAGCGACTGTCGAAATGTTAATCAGGATCCACCTGCAGGGTATAGAAGATTTTTAGTAATTAATGATTTACCGAAAACATGTAATACTCAACCAGTATTTCAATATCCTTATTTTCAGGATTTTGATGGTTCAGATTTTGAAGAAGGACAAAGTGGTGATTTATCAGATGGTTGGTCTAATCCAACAGGAGATTTTCACGATTGGTGGGTGAATAGTGGGACAACTGGTGGTAGTTCTCCTTCTGATACTGGTACAACAGGTCCAACCGATGATTTTCCTGGTGACGGTAAATATTTGTATGTGGAATCTACAAATCCTAGAAGTTCAACATTTAATGACAGTACCGCGTTTTTACTTTCTCCTTGTTTTGATTTAACTCAAGGTTTGGTAACTAATGGTCTGGTTAAATTTTATGTGAATATGAATACCTCTTCATTAGAAGATACGATCAATGTTGATATTTACGATCCAAGACCACGACCTGGTGCACCATTTGGAAGATTTGTAAGTAATGTGATACCACCAATTACTGGTAATCAAGGTAACAGGTGGATCCCATTTGAATTTACTACTTATCCATTCAGAAATACTGTTACTCAGTTAAGGTTTAGAGGGACACCAGGTAACTCTACTGGATTGAGTGATATGGCCATGGATTCTTTTAAAATTGAGAATGCTCCATTAATAGATCTTAGATTGAATCCAGTGGCATTGTCACCATTTACCCCTTGTGGATTTGATGAGCCTGTAACCGTAAATGTGCAGAATTTAGGTGTGGATACAGCCAGAAATATCACATTCGGATTTATGGTTTGTAAAGAAGTTAATGGTGTAGAGGTTTGTGATCAATCTACAATCCAAACTTTTACTTGGAATGGATTTGTACCGGTTGGAGCATCTATTGATGTAAATTTTCCTTCCAATTTAACTTTTGTGGTTCCTCCAGGTGAGTATACTTTAAAAACTTGGTTGACATTTACAGGAGATGGCAAGAGATTTAACGATACAACTAGAGCCTTTTCAGAATGTATTCCTTATGTGAGTGGTTTGAAATACATGGATGATTTTGATGGAGATACTTTATGGAGAACACTTGGTGTTACGGATTCTATATCCACTCAAAATAGTTGGGAGCTTGGACAACCAAACTTTGATAGAACAGATAACCTAATTTCAGAGCCGAATGCTTGGGATGTATTATTAAATAGACAGTATACTGGATCTGGTATTGTAAATATATTGTACTCTCCTCTCTTTGACTTAACTGGATCTGACAGTACAATCATGTCATTCTTAAATAACAGAGACATGGATACCACCAAAGATGGGGTATTTATTGAATACTCCTTCGATAGAGGTATTTCCTGGGACTCATTAGGTGCAAGAACCGACCCTCAAGCGTTGAGATGGTATAACAATACACTTTCAGGAGGTGGATTGGGTGGTACACCAGTATTCTCAGACATGACTGGTAGACATGCGAATACATGGGGGCCTGGTTGGCTGGAAAGTGAGTTAATGTTGCCAGATACATTTGACAATCAACCATTTGTATTGTTCCGATTTAATTTCTTTGCTGAGAATGATCTGGATGGTAACGATGGAATGAGTATTGATAACTTTTTGTTATACGACCCGGAACCATTAGATATTACACCTCAATACGCATTAAGTCCTAACGATTCTTGTGATTTAAAAGTAGACCAAAGGTTTAGAACCATTTTTAAAAATAGAGGATTATTGGATGTGAATACTTTTGATATTGAGTATAGAGTAAAGAATTTGACCTTCCCAGGGCCGGAACAGGTGAAATCAGAAACCATAAATAAACTGCTGCGATCGAGAGATACCATTCATGTTTATTCTAGTGTAGAATTTGATATGTTTGAAATCGGAAACTATCAAATTGATATTATTACAAAATTACCTGGTGATGGCTGTGCTATAAATGATACCATGACAAGGATCGTTGAAAATATAGATGGTTGTAGTTTAAAGTTAGTCATTGCTACATCACATCGACCTAATTTCCAGGGATCCAATGATTCATCTCTATGGGAATTTAATTATACGTCTGCTGGTAAAAGATTCCGAGTTTCAGCAGCCTATAATGATCCAAAATTTGGTATCAATACCAACACACTTTTAGATACAATTGAGAATTTATTTATCTGTATCAAAAAGAATTCTCAAGTTCGATTTGATTTAGATGATAGAGATACTCTAGTTGAATCCTATTCCATGATTGCTTATGATGGAGAAGAAGATACTGTCTTATTTGAGAATGTTCGAGGAGGTCCTGAATCTCCTACTCAATTCTTCAATTGGAATTGTCCACCAGAGAGATCTGCATCACCACTGCGAATAATTCTAGATACAAATAAAATTCAATTGCCTATCTCTAAAGATTATCTGTTTCAAGCGAGATTATGGAATAATGGATTGGATAGTATGGATAATGTAGATGTTGAATTTGCAATAGATGGTAATATAGTTTATACTGCAACAGAAACTTTCCCGAATCCACTCAGATATAATAGAACTAAAGTAGTTGGATTAGGCGTACACTTTCTTACTCCTGGATTTCATGAGTTAAGAGCTTCTACAAGTTTGCCGAATCGCAAGAACGATGAATTGCCTAATGATGATACTACCTATGCAACCTTATTTATCATGGATACTATTCCAGATTTTCATGACACTAGCTATACAGATACAATTTTTTGCGAAGATTTTGATGGACAATTAGATCAGTTATGGTTTGGAGCGAATTCTTATAATTACAGGCAATCAAGCATTCAAAATTCTTTTCAATTGGGAACTCCATCAACGGCAAATATAAATTCGGCAGCTAGTGGTCAAAATGCTTGGGTAACTAATTTGGATGGTGATTACCCAATTATAGACGAATCCTCTTTATATTCTCCTTGGATTAGATTGAGAAGAGATTCTTGTTATCGTGTCAGTTTTAGACACAATTACCACATAATAGATTCCTTGAATGATGGTGGAACCATGGAAATTGGTTTAGACACCAGTAATGGAGTTAGTCCTGAATTACCCCAATGGTTCCCATTTGGTAATTTCAATGGAGATACCGGACGAGTTGGTCAGGTAAATTGGTTCAATACTAAACACATTTTATCCATGCCTGATGTGTTTGTTATCGAAGGAAATGCTAGGGGAGGAGTCGATACTATTAATTTGGGCTCACCTAGTGGTTGGACAGGAACAACCAATGGTTGGCAAATGTCTTCTAACGTATTCCCAAGCTTTATTGATAGTTTATCCGAAGTAAATGATTCCTCTTTCTTTAAGAGCAAAAATCAAGCTGTTACTTTCAGATGGAGATTTGAATCGGATGCTTCACAAAATAGTGAAGGTTGGGCCATAGATGATTTTTGTATTCAAGTAATACCACAAACAGAGTGTTTCTCAGTTGGATTACAAGAAGCAGATTTCGATCTAAAGAAGGCTTACTTGGGTCAGAATATACCGAACCCCGCTGCAAACAATACTTCGATCCCATATTATATTCCTAAAGCAGGCCAATTGGAATTTGAATTGATCAATATGCTAGGACAACCGGTATTGAGTAGATCAATTTCTAGACCATCTGGTGATGGTATATTACAGTTGAATTTATCAAATATGTCAAAAGGTGTTTACTTCTATACCATGAAATATGATGATAAAGTATTTACCAAGAAGATGATAATAGCCGAGTAATCGGAATTAACATAGACAAATAAAAAAAAGCCTCGCTTAGCGAGGCTTTTTTTTATCTCTTATAGATCAAAATCGGGTTCTGGAGCCCTTTTATAGGCTTTCTTTTTAGGTTTAATGGCATCGATAAATAAGATGTTAACCAACTCTTCATCATTGCTAACCATGGTTTTTGAAATTCCATTGATAATTTCAATTGGATCATCATATTTATATGACCTCCTAAAAGGTTCGAATGATCCATCAACAAAACTCATTTGCATGGTTTTTTGATCCACAATTCCACCTTCTACTTTTACCCTGCCAACAAAACAATCGGCAAAGCTTCCTTTGCGAATAGAGATAATAACATTATCATGAATACCATCCTCTACAGTATTGGCTCCCCTTACTTCAAAAACTTTAGCATATTTTTGATAGCAGGTTGAATTTTCTTGGGCAGATATAATCGCTGATGATGCAATAAAGGCAGCAGATAAGATCAGTTTTTTCATAGCTTTGATTTTGATGCTAAAATAGAAATACTTTTTGGCTATTATCAAAATCAAATAAATAGATTTTAAAGATGGGTTCTAGTATAATTAAAGACAATTTAAAAGAGGCAATTCGAATCATTTCTGAATTTATAACAGATGAAAGTAATTTGGAAAAAATTGATACCTCTGCAAATATTATGGTAGAAGCCATTAATAATGGTTCTAAGGTAATTTCATGTGGGAATGGAGGTTCTATGTGTGATGCAATGCATTTTGCAGAAGAATTAAGTGGTCGTTTTAGGGAAGACCGAGAAGCGATTGCTGCTATTTCAATTTCAGATCCATCTCATATCAGTTGTGTTGGCAATGACTATGGCTTTGAATATATATTTTCACGATATATAGAAGCTGTTGGGAAAGAAGGTGATGTGCTATTGGCAATCAGTACATCAGGGAACTCCAAAAATGTAATTCAAGCGATTAAAGCAGCTAAAAAAATAGGCATGGAGGTTATTGGGTTGACAGGCAAGACTGGTGGTGAAATGGCAGCATTATGTGATATTGAAATTCGTGCACCATTCTCAAAATATGCAGATCGGGCTCAAGAACTTCATATTAAAGTAATCCATTCCTTAATTGAATTGATTGAAGATAAATTATAAACTACCTTACGGTACCTCCAGGGTGAATAAAATTAAGTTGATACTTATATAAACACCTTACAGCTTTTCCATCTTTTGTACCTGGCGACCATTCTATAGAACGCATTAATCTTAGAGTTTCTTCATCACATCCACCACTTAAGGACTCAATTATTCGAGCATTGCTAATTTTTCCATAAGGTTCTACAATAAATTCAACGGTTACTCTACCAGAAAGCCCTCTTTGATATGCAATTGGAGGGTATTTAATATTATTCTGAACAAATGAATTAATGGAATTTGCGTTTAAAATCTTTGGGGCTTCATCCAAATGATTGATATCAAAAAAGATTGGTTCAGTGGAATATTCTTTACTCTTATAAGGTAAATTATCATAACCTCGTTTCTTAACCAGCTTTTTATATTTAGTTGCATTGAAAATAAATTTGATCTTTTCATATCCCAATTTGGAGGTGCTGCGATCTTTGTCTTTTACCCAGAGTATTTTGTCAAAAATGCGTTCTGCTTCTTTTTGAAACTCAATTGGACCTTCATCGATAACTTCTTTATATAAGATACCACCAAGACTATCGATGATAAAGGTAATATAGGCTTCTCCATTAACTTTCTGTGCCAATAATTGTTCTGGGTAGACGATTTCTTGTTTCACAAAGTGATCTAATTCGGCCTTGCCACCATTTGGCTCAGCTGGGTAATAAACAGTTCTAAATAGGTTGATTTGTTGTGCAAATGCCGATAGACTAGTAGATTGTATTACCAGTTGGATAAGAATGATTTTAAAAAATACGTTCATAATTATCTTATCTTGCCACTAAGTTATTGAATTTCATCTAAAAATATGTTGGTCAAAACATTTGGAAGCGCGCTTCAGGGAGTGGATGCCATTACGGTAACAGTTGAAGTAAATGTCAGTCAAGGGGTAAATTTTTCCTTGGTTGGACTCCCAGATAATGCAATTAAGGAAAGTCATCAACGTATAGATTCTTCTTTGAGACAATATGGTTATAAAATACCAGGCAAGAAAGTCGTAATCAATATGGCTCCAGCCGACATCAGAAAGGAGGGTTCAGCCTATGATTTAACAATCGCCATTGGAATTCTGGCTGCTTCAGAACAAATTTATGCACCGGAAATTGATCAATACATGATCATGGGAGAGTTGAGTTTAGATGGATCTTTAAGACCAATTAAAGGTGCATTACCCATTGCAATTCAGGCAAAAAAAGATGGATTTAAAGGATTTATACTACCAGTGCAAAATGCCAAAGAGGCCGCAATTGTAGAAGGTTTGGATGTCTTTGCTATCAAAAACATCAAAGAACTTGTCGATCATTTAGAGTCCAAAATAACATTAGATAAAGTTAAATTAAACAAAGAAAAGGAATTCAGTATAAATTCCAACAATACGCAATTTGACTTTGAAGATGTAAAAGGGCAAGAGAATATAAAAAGAGCTTTAGAAATTGCTGCAGCAGGTGGCCACAATGTAATTCTTATCGGACCACCTGGAGCAGGAAAAACCATGTTAGCCAAAAGACTCCCAACAATACTCCCACCCTTGGCATTGGAAGAATCCTTAGAAACTACCAAAATCCATTCAGTAGCGGGTAAAATGTCATCAGGCGATTCAATCATTACTGAAAGACCTTTTCGTTCACCTCATCATACCATAAGTGATGTTGCTTTAGTTGGTGGAGGAGGATATCCTCAAGCTGGTGAGATATCTTTGGCTCACAATGGGGTGCTTTTTTTAGATGAACTGCCTGAGTTTAAACGAACAGTTTTAGAGGTGATGAGACAACCCATGGAAGAAAGGAGAGTTACCATTTCAAGAGCAAAATTTACAGTGGATTATCCAGCTTCATTCATGTTGGTTGCTTCCATGAACCCATGTCCTTGCGGTTATTACAATCATCCTGAGAAGGAATGCATGTGTGCTCCAGGCATTGTGCAGAGATATCTCAATAAGATCTCGGGCCCTTTATTAGATCGAATTGACTTACATGTTGAAGTTACACCGGTAGATTTTGAAAAACTTACGGAAGATCGGCTATCTGAATCCAGTGCTATTATTCGGAAACGTGTTCAAGCTGCGAGATTAATACAACGAAACAGATTTCAATCTAACCCACAAATTCATACAAATGCAATGATGGGTGCCAAGGAGTTGAGGTCAATTTCAGTTATTAATGAGGATGGTCAGGCTTTATTAAAACAAGCAATGGAGTCTTTGGGATTGTCTGCCAGAGCCTATGATAGGATATTGAAAGTAGCTAGGACCATAGCAGATTTAGATGCATCAGAACAAATTAATAACAATCATCTTGCAGAAGCAATACAGTATAGAAGTCTGGATAGAGAAGCATGGGCAGGATGAATTGTGTTTTCCCTCATTTGCGTAACTTTATGCGCTTATTAATCATTTTCTAAATGAGACTACTTCGATTACTGGGAATTTTTCTACTTATCTTCATGAACTTTTACGCTTGTAAGAAAGAAGAATCTCTATCACCAGATAAAGGTTCCCAACCTTTATTAGAACCTTTCTTAGGTAGAACTGAAAAACCAGCCACATTTTTTGCATTCATTAATGGAAATCGGTTTGAGGCACAAGCAATTCGAGGAACAATTGAGGAAGAATCTATTTTCTTTGGCAGGTCAATAAGGATTGAGGCACTTAGAGAAGATCAAAGTTTCTTTATTAATATTGAAAACTATGAACAAGGAGAATACCTAACTAATCTAAATCCATTGTTCAATTCCATGGATTATCAAGCAGATTCATCCTTCTATAGTTTTGGTACTTTCTATGCTGGGAACAGTTCAGATGGTAAGATAACATTAGATGGATTTTCTTCTTCTACTAGGATTTCAGGTGAGTTTTCTGGTACACTATCAGACATTACTGGCGATAGAATTGTAGAAGTTGTGCGAGGCGAATTTGAGAATATAATTTTAGAACCACCTGGATTTAGTTTTATGGAATGGGATCAGAATATAGTTCCAAATAAATCTTCTGATTGTTTTTTCTCCCAAGATTTTATCAATAATAGAGTTGTAGATGTAATTACGTCATGGTCGAACGACAGTACCTACCAAATGAGATTGACCTTTCACAATAAGATAAGAGAAGGAAGAGTAGATATAGACAGTGTTAATGTGGAAGCGACTATTACCAACTTAGATGATGGAGAGGTATTCTCTTCAAAAAATGGATTTGTAAGAATAACTTCTGTTAGCAGTTTGTTGAAAGAAGCCAGAGGTAGATTTGAATTCGTTGCGACTAGTACTTCTAGCTCCAGAGCATTGCTTATTGAAAATGGCAGATTCAAAGCCATAGCTCCTTAAAAATATTGGTCGGGATGAGTGGATTCGAACCACCGATCTCACGCCCCCCAGACGTGCACTTTAACCGGACTAAGCTACATCCCGAGATAAGGAAAAGAAGGCGACAAATATATCAATCTTAACTAAAACTATCTCTGCTGTCCTTTGTTTTATAACTAATTTCGCTCACCAAAATAATAAGTAATGAGCACAGTAAATTCGGAAGAAATAGAACACCACAAATGTTTAATAATTGGGTCTGGTCCGGCTGGCTATACTGCAGCTATTTATGCAGCTAGAGCAGACATGAAACCAGTACTTTATCAAGGTCTACAACCAGGAGGGCAATTAACCATAACCAATGATGTAGAAAATTATCCTGGATATCCTGAAGGCATTAACGGTCCTCAAATGATGATTGATTTTCAACAACAGGCAGAGCGCTTTGGTACGGATGTGAGATTTGGTATAGTTACCAAAGTAGACTTTAGTGGTGATGTGCACAAAGTGTGGGTCGATGGCGAAAAGGAAATCACAGCGGATTCTATTATTATATCTACTGGCGCTTCTGCCAAATGGTTGGGCTTAGAGTCGGAACAAAGATTAAATGGATTTGGGGTGAGTGCATGTGCAGTTTGTGATGGTTTCTTTTACAAAGGACAAGATGTAGCAATTGTAGGTGCAGGAGATACCGCAGCTGAAGAAGCTACTTATTTGTCTAAGCTCTGTAAAAAAGTATATATGCTCGTTAGAAGGGATGAATTTAGAGCCTCAAAAATTATGGCGGAAAGGGTTTTAAATACTCCCAATATAGAAGTGATGTACAATCATGAGACTAAAGAAGTCTTGGGTGAAAATGCAGTAGAAGGAGTGATGGCGATAAACAATAAAACCCAGGAAGAAACTAAACTCGATGTTACTGGATTTTTTGTTGCCATTGGACATAAACCCAATACGGATATCTTCAAAGGAATTTTAGACATGGATGATGTGGGTTACCTCAAAGTTCAAGCCGGAACCTCTAAGACCAATGTACCCGGGGTATTTGCTTCTGGAGATGCAGCAGATAAGGTGTATAGACAAGCGGTAACAGCGGCCGGCACAGGTTGTATGGCAGCCTTAGATGCAGAACGTTATTTAACGGAAATTGGCAAACATTAGAATTATCCATCAGCTTAATTTATTTCGTCTTTTTCCTGCAACTAATTATGCATTGTTCGCGTCAACAAGGGTGAACCATAGAAAACATATATTTTGTTAACTTTAACGATCGTTTTTTTAAACATGATTTTACGATGAAAAAACAACTACTATCTCTCTCTATAGCACTATGTTTAACCCTTGGACTTTCTGCCCAAAGGTTTTTTGTTAATGAAGATTTTAATGGAGGTGTAATGCCCTCTGGCTGGACTCAAGATACACTTAGTGGATCTGGTGGTTGGAAGTTTGGTATAGATGTTTCTTTAAATGAAGAGCCAGGTGACCAAAATTTGGATTCTTCGAATCTGGCATTCTTTGATGATGACTTCTATGGTAATAATGTAAATAATACTGTTGCTTTAGTTTCGCCAACTTTTGATAATGCATTAGCAGGAGCGACTACCGTTTCATTTGATTATAATTTTAGAGGATTTCCTGGAGTTGGGGATTCATTATATGTTGAAGTCTGGGATGGAAGTAAGTGGGTATATGCATGGGGAACATCAAATGACGATGATTGTGGTAGATTTATTCCAAGAACGGGAGTAACCACTAATACAAATTGTCAAAACGTTGGTTTTCCTAGTGCAACTTTTAGAATAGATACTATTAATGGGCAGAAAGTAGCCAATGCAAATTGTCAAATCAGATTTGTTTATCATGATGGTGATGATTGGTCTTGGTATACAGGCGTAGATAATGTTACGATTACTGCTCCTGTTTCTGATGATATCATGCTTGCTCAGATTATCGATCCAATTTCTAATAGTTGCGGGTTAAATCAAAATCAAACATTTACGGTTCAAATTAAGAACGTTGGTCGTTCATTTGCTACCAATTTTGATGTTAGTATCGATTTGGATACAGCTGCTCAAGTTTTAACAGAGACCATTAATGATACAATTGCTCCTGGTGATTCTTTGACTTACACATTTGTAGGAACATTAGATATGTCTACGTTAAAAACGTATGCGTTAAAAGCATATGTAGATTGGAGTTTGGATGGTGGTAGTGTAAATGATACTGCTATTGTTTTTGTAAAAAAGGAATTTGCCTTTATTCCTACCTATTTTGATGACTTTGAAACTTTCAATAACAATTGGACAGTTTCTGGAAGTAGGGAGGCCCGTGTCCAAGGTCAAAGGGTTGTGATTGATTATAATACTGGTTGGGAGAGAGGATTTCCATCGGGAACTGTTATCAGTTCTGCTTCATCAGGAAATAATGCTTACATGACAGACTTAGATAGTGCTTATATCGATGGAATAATTGAATCGTTCTTAACTACATCTTGTTTAGATTTTAGTAACTCTATTGGGGATCCTATTGTTTCCTTTGATTTAATCTATAATACAGAAAGAGGTGATGATATGGTTCTTGAAGGTTCCAAAGATAATGGTCAAACCTGGGAAAGAATTGAAGCCAATATCATGTCTCAGAACTGGTATAGAACAGAAAATACCGCGCAACAATTAGTGTGGAATGGAACTTCAAGAGGTTGGGAAAGAGTAGACAATGTTCTTACAGGATATGCTGGAGAAGGTAATGTAAAATTGAGATTCAAGTTCTCAACTGATAATAGCAATTTACGTCCTAAGGACGGTGCTGGAGTGGATAGGTTCAGAATTCGTGATCCTTTTCCAGTGGATTTAGGAATAGATCGCTTAATTTATCCTGAAGAAGGAGTTACATCTTTGTGTGGTTTTGGTAATGAGGAAGTTACCATGATGTTGGAAAATAGGGGAGCATCTATATTAGATACATTTATGGTAGTTGTTGATGTTACTAAAAATGGAATTACTGTTTCTGATACCGATACAGTTTATACTTCTATGGCACCAAATACAAGATTAAGATATACTCTAAATGATTTGGTGGATTTCTCGAGGCCAGGTATTTATGATGTGGATGTTAAAGTTATTGCTGATAATGATGGCAATCCAAATAACGATGCAATCAATGATGTTACAATTATTAATGACGCTCCTCCAGTAAGAAGAACTCCATTTAAAGAAGACTTTAATGCGTCTATTCCAGGTACGATACAAAGTAATATTAATTCAGTATTGAATGGAGGTTGGACCAAAGGTCCAGGAAACTTCCAATTCCAAGTGGCTAATTCTGGCGCAAACCTTACCAATGGTACTGGTCCTAGAAGAGATCATACTGGTTTTAATGGAAACTTTATATATTCAGAAACTACAACTGGTGCTGCTGGTGAATTTGCCAGTATAGAAAGTCCCTGTTTCGACTTTACGGAATCCGACTCTATAGTGTTGGAGTTCTGGTATTATGGATATGGATTTACAAAAGGAGACTTATTTGTTGATGTATTCGATGGTGTTGAATGGGTTGACGGTGTAGATCATATCCGTGCAGCTTCTATGCCTCAATTAAATAGAAATTCACCTTGGAGCTTTAGATCTATTGATCTGGATCAATTTGCTGGCCAAAGAATTAAAATTAGATTTAGAAATGAATACAATGGTCCGATAGGTGATATTGCATTAGATGATATAGTCATTTATCAACCTATCCAAGATGACGGTGAAGTTTTAAACATTACTTCACCAACGAATGGATGTTTTATTAACGATAGTTCAATCGTTACTATTGAAGTAGGGAATTTTGGTTTAGATACTATTCCTACTGATTCTTTAGAAGTATGGTATTTGGTTGTTACACAAAATCCTCCAGATACAGTAAGAGTAAGTGAAAGATTACCTAGATCTTTAATTCCAAGAGAGAGAGCATTTTATACTTTTAATCAAACGGCTGATTTATCCTTGGCAAGCAAAGAGTATGAAATCGTTGTAGGTGTTGACTTAACTGGTGATGTAAATGTTGGAAACGACTCCTTGACCGGTTATATGGTAGAAAATTTTACACGTAATGCTGGATATATTGAAAACTTCGACAATTTTAGTTTTGTCGATGGTAATTGTTTACATGCACTTTCAGACTTAGTTGCACGGGGTTGGGAAGCAAGCAATGGAAATTATGCTTGGAATGTTCAAAATGCTCGTACTTGTTTCGGGCCAAATGGAGCAACAGCAACTCCTATGACTGGTCCTAATGGCGATGCAGGTTCAGGTGATGGTAAATTCTTTTATACAGAAGCTACTTTGGGTGCCCCTGGAGATGTTGCGACTTTGACTTCTCCTTGTTTGGACTTTGGCCCTAATCCTGCTGCTGCTATGGCATTCAGATACCATAGATTTGGGTCAGAAGTTGGTAACCTATATATTGATGTTTTGAATGATGGAGTTTGGGATATGGGAATTGATTCTATTGTAGGTCAAACGCAATTTGATCAGTTTGAGAATTGGAAATTAAAAGGTGTTGGTCTGTCTCAATATGCTGGTAAATTGGTTCAGGTTAGATTTAGAGCCATCAAAGATCCAATGTCTGTTTTGGGAACTGGAGATATGGCTATTGATAATATTGAATTCTTTGAACCAATTCGTCAAGATGCTAGGGTTTCTGAAATATTAGGACCTAATACAGGTTGTAGTCCAGAAGGAACAGTAACTGTTAGGGTAGACAATTTTGGTTATGAGAAGATTGATTCAAATACTTTATCGGTTAGCTTCTCTGCCAATAATGTAACGCCGATTACTGAACTAATTGTTGATGAATTAGATGTTGACAGTTCCATGATTTACACCTTTGTGCAAAAGGGTAATTTTTCTCAATTGAATACAACTTTCAATTTGGTTGCTTGGACTAGTTTACAGAACGACTCAAATATATTTAATGACTCTTTGAATAATGTATTTAGAAACATTACCCAAGGAACGGATTACCAAGAGAACTTTGAAAGTTTTAGAGACGGAGCTTGTGCACCAGATCCAAATTTCCCTCCTCCTTACTCTTTCCCTCCATTTACAGGAGATTTGATTGATAGGGGTTGGGTTACTGATCCGCCAGCTGGTAATGTATACCATTGGAATGTGCAAAACGCTGCAGCTTGTGGCGGTACTCCGACAGCAAATACAGGTCCTCAATCAGACCATACAAGAAGTAGAGGTAATTTCATGTATGCTGAGGCTCAATTACCAGGCGCAGTTGCAAATTTTGTCTCCCCATGTATTGACTTTACAAATGATACCACTGCTGGAGTTTCCTTCTGGTATCATATGTACGGTGGTCAAACTGGAAGTTTGAATATAGATGTTGAAGCAGATGGTGTATGGAATTTGGGCTTGTTTACCATAACAGGTCAACAACAAACTTCATCTTCGGACGATTGGTTGCAAGCATTTGCTAAAATTGTACAATTTGCGGGCAAAGAAGTTCGAATTCGGTTTAGAGCAAACAAAGGTGGACCTGTTGGGGATATTGCAATTGATGATGTGGCACTCTATAGCCCACAACCTCAAGATGCAAAAATGAATGCTGTATTAGGCCCTGTTGGTGGTTGTGAGATTTTTGAGCAATCCGTAATCTCGGTTGAGGCAATGAATTTTGGTACCAAGAAAATAGATACCAATACCCTGATGCTATTTTATCAAATTGATGATAATCCACCAGTAGGGGAAACATATGCTGATTCCTTGAAAGTGGATGAAGTTATTCAATATACGTTTACGCAAACAGCGGACTTATCTGATATTGGAAGAACATATAACATTAAAACATGGACATCACTTCCAAAGGAAAATAATGTTGTAAATGATACTTTACATACTTATCCTATAACCAATAACAACAAGCGTACTTATTATTTTGAAGATTTTGAGGATTTTAGAGATGCGCAATGTAATGCAGTCTTGGGTCAAGTATTGACAGAAGGATGGGAAGTGCCTAGTACAAATGCCTATAATTGGCATGTTCAATCTTCTTTGTGTAGAGTAGGAAGTACCAAAGGAACACCTACTGCTTTAACAGGACCGGATGGTGACCATACAACTGGTGATGGAATATTCATTTATGCGGATGCAGGAAATAATAATTTCAATCCAACTGAATTTTCTGAGGCATCTGTAAGAGGTACTGCTTCATTAGTAACTCCATGTATAGATCTTCAACCAAATACCAAAGTTCATTTGACCTATTGGTATCACAGATATGGCCAAAATGCGCATTTAGGAGATCAATTCATTGATGTCTTCTCTAATGGACAATGGGAAACAGGTGTGGATAGGCTGCAAGGAAGAACACATACTGCTCATTTAGATGGTTGGCAGCAAAGAAAGGTTGATTTATCGAGATTTGCAGGAGAAAGAGTGGTGATTCGATTCAGAGCCAAAGATGACAATGGTTTGCAAGGAGATATCGCAATTGATGATATTGCCATATTTGAACCTACTCCGATTGATGTTGGAATTACACAAATTAATTCTCCAACTGCAACAGGTGCAGATGGATGTATGGCTGGAAATTTATCTGTACAGGTTGAATTGACCAATTTTGGAACAGATACTATTGATGCTGGAAGTATAATAATGAAATACTTCTATGCTGGTTTGGTAGAAGTAACGGACACGGTTAATGTTGAAATGGATACTTCAGAAACCATAAACTTTACCTTTAATGAGTTATTGGATTTATCTCTATATCCAGGAGTCAATAAATTGAGGGTGGTTGCGATACTTAATGGAGATACCATACAACAGAATAATACTGAGGTAACCGAATTGAACAACAGACAACCAGGTTTGCCAAGATATTTTATGGATTTTGAGAGACATGGAATGGGTCAATATGCGGGACAAGCATACGCAGTTGATGATATGCAAGGGTGGAAAAGACAACCTACACCTCCAGGTCCTGGCACTTATGGATGGCATGTACAATGTGGTCCAGGTCCATATATCGATGGTCAACCTCCAATTCCTCCTGCTCCACCAACTGGACCTTCGGGAGATCATACTCTTGGAAATACCTTGCAAAATGGAAGAGGTTGTTATATGTTGATTGAATCTGATATTAAACCAGAAGTTCTTTCCTTGCCAGATGCACTTTTAGAACTTCCTTGTGGACCAATTGACTTTAGTTCTAGTCAAAACAATAAAATATTGTTGAGTTTCTATTACCACATGTTTGGAGATAGAATGGGAGATCTTTATGTAGATGTTCATGATGGTATTGGTTGGATTAACCGAGTTGATGCAATTCGAGGAGAGCAGCAATTTGACGATACAGAAAGATGGAAAAGACGTCAGATTCCATTGGATCGATTTGCTGGAAATGATTCCATTAGAATTCGATTTAGAGCAGAATACATGGGAAGAAGTGGAGATATCGCAATTGACGATGTAGAAATTTTAGATCGTGCAAAAACAGATGCTAGAATTGATCGAATTATAGATCCAACTACAGATTGTGATTTAAGACCTACAGAGCAATTTGTAGTAAGGGTACAAAATACAGGTACTTTAGATATTGTTGAATCTAGATTGTGTTATCAAATTACTTATACTCCATATAAAGGAGATCCTGAATTATTGCCAATGGTTTGTGATACTTTCGTTGGTTCAGATGGATTTATTGCTCCTCTAGCTGTAAAAGATATTGAGTTTAACGATAGGTTGGATTTATCTAAACCAGGGGAGTATAAAATTAAGGTATGGACTAAAATGGTTGGAGATTCTTATTTCTTTAACGATAGTACAGTAGAGATTGTTAAGAATACTACTCGTCCATTCCCTAACTGTGAAGACTTTAGCGACATGACATTGGGAGATATTCCTAAAAACTTTAGGGATGAGTTGATGCCTAATGCTTGGTCTGGAAACCCAGGAGCATATACCTTCTATTCTGCAATTCAGAATTCAGTAATTCCAGATAGAGGACATACTGGTGGTTCAAATGATATGTACTTATTGGCATTTGATCCAGATGGTATGCCTGGCCAGCAAGCAAGGGTTGAATCTGCTTGTTATGATTTAACCAATGCTCCAGCAGCAATCTTGGAATTCTGGTATAAAGCTCCGAATCCTAATCACATTATGTTTGTAAACGCCAGAACAACTGCTGGTAACTGGCAACCATTAGATACGTTATGGGGTCAAGGATTATTTGGTGTATTTAATTGGAAGAAAGAAACTATACCATTGAATGATTTCCTTGGAAACTTTGTTCAGATTCAATTTATATCGATCAATATGGGAGGAGGTTTCTATGCGATAGATGATTTCTGTATCAACTTACCTCCGCCACAACAGATTCAATTGGAGAGAATTATAAGTCCTGGAAGAGGATTGTGTTTTTACTCTAACCAAGAGGTAGTAACCTTGAGAATTCAGAATGTTGGTCGAGATCGAATTAGAGAATTTGACATTGAATTGGCAGTCGATCAAACCTTCCAGAATTTCCCTGCAGGACAATTATTGCGAGATACCGTGAGAGTAGTTATTAACTCTGCACCATTCTTTGATCCTGGAGATGAAATAGATGTTGCACTAGATTTACCTCAGTTTATAGTAGATATGTCTGCGTTTGATACCTATTACTTCAATGCATGGGTACATCTCGATGGTGATCTCAATGAAGATGATAATGTGGTGCAAGATTATGTGGTGAATCATCCAATACCAATAGAATTGCCTTATGTTGAGAACTTTGAGTTTATTAGTGGAGAAACATTTGGTGTAAATTATACCAATGGTATGCGAGCAACACAAGGACCATTGGGTCCAGCAGGACAATACTTAATCAGAGAAAAGTCTGGTTTGGATATTCAAGGATTAACAGGTCCAGCATTTGACCATACAACTGGTACAGCAGAAGGTGTTTACATGGTTACACAGGCTGCTGGAGGACAGGCAGGTGATGCTGTTGCCTTAACTACAAGATGTATCAACCTGAGAAATGCTAAGAATCCGGAAATAAGATACTGGTATCACATGTTTGGTCCTGATATGGGTAGTCTATACTTACAAGCAAATGCAGATGATGGTTGGAGAAATGTAGATTCCATTTTGGTTGAAACCCATACCTCCAATTTTGCAGAATGGAAATCAAGAAATGTTCCATTACCACAGTATGCAGGTAAGGTAGTTAGGTTCCGATTTGTGAGCTTTAGAGGAAGTGGAGAAGGTAGTGATATGGGTCTTGATGATATCAATGTATTCGATAGGGCAGCAATTGATATACAACCGATAAGTTTATTGGAACCTACCAATGATACATCCAGTTGCTACATTAAAGATCAGCAAGTAATAGTTGAACTTAGAAACAATGGTTCAGATTCTGTCAATTTTATCACAGATTCTACTTTCATAGAGGTGGTAGTCTTTAAAGATGGAAAACAAATTGATTCTTTGACCAGATGGGTGGTTACTAACCAATATGATGATGGTACTGGAAATCTTGTTCCACTTCCTGGTGATTCCTCGGTTGGCATCTTGATGGATAGTACATTTGATATGTCAGATTCAGGAAGTGTATATCGATTTGAAGTTAATGTTATTACAAAGGGAGATTTATCGAATTTCAATGATAGGTACTCATCCACAGTAGTACATCGAAGAGTAGGAGGTTCGATTACAGATATTGATATTAAACCTAATGATACCATCTGTTCAGGTGATCAGGTTACATTATTATTAAGAAATCATTTTGGTGAAATTCGATGGGAACAGAAAGCAAGAGATGCAAATGGTAATGAATTCTGGTTGCCCGGATTGAATTTCCCATTCAATGAGAGGAAATATTCGGACAACCCTGATACCTCTACCATTTACCGAGCAAGAATATGTGATTCTAAAGTAATTTCAGATTCTTTTGAAGTAATTGTGATTAAACCACCTTTAGGTTTTGCAATTGAAGCTAGTGCTTGTGAAGGGCAGGATAAGCCTGAATTGAGGGTAAGATTCCCTAAAACGGTTAATGCTTATACGGTTGCAGATAGTGCAAGTGTGGATATTCGTAGATTAGATAAACCTTGGAATCAAGATGGTGTAATATGGCCTCCATCAGTTAGATTTAATCGAAATGCAACCCCATTTGCAATTAAATTGAGAGATACAATACCATTAAATAAAGATGCGATATGGCCTGATGGATCAAAAGACACTACAAAAACAGTTTATGTATTTAGTGTAATCGATACCAATGTAGTAATTGATGGATTCTGTGTATCTAAACAAGCTTTACCAATTACTGGTTATGTTAACAATGTTCCTGAACCGGATATTACCATTCAAGAGATATTGAAACGTAGAATAAATGATACAGTTATCGTGAATGGTGTATCAACTCCAATTAAGGTAGATACTGTTTGTCAGGATACAACCTTCTTATTGAATGCTGGTAAGGTTGTGCATACAGATCGAACCACTGCCAATAAAGGTATAGAGGTATTCCACAGATCAACTTATGATTGGACCGTGTCTAAATTGGTGAATGGAAACCTTGTCTTTGAAGATACCTCAAGTACTCAGACAATGGTAGTAGATGCTTGGCAGTTGGATTTGAACACCTTATATGCATACTCGGTTGTAGTTACAACTGATTCCGGATGTGCAGATACATCACTTACTTATTGGGTAAGGGTAGTTGATAGTTGTGTGACATCAATTGCGGAACTTCAATTTAAGGATGGATTTAATATTTATCCAAATCCAGTAGAAGATGAATTGTTTATTCAATACGAATCTAATGATCAATTTAAGGGTGATATTAGACTCTTGACAGTTGAAGGACAATTGATCCAAGTATTTAATGATCTTGAATTTGGCAACCTAAATCATAGAATTGATATGGGTGAGTTACCTAAAGGTATTTATATTATTAAGGTAGAAACGGATAAAGGATCATTTGTAGAAAAGATTATTAGAAGTTGATATTAAAACAAATGCTTAAAAAAAGCCCTACTTTTTGTAGGGCTTTTTTTATTGTTAAATCCCATTGAAATTTGTAAAAGTTGCATACTGTTAGATAGTTTTTAACATTATTTTAAAAAATTACCTTATTTACCAACCCTCTAATTAGATCTGTCGTCTTCATTTGCGGAATGGGTAAATTATATCCATTTGGATGTAAATTCAATGGATAATATGGGGAGAAATTTTGGTTCTATAGAGATGAACCTAATGAATAAAGAAATATTCAATAGTGTAAAACTATTGTTAACAGTATAGAAGAAATGTTATTGTTTTGATCAAAAAAACTTTAACAATTATTAATTAATCATTGAAAAATGCTTAGATTCGAGCGCTTAAAATGTAGTATTAACCAATTTTATAAACTATGAAAAAGTTTAACTTACTGATTTACATTCTGTTGTTATCGGTAGTTGGTGGGTTTGCCCAACCAGTTTTCGATCAAACAACACCTTTAACATGTCTTGTGGACGTGAGTCCAGCAGATGGAGTAGCAGATGATGTGGATATTTCCTTCAGCTCATTTGCAGTTCCTGCTGATTCGGCAACCATTTGGCTTTATTTTCAAGGAGACTTTAACGGTTTTAACGAGGACATTGATGTTGTCGATGAAGCCGGGAATGTTTTAGCGACTACGCCTTTTGTTGGGCAATGTAGTGCAACCCTAGATACCTTAGAATTTAAGGTTTCCTCTGGCGCTGTAATTCCTTGGATTCTTAATGGTTCTATTGACTTTACCCTTGAGATGGGTGGAGGGGTTAACATCTTCTGTGGAACGCCTTGTGAGGCCGTTTCAATGAGACTGTTTTATCCGATTTCACAAAGTGGTAATGATGCCGCCGTCACAAGTGCGGATTCTACATTCCCATATTGTGCTGGTAGCCATCCAATAACTGCTACTATTGCAAACTTGGGAGCGAATCAAATTGACTCTGTGGATGTTCACTGGGAAGTCAATGGAGTTGCTCAACCTACATTTTTATTAAGAAACTTGCTTGATACTGTTAATGGAGCATCTGCTTTTGATACGACATTAATTATTGGTAATGCTAATTTAAAAGCTGGATCTGATACCATTACTATTTGGACAACAAACCCAAATGGTGGATTAGATACAGTAAACTTTAATGATACCATTAGATTTACAGTTAGTTCATCGCCAGAACCATGGGATTATTTCTTATCTAATGTTACACCTACTACAGTAGATGTGAATGCTAGCTTTGTTGGTGATTTAGAAATAGAGTGGGGAACTGCTGGTTTTGCTATTGGTACTGGAACAAGAGATACAACCAATTCATCTCCATATACAGTGACAGGTTTAATGTCTGGGACTGATTATGATATTTGGATTAGAACCAATTGTGATACCAATGATCAATCTGCTTGGAGAAGAAGATCAATTACTACATCTTTTACAACTCCTTATTTCCAGGATTTTGAAGCCTTTACTGTACCTACAGTTGGTAATCCTTGGCCAGAAGCTTGGAGTTCAAGTTCTAATACTTGGCCAAGATGGGAATCTGAGGATGCTAACGGCTTTAATGAGAATTCTGTAAATACAGGACCTTTATTCGATCACACCAATTTTGGTGCTATTGGAGGTAACTACATTTATTGGGAAAGTTGGTTCCCATTTGGATTGGATTCTGGAGACTTATGGTCACCGCCAATCTTTGTGCCAGCAAATCAAAGCGTAATAGAATTAAGCTTTTGGTATTTCTTACATGGTGCAGAAACACAACAATTACAAGTTTTGGTTGATACTAATGGTGTTGAGAACCTAGTAGGAGTATTGGTTGGTGAGCAACAAGGAAACCAAAGTGACGAATGGATAAAGCATTCAATTTTCTTACATGGATATAGTGGAAAATCTGTTTCTATTCGATTTAGAGCATTCTTGGATGTATTCCAATTGCAATCGGATCTTTCAGATTATGCTATTGATGATGTTGCAATTGATACAGTTCCAACTGTAGATGCTAGCTTAGAGTCAATTTCAAATCCAAGTGGTGCATTGTGCCCTGGAACAATTACTCCTAGTGTAGTAGTTCGAAACAGAGGTGTTAATACCTTAACTTCTGTTGATATTGTGTCTGACATTAATGGTGTATTAGATACAACTACAGCTTCGGTTAATATCATTACTGGTGATACAGCTTGGGTTAATTTGAACTCTACAACATTTAGTTCTGGAATAGTTTACGATCTAGATTTTTACTTGATTGGAGCTAATGGTTCTGCTGATTTAGTTGCAGATAATGATTCTGTTGATTTACGAGGAATTACTACTGGATTAGCTGGTGCAATTACTCTAGATCCATCTTTATCTAGTTCAGCAACAAACTTTACATCTTTTGATAGTTTGGCATTTGCCTTGAATAATGTTGGTATTTGTGGAAATGTTACAGTAACTGTAGCAGCTGGAAATTATACCGATAACTTGAATTTAGTAGACATAAAAGGTACAGGTCCTAACGATCGTTTGACAATTGATGGTGTTCATCCAGATTCTGTTAAAATGATTAGAGGTTTGAATAATTTAAATACTGTAATCTCATTTGATGGTGCGAACTACATTACCATTAAGAACATGAGAGTTGAAAACTTCAATACTTCTGGTGAGCAATTTGGTATTCACTTTACTGGAAACTCCCAATACGATTCTATTGTAAATGTTCGTGTATTGATGAGCCCAACAGCTACATTTAACGTATCTGGTATTGGAGCCTCTGCAGACCCAGCAAATGATTTTGCGGAAGGTAACAATGCGAATCACGTTACGGTTATGGATTGTGATATCACTGGTGGTGATTACTCTATTCACTTTGAGGGTGCAAATGGTAATTGGAATGTGGGTAACCACTTTATCAATAACCGCATGACCAATTTTGATGCGAACAGTCACTATTTTGACGACCAAGATTCTTTGATGATTATCAATGATTCAGCGATTAATCCTAGAAATGCATTCTCTGATGGTATGTATATTTTCGATGCAATGAACTTTGACATTGAAGAGAACTTTATTCATGTTGGAGATTGGGCTTTCTATATGACAAATGCTAATGCTGGTAGAACTCCAGATCGATTTGCAAGAATTGTGAACAACATGATTACTTCAGATACAGATTATGGTGTTTATTTGACGAATCCATTACAGGTTAATTTCTGGCACAACTCGGTTTATACTGGTTCTGCTAGTACCTTCGGACCAGCTGCTAGATTTGCAGACTTTGGATTTATTGACTCAATTGATTTAAGAAATAACATTTTCTATGGGGAGAATACTTATGCCTTGGATTATGAAGGTGATTCCTCTACATTGTTGAAATGTGATTTCAATGCATATCAATCGAATGCAACGAATTTATTGGAAATGGACTTTGTTAATTATGCAAACTTAGCTGCATATCAAGTAGCTCAACCAATTTTCAATACTTTCTCTGTTGAAGGGGATCCTCAATACTTAGATAAATTAGGTGGAGATCTTCATATCAATGGAACTTTGGTAAATGATGCAGGAGATAATGCAGTTAGTGTACTAACGGATATTGATGGAGATGTTAGACCAAGTGCAGGTGCGACATTTGTAGATATTGGAGCAGATGAATTTGATCCTCCTCCATGTCCAGCACCGCTAGGAATTAGAGCATTTAATATTGCTCCTGATTCTGCAACAATCGAGTGGATATCTTCTGTATTAGGTAATAATGTAGAGGTTGAGGTTGTTGTATCCGGTCTTGGTAGAGGAAATGGAACATTGGGTTCTAGTACTGTTGACAGTATTAATGTAGATACCTTGACTTCAAATACTACTTATGATATTTATATCAGAGAGATTTGTGGTAGAGGAGATACTTCTTCTTGGGTAGGGCCAACTACTTTCTCTACTCCTTGTGATGCCTTCTCACCAAGATATTTCGATAATTGGGATGTTGGACATTTGGCGAATCAAGATAGAGCACCAGATTGTTGGTATGGTTATTCTACACAAGTAAATGGTGATGTAGAGATTCAGAACTTCAATGCTTTCTCTACTCCTAATGTATTGGTGTTAGAAAGTTGGACAGGTACTGCGGATTCTGCGATTGCAATTACGCCTAGAATGCCTAAGTTGACAAATGGAAATACATTCATTGAATTCCAATTTGCTACTCAGGATATTAATAGTAGTTTAATTATTGGTACTGCAAGTCGTCCATCCAATGGAGCAACATTTACCAATATGGATACTATTTCATTGACTAGTGTTAATGCATATACTAAAATTACATTCGACATATCAACTGCTAATGGTTATAATGGAACGGATGAATACATTGTATTCTCTCACGATTATGGTAGTACGTTTGATGATTTAAGAATTGATGACTTTACTTGGGATACTATTCCATTCTGTCGTCCAGTTCAAAATCCAACAGCATCGAATCTTTCCGATACGACAGCTGACATCAATTGGACTCCTTCTGATACCAATGGTACAGCTTGGATTATCGAGTGGGATTCTGTAGGTGGAAATACACCTAATGATACTCAGGTTACTACAAGACCATTTACTTTAACTGGATTGGTTGCAAATACTGATTATGAGTTTAGAGTGAGAGCGGTTTGTGGGGCTATAGATACTTCTTTATGGTCAAGTTATGTACAGTTTACCACTTTATGTGCTCCATTCTCAGCGAGACATTTTGAGAACTTCGATGGAATGGCAACTAATGTGATGGCTGAATGTTGGACTTCTTATTATACTTCAGCTTCAGGTAACATCGCCGAGCCACAAGTTGAGTTCTTAGGAGCTGGAGCATTTTCAGCAAATAACTCATTAGAGTTTACTAGCTGGAACATGGTTCATCCTACAGACTCTACTATCATGTGGACTCCATTGTATGATGATATGACAGCTGGTAATAAGCAGGTTCAATTCTGGACGCAAACTAATGATACCTTGTTATATATGATCGTTGGAACATCAGATCAAGCGAGCAATCTTGCAAACTTTAACATCTTGGATACAATTTTCTATGATGCAAATAACGTTTGGCAACAAGAGATTGTAACCTTGGATACAGCCAATGGATACAATGGAACAGATAGATTTGTTTATTTCAGAAACTCATTGACATCTACTTTCGATGATATTCGAATTGACGATTATGAGTATGATGTAATTCCATCTTGTCCTACTCCAAGAGATCTTGCAATAGATTCTCTAGGTGCGGATACGGTTATCTATACTTGGTCTGATCCAGCTGGAGCTTCTACATGGCAAGTTAGATGGGGTAGAGATACAACTGCTATTGACAATAGAACCGTAGAGTTAACGACTACGCGTCCAGATACATTGGATGGATTAGATCCGAATACTTTCTATGAAGTTCAAGTAAGACCAATTTGTGCAGTAGGTGATACTGGTGCATGGTCTGCTATCTTGAGATTCAGAACTGGATGTGATGCATTTACTGCTCCTTTCTTTGCCAATTTTGATAATGAAATTGACAATACAGTAGCAGGTTGTTGGGGAGAGTACATTACTTGGACCAATAACTTGGAGCAAGCAAGGGTAGAAAACTTCAATTCAAGATCATTGCCTAATAACTTAGAGTTAAACTCTTGGACAGGTTATGTAGTCGGTTCTGATACTTTGGGTGCTTGGACTCCTGAGTTCAGTGATATGCCAGATGGTGATAAACAATTAAGATTCTGGTATCGTTCCAATGACATCTTAAATTCTGGTGTAATTGTAATGACAGCAGATGAGAGAAGTCCATCAGCGAACTTTACTGTGATTGACACTATTTATCCAGCAGCAAACGCTACCTATGAAGAGGTAACTGTGAAATTAGATTCTGCAAATGGATACAATGGAACAGATAAGCACGTATTCTTAGCGCATACTTTGACTGCACTTGGAACATTTGATGAAATCAACATTGATGATTTCAACTATGAAGATATTCCAACTTGTCAGAGAGTGGATCAAATCGCTGTGACAAATGTTCCTACTGGTGATTCAATTTTCGTTTCCTTCAATGATCCTAACTTGAATACTGTTGCTTATATAGTAGAGTATGATACAGCAGGATTTACTCAAGGAACTGGAGATACTGTAATCATTACTGGAAACCCTGATACGATTACTGGCTTAATGCACAGTACCAAGTACCAATTGTATATTACTACAATTTGTGCTGGTGGAGATACAAGTAATTTATCTTCTAATGCATTTGGTTTCCAAACAACTTGTCAGAATTACCCAGCACCTCACTTTGAGGACTTCAATGACACGCCACAGGATTCTATTCCATTGTGTTGGACGAAGTTTATCTCTTATGGTGCAGCTCAGCCGAATGCGGTTGTTGAAGTAAGTTACTTCGGGTTCCCAGCACCATTTAATGGAGGATCATTATACATGAACTCTTGGACTGGATTTACTGCTGGTACATCTAGAATGAACATCTCAACTCCTCCATTGGATAGTATGACTACTGGTGGTATGAGATTAAATCTAGAGTGGAATACAGATAATATCTTATCCGGTATTGTTGTAGGTACGGTTCCAGATTTGAATCCTCTAGCGACGATTACTCCATTGGATACTTTAATTATGCCAGTTGCAAATAATTGGACATCAGTTACTGTTGACATTACAACTGCTAATGGTTATAATGGAACAGATGAGCATATCATATTTGCACATACATTAGGTGGAACTTTCCACGATGTTGTAATCGATAACTTCGATTATGAGGAGATTCCTTCTTGTATTAGAATGAGCAATGCGAGAGCATTTAATGTTGGAGCAGATTCAGCTATGATTACTTGGGATGATCCTAACGTTAATCCTACATTGGAATACATTGTTGAGTATGATGTAGCAGGATTTGCATTGGGAACAGGTACTACTTTCATCGCTACTAATGATACTGCTACTATAACAGGATTAGTGGATGGAACTAGCTATGACTTTTATGTTACTGCAGTTTGTACGATAGGTGATACTAGTGCAATCTCAGATGTAGCTAACTTCTTTACTACATGTTTACCGTTTACTGCTCAGGCTACTTTACCTTGGGTTGAAAGCTGGGAAACTAGCAATGGAGATCAAGTAGGTTCTGGATTTATCGTTTGTGACTCTGCACACAGCTGGTTCTTAGGAACATCTGAGCCAGAAGGTAGAGCTAGTTACGGAACAAATGCATCTGCTGTTTCTTCTGGAAATGGTGCGGTTACTTTGGATGTAACTACCAATGGTATCCAAAACATCAACAGATTGATATTGACTATTGATTTATCTCAGTACGGTCAGTCTACGGATCTTGAATTATCATTCGATATGAGAGATCATGGAGATGAGGATCATCCTGGTGATAGTGTATTGATGAGAGCTAGTCCTAACCACCCATGGGTTGGTGTAATGGATGTTGGAAATGTAGCTACAGCTGTATTTACCAGATATACCTTCGATATCGATAACTTATTAGGTAATGATACTGTAACTAATCAATTCCAAGTAATGTTCGGACAGGAAGATAACTTCGCAGCGGTAACTGATGGTATCACTTACGATAGCATTAGAATCACTGGAACAATTCCTGTGTGTGAGCCTCCAACAGCATTGGATACAAACTTTGTTGCAATGACTAGTGCAGGTGTTACATGGACTGATCTTAATGGATCAGGTGTAACGTATGAAGTACAATACGATTCAGCTGGATTTACCTTAGGTACTGGTATGACGAAAATTGTAAGTACGGATACTACAACACTTTCAGGATTAACTACGGATTCGAATGGTACCATGTATGAGTGGTATGTAAGAACCATTTGTGGTCCTGGTGATACTAGTGTATGGTCTGTTGTAGATACATTCATTACTTTACCAATATCTATTGGATTGGATGAGTTTGACAAGGTTGTTGAACACTTTAGTGTAACTCCAAACCCATCTAATGGATTGTTTAACCTTTCTATAGGTACTTTAAGTACAGAGAACTTTACGATGAAAGTGAGAGATGTGAAAGGACAGATAGTTCATGAAGAACAAGTGAATGTGAATGGAACTTACCAAGATCAGTTTGACTTTAGAGGATTTGCAAAAGGTGTGTACTACTTAGAAGTACGTACTGAAAATGCGAACCGAATAGAGAAACTGGTTATTCAGTAAGCAATATTCTAACTAAATATAAAGTCCCGCCTTGGCGGGACTTTTTTTATGGCATTAGTTCATAAAAAAAGCTGTCCACTGGACAGCTTTTTATTTGGCAATAAAATAAATGAATTAAAAACAGTAGCGGTTTTTATCTATTAAAGCAATAGCAATATCTTGTCTTAAGCTTTTCGTATTTAAAGGGGGATGTTTAGAGAATCTTTTAATCCCCAACAATAACCCCCTTAATTCATCGCCTTCAGCAAAAGAATTGATGGCTTCCTTGCCAGCTTTATTTATTCTATCGGCAGCATCATATAAATAAACTTGCATCATTTTCTGCTGTAAAGAATTGTCTTCAATTATTGAAGTTAATTTTTCAACACGAAGAACAAGGGATTCACAGATATAAGTTTCAATGGTAATGTCAGCTATGTTCATTAATACTTCTTGCTCTTTTGCTAGAGAGGTTGTGAAATGTTTAGCAGCAGCCCCCGCAATTAACAAGACGGATTTCTTAAAATTTTTGATAACTCCCTTCTCTTCGGATAAATAGGCAGAATTATCTGTATCAAAATCTGGTATTTCCAGTATTTCATTGGCGACAGATTGAGCAGCCTCCATAATATTTAATTCTCCACTCAGAGCTCTTTTTAATATGATGTCAACTATTAATAGTCTATTAATCTCATTAGTGCCTTCAAAAATCCTATTGATGCGGGAATCTCTGTATGCCCTCTCCATATCGGCTTCAGCAGAATAGCCCATACCTCCATAAATCTGTACTCCTTCGTCAACGATATAATCAATGCTTTCTGATCCATGAACTTTAAGAATGGCACATTCAGCAGCATATTCCCTTAATCCTTTTAGGGTCGCTTCTTGTGGGTCTATACCTTCTTTGATTAAAGAGTTTATTTGATCATCAATGTTTTGACTCAAGCGATATAAAGCAGATTCAGTAGCGAATGCTTTAATGGCTTGCTCCGCTAATTTATGCCTTATAGCACCATATTTAGAAATTGGACGATCGAATTGGGTCCGCTCATTGGCATATTTAACCGAACGATCAATAGTCGCCTTGGCAGCTCCTAATGCAGCTCCAGCGAGTTTAACCCTACCAACATTAAGAATGTTCAAGGCTATCTTAAATCCACCACCTCTTTCTCCCAATAAATTCTTAATTGGGACTTTTACGTCATTAAAGAAAATTTGCCTGGTTGATGATCCTTTTATACCCATCTTCTTTTCTTCAGGATTCATACTTATCCCTTCGAAATCTTTTTCTAGTATAAACGCACTGAGGTTTTCATCATCATCAATCTTAGCAAATACAGTCAGAATATTCGCAAAACCACCATTTGTAATCCACATTTTCTGACCATTTAAGATGTAGTGTTTTCCATCTTCCGATAACAGTGCTTTTGATTTACCTGAATTTGCATCAGATCCAGCACCGGGCTCAGTTAGGCAATAACATGCCTTCCATTCACCACTTGCAAGTTTTGGTATATATCTTTGCTTTTGTTCTTCATTACCGTAGTATAAAATTGGCAAGGTTCCTATACCGGTGTGTGCAGACAGGGCGACGGCAAAAGAATATCCTGCTCCGGTAACTTCGGCGGATAACATGGAGGTAACAAACCTTTTGCCAAAACCGCCATATTGTTCCGGAACAGAGATTCCTAAAAGACCTAGTTCACCAGCTTTACTCAATAGGCCATCCATAAGACCTTCTTCTAAGTTGTCAATCCGATCTAATATTGGATAAACTTCTTGATCTAGAAAGTCTTGACAACTTTGGGCAATCATTAATTGTTCCTCATTAAATTCTTCTGGAACAAAGATGTCATCAGCATCTGTTTCTTTAATTAAAAACTCCCCCCCTTTTATAATCTTTTCTTTTTCCATAATTGGTCTTTATAGTATTTCAAATATTCCTGCAGCACCTTGGCCAGTTCCTACACACATGGTTACCATTCCATATTTTTTATTTCTTCTTTTTAGTTCATTAAAAATCTGAACGGAAAGTTTAGCTCCTGTACAGCCTAATGGATGCCCCAAAGCAATTGCTCCACCATTTACATTTACGATGCTATTATCAAGCTTTAATTCTCTTATAACAGCTAGTGATTGAGAGGCAAACGCTTCATTTAACTCTATTAAATCGATTTGACCTAATGACATGTTGGCTTGCTTTAAAGCTTTTGGAATTGCTTTAACAGGTCCAATTCCCATGATCGAAGGATCTACACCGGCAGTTGCATAAGAAATTAATCTAGCAATAGGGGTTAAATTGTGTTTTTTAACGAAACTTTCTGAAGCTACCATCACAAAAGCGGCCCCATCAGAAGTTTGAGAAGAATTACCAGCAGTAACAGAACCATTATTTGCAAAAACTGGTCTTAGTTTGGCTAATGCCTCTAAAGAAGTATCAGCTCTTGGGCCTTCATCTCGATCAAAGACAAATTTTCTTTGTTTCTTTTTTTGCAATTTATCTAAATAGACCTCTTCAATTTCAAGTGGAACAATATCTTCTTTAAATTTTTCATTTTGAATTGCTTGTATGGCTTTCTGATGTGAATTAAAGGAAAACTCATCCTGATCTTGACGACTGATGTTATACTTTTTTGCCACTTCTTCTGCTGTCAAACCCATACCCCAATAATATGTTGGGTTTTCTTTGGCAACTTTCGCATTAGGAACTATGCGCCAACCACCCATGCTAATTGGAGACATAGATTCAACTCCACCTGCAATGACGCAATCATTCATGCCATTTTTAATTTTGGCATTGGCAATGGCTATTGTCTCTAATCCAGAAGAACAATAACGATTAACTGTCATTCCAGGAACGTCAATATTATTTAAACCCATAAGTGAAATCAGACGACCAACATTAAGACCTTGTTCGGCCTCTGGCGTTGCATTGCCTACGATTACATCATCGATTTCATCCGTTGGAATACCAACTTTTGTCATCAGATGCTCTATTACTTTTGCGGCTAAATCATCTGGTCTAGTAAACCTTAAACTCCCTCTTGGTGCTTTTCCAACTGCCGTCCTATAAGCTGCTATAATATATGCTTCCATTTTCTAATTTCTTAATACTTTACCTTTGGTTATCATACTTTGCAATCTTTCTAGCGTTTTTCTAGTTGCACATAACTCAATAAATGCTTTTCTCTCTAAGTCCAAAAGATACTTTTCAGAAACCATACTGATCTCAGATAAATCACCACCTGCCAATACATAACCTAATTTTTCTGAGATGAGTTGATCATGTTCCGATATATAATTTCCCGATTGCATTGCATTGGCTCCTGCATAAACTAAGCCCATTGCCTCATTTCCAAGTACTTTAATGTCCTTTCTTTCAATAGGTTGCGAATAGCCTTTGGCAATTAATTCTAATGCTGACCTTTTAGCTGTGGACAATTGCAATTCACGGTTTATACAGACTTCATCAATTCCTTTTCTCAGATATCCCAATTCAAAAGCTTCATATGCTGAAGTCGCAACTTTGGCTTGACCAATGGTTAAAAATCTTTTTCTAAAGGCATTCGTTCTAATATCTCCTTCTTTTATTTCATCCGAAAGACGAAGGGCAAACTCTTTAGTTCCACCGCCTCCTGGTATAACACCTACTCCAAATTCAACCAATCCCATATATGTTTCTGCATGAGCGATTACTTTATCTGCATGCATGCTTAACTCACAACCACCACCTAAACACATTTGATGTGTAGCTACAATTACTGGAATAGCGGAATATCTTATCCGCATCATTGTCTTCTGAAAAAGACTAATTGCAAAAGCAAGCTCATCATAATCTTGCTCAACAGCCATCATAAAAATCATACCTACATCTGCACCTACAGAAAAATTTTGACCTTCATTATAGATTACTAAAGCTTCATGATTTTTTTCTGCCATGTCAATAGCAGTATTGATTCCTTGGATTATTTCTTGGCCAATGGTGTTCATTTTAGAATGAAATTCTAACTGGATTACACCATCACCTAAATCCCATATGGAAGAGCCTTTGTTTTCCCAGAGTGCTTTATTCTTTTGCTTTAATGGCTTGAATGAAATTTGATTGCTTTGACTATTTATTGGTAGGTAATTTTTACTATTTGGATCATAATAATGTTGCTGACCATTAAAGATTTTATAAAAACTTTCATGGCCATCGGAAATCATTTCACCGATCCAAGGAGCTAGTTTTACTCCTGAAGTTTGCATTTTTTGAAATGTGTCTTTGACACCTAGAGTATCCCAACTTTCAAATGGCCCCATTTGCCAACCAAATCCAGCTTTGAGTGCATCGTCTATGCTATATAAATCGTCGGAGATTTCTGGAATTCGATAAGAGATATAACTAAATATTTCATAGAAAATTTCTCTCAGGAACTGACCACCTCGATCTGAATGATTCAATAAGATCTTAAATCTATCTTCAAGCTTGATTTGTTTTTTTGCTTCAGAGATACTGTCGAATCTTACTTTTTGTTTTTCCCTATATTCTAAAGAGTTGAGATCCAATGCGTATATAATGCTTTTACCATTTTTATCTTTTCTCTTCTCATAAAACCCTTTTTTAGTTTTATCTCCTAATAATTTAGAATCAATCATTTTATTGATAAACTCTGGTGCAATGAAAGTATCTAAGCTTTCATCTGTGGTTGAATTGCTATGAACACCATTGGAAACACGAACTAATGTGTCTAAACCTACTACATCACATGTTCTAAATGTTGCTGATTTCGGTCTGCCTAAAACTGGACCAGTAAGCGCATCCACCTCTTCAATACTCAATTTTGTCTCTATTACTTTATGGAACAAGGACATTATAGAAAATACTCCGATGCGATTCGCGATAAAAGCAGGTGTGTCTTTGCACAAAACCGTTTTCTTGCCTAAATACCTTTTCCCATAGTCCATCATAAAATCAACCACTTCACTGGAAGTGTCATTTGCAGGAATAATTTCTAATAGTTCTAGATATCTAGGAGGGTTGAAAAAGTGGGTGCCAAGGAAATGTATTTTAAAATCTTCAGATCGGCCTTTTGTCATGGAGTTAATTGGTATCCCAGAAGTATTTGAAGAAACAATAGAACCAACTTTTCTGTTGCTTTCAACCAAATCAAATATTTCTTTTTTTACCTCTAAGTTTTCAACCACAACTTCTATTATCCAATCTGCATCTTTCAATTTAGAGATGTCATCTTCAAAGTTTCCTGTTGTAATGTAATTGGAAAAACTTTTAGAATATAAAGGAGATGGATTGGATTTAATTGCTTGATTTAGTGAGTCATTTACTATTCTGTTCCTTACTTTGGTTTCGTTTAGATCGGCATTTAATTTCTTTTCTTTTTCATTGAGTTCTTTTGGTACAATATCCAAGAGTAATACTTGGATACCAATATTCGCAAAATGACAAGCAATCCTTGATCCCATGATGCCTGACCCTAATACAACTACTTGTTTAATTCTTCTTTTTGACATTATAGATTCAATTGTAATTTATAGTTCTCGGTTATCTCCTGAATATCTTCCATAAGCATAAAGTAATTAGACAATTGATTTTCAGAAAGGTTCTCTATGATGTAATTATTAAAGTCTTTAACGACCCTTTTGGCAATTTCTTTTTTGCCAATTCCTTTTTCTGTAAGAAATATTCTAACAGACCTGCCGTCCTTTTTGTCTTTCTTTCGATAAATCAGCTGCAGATCTTCAAGTTTTTTTAATATTCTACTAAGACTAGTGGCCTTCATTCCCATCAAAGGCGCAATTTTGGTTGCTGCAATACCCTCTTTGTCATCAATATTTAACAAAACATATCCTGTAGCTTGAGTAAGGTCATACTCTTGCGCAATTTGATTATACATATTTGATATGTTTAACCAGATGGTTTTCAAATGGTAATCTATTGTTTTTTGAGGTTCCATATATGCTTAGTATAAAATTAAAGAAATATTTAATATTATGCATGCATAATAAAAATATGTATTATATTTGTATCAACAAGAGGTAGTAGACTTGTTAATGGTTAGTAATTCAAGCAAAGGGGAACAGTTCTGTTCCCCTTTGTGATTAAGATAGATTTAGACAATAAAAAAAGGCGCCAATTGGCGCCTTTTTTTATTAGAAACGATTTCTATTAATAACCGAATAATTCTTCCAAATTTAGATCTGTTACTGCGCCATATTCTTCTAAAGCAGCAATGTCTAAACCACTCTTTTTGCCTATAACCATTATATTATACTCGCCATTTTTAATGTATTCTTCATGGAAAGCCTTTAGGTCTGCCATGGTCATATTTGGCACGGCTTTATAAATATCTTCACGTAGGTCGTGATCAACATTTCTTTTTAGAGCAGTTTCATAATTCCAAAGTTTTGATGCTTTTGTAATCCTTTCTGTTCTTATTTTTTCCAAAGCTGCCTTCTTAGCCAATTCAAAACTCTTCTCAGATTCGGGCATATTGTTCAAAAGGTCAGTCATGCCTGCCATTGCTTCTTTGAGTTTGTCTGCTTGTGTGCCTATATATGCCATCACATAATGTGATTTTGCAGAATCTCCAGGCGATTGATAAGTAGAATATACAGAGTAAGCCAATGCTTTGGACTCTCTCATCTCTTGGAACACTATCGATCCCATTCCTCCTCCAAAATATTCATTGTAAATTGCAGCAGCTGCAACGGATTTAGAATCATATAGTCCTTTTTTCGACATCATCACTATTTCAGCTTGTTTCATATCGTAATCCACCACATATACATTAGTGCCACTATTCTCTAATTCAGAAAACTTAGTTCCAGCTGGAATTGCACTCAATTCTTCTGGAGTCTGATGTAGGTTATTTAAGCTACTAACTAAGTCTTTTTCTTCCATAGGGCCGAAATACAATATTCTATGCTCATAAGAGCTCATATTGTGAATAATATCAGTTAGTTCAGTAGCATCCATGCTTCTCAAATCGTCTTCACTCAAAATGTTCTTAAATGGTGATTCTGAACCATACTTTGCAAAGTCATACATGCCTCCCCATAAAATATTGCCCTTAGATAATTTATCATCCTTACGTGTTTTTAGCATATCATCAACCATATTATTCAATGCTTGATCTTCGGCTTTGGCATTTCCAAGTACATGTTCAAATAACTTAACACCAGCTTCGAAATTTTCAGTTAGTCCATTCAACACAACATAGGCTCTATCATTACTTGCACTAACATTGAAATCACAACCTATCTTATAGAATTCTTGCTGCACTTCAGCAGGACTATATTTATCTGTGCCTAGAAATGGAAGATAATCAAGGGCATGATCTAATTTGATATTGTGGTTTTTGCCCATGTCAAAAACATAATACAAAGTAAAGAGGTCATTATTTTCATTCTTTACAGATCTTACTGTAATTCCATTATCTAAAGAAGATTCATTGATATCTGTAGAATAATCCAAGAATTTAGGTTCAATATTCTTGGTTTCCATTGCCGTTAACTCATTTAGATAATCAGAAGAATTCTCTCTGTTTACATCAATAGGTGTGATTTCAGGTTTTACGACTTCTTTTACTGATTCATCTTTTCCAGTGCGTTTGTAAACTACCACATAATTATCATTGTAATTTTCATTTGCAAACTTTACAATATCTTCTTTGGTATACTTTTTCAACGCTTCTATGCTACCGATTTCATCTTCCCAATTTCTCTTTTGAATAAAAGCATTTACCATCGCATTGGTTCTACCGCCATTATTATCAAATGATCGAATCTGGGATTTCTTTAAATCATAGATTGCTGCCTCAGGAAGCCAATCTGGGAATGCTCCTGCTTTTAAGCTATCAATTTGACTTAATAATAAATCCTTAACTTCTTCTAAACTTTGGCCTTCTTTAGGGCTTCCATTCATCATATGTGTTGAATAGTCAGATAACACATAGGTAAAAGAGCTGGCATTCAGCACTTTTTGTTGTTGATTTAAGTTCAAGTCGATCAAGCCTGCTGTAGAATTTGCCAAAATCATATCACACATTTGGATCAATTCTGATTCTTCCGTATCCACTCCTTCAAATCGATAAGCCATGTACATAAATTCGGCATCTGGTCCTACTTCTTCTGCAGTAACCACTTCAGTAATGTCTTTTTCTTCGGTAACTTGAAACTCTGGCACATCTGATGATTCTAGTTTGCCGAATTTATCTTTAATTGATTCAATAACTTGATCAGGATCAAAGTCTCCAGCCAAGCAAATTGCCATATTATTTGGGACGTAATAGTTGTTGAAGTATTCTTTTATTTTGGTAATAGATGGGTTTTTAAGGTGATCTATTGTACCAATTGTAGTTTGTTGACCATATTGATGGTTTGGGAATAAATTTCTTAGAGTTGCGAACCATGCTTTAGCAAAGTCGTTATCTAAGCTTCTATTCTTTTCTTCATAAACTGCCTCTAATTCTGTGTGAAATAATCTCATTTGAGGACTTCTAAATCTTTCAGCTTCTAGAGTAATCCACTTGTCTAATTGGTTAGTCGGAATATCATTGATATATACTGTGCGTTCCTGAGAGGTATATGCATTAGTGCCTTTTGCTCCCATTTCAGAAACCATTTTATCATATTCATTTGCTATCGCGTATTTAGATGCAATTTGCGAAATACTATCAATTTGAGCGTAAAGTTCTTTTCTTTCATTTTCATCAGTCTTAGAGCGATAAACCTCATATAAACTATCGATTTGCAATAAAAGAGGTTCTTCTTTTTCAAAATCAGAAGTACCATATGAATCAGTTCCTTTAAACAACATGTGCTCTAAATAATGAGCTAAACCGGTTGCATCAGAAGGATCATTCTTGCTACCTGCTCTTACAGCAATAGCTGTGTTTACTCTTGGTGCTTCATCGTTTACTGATAAATAAACTTTTAAACCATTGTCTAAAGTGTAGATTCTGGTATTTGTAGGATCATTTTCTATTGTTTCATATTCTGCAGAAGTATTATTGGAGGTTTCTGCTTTCTGTGAATCACAAGAAATAATGAAAATGCTGAGGAAATACAATAGAATTCCCTTGAATATTAAAATGCGTTTCATGATAAAAATTTGATTATTCGAATCGCGAATATAAATAAACTCTTTGTGCTTCTTTAAATTAAAATTTCAGCGGTATAATAGTTAGTATAAGTGGTTAATAGAATTATATAAATTCTAAATCCAGCTTATCTTTCAGATGATTAAGCTTAGGGTTCAATTTGGCCAATTCGTTGAATTTTTCTTCCGGAGTGTATGCCTTTTTTTGGCTTTTGTCTTTTTCAATTTTGAGTTCCAACTCTATACTATTATTTTGGAGTTTGCTTCTCAGGAAATCGTGAATCTCTGTTCGTTTATACTTTACTTCTTCCAGTTGGCTCTTATTGTCTACCATTAGTAGAATGGAATTGTCCGGATTTAAGATTGGCTTATGGCGTATCAAGGCAGAATATACAATGGAATCACCTTCCTTATTTCCATCTTTGAAGTGCGTTTGTAATTCCTTCCAACATGCATCTAATTCTGTGTTGGTAAAGTCTAGATTTTTTTCAATGGAATTTTTTTCTTCATTGCTTAATCCTTCTTCAACTTCTGAAGCCTTCGTCAGTTCACTTATTGAAAGAAGAGATGTTTTTGCTTTGAAGTTTATCTCTCTTTTGGGGATTATTTCTTCTCTTTGTTTGACATCTATAACCTCTTCTATGATTTCAGATTTTTGAGTGTCAATATTTTCGATTGGTTTAGATTCTGGAATGTATTCTTCCTTATCTTCCGCAACTTGATTTTGAGGTTTTTCAGGAGTTATTGGTTTGGGTTTGTTATTAACACTAGTCGCTGACTTTAGATAAGTCTTTTTTTTTTGAATTTGATGTGTTGACTCAGAAATAGATGCAATTTGCATCAAAGTTAATTCAACCAATAATCTCTTGTTCTTGGAATCTCGATATTGCATATCACATTGTCGGCATGCATCTAAAGCTTTTAATAAAACCGAAAGCTCAATTTTTTGAGATTGATTTAGATAACGTTCTTTAATAGAATCGCTAACTTCAATTAAACTGACAGTAGATGTGTCTTTACAAACCAATAAATTCCGCAAATGGGAAGCTAAGCCTTGTATGAAAAGTTGAGGTTCAAATCCATTTTTTATAACCTCATTTAAAAGAAGTAATAAATTGGGAATGTCTTCTGAAATGATGTGATCCGTAGACTTGAAGTAATAATCGTAATCAAGAATATTTAAATTTTCAATAACAGCATCATAAGTCAAATTATTGGATGTAAAACTGGCGAGCTGATCAAAAATAGAGAGTGCATCCCTTAAGGCTCCATCTGCTTTTTGTGCAATAATGTTCAACGCTTCTTCCTCAAAGGAGATTTCTTCTTTTTGAGCGATAGATTTTAAGTGATTACTAATGTCGTTAACACCAATTCTGTTGAAGTCAAATATTTGGCACCTTGATAATATGGTCGGGATGATTTTGTGCTTCTCGGTGGTTGCAAGAATAAATAGTGCATGAGAAGGAGGCTCTTCTAAAGTCTTTAAAAAGGCATTAAATGCTTGATTGGAAAGCATGTGAACCTCATCGATAATATATATTTTATGTGTACCTATCTGAGGAGCAAAGCGAACTTGATCAATAAGCGACCTTATATCATCAACTGAATTATTGGAAGCCGCATCTAATTCATGTATGTTTAAAGAATTTCCATCATTAAATGAATTGCATGAGTCGCATTGGTTACATGCTTCTGTATCTTCAGTTCTATTGGAACAATTGATCGTTTTGGCTAAAATTCTTGCACAAGTTGTTTTACCTACTCCCCTTGAACCACAGAATAGAAAAGCCTGTGCCAACTGACCTGTCTTAATCGCATTTTTCAAGGTTCTAACAATGGCAGGTTGGCCAATTACAGTGTCAAACGAACTGGGCCTATATTTTCTAGCTGAAACAACGAAATTTTCCATCCAAGAATTTCAATCAAATTTACAATTTATGGGGTGCAAGATTAATTTTTAATCCAATTGTTTTAAAAGCTTTTCAATAGGCATTTTAAGTATTTAAAAAGAAAAAATTATTACTTTTGCCGACCCAATTTTGGGAAATAATTAAAACTTTATTCGATGAGTAATCATTATGAGACTGTTTTCATCATAACTCCCGTTTTGTCTGCAGACCAGGCAAAGGAGACAGTCGACAAATACAAAAAAATGCTCAAGTCCTCAGGAGCAAAAATAAATAATGAGGAGCATTGGGGCTTGAAGAAATTGGCTTACCCAATTCAAAAAAAATCCACTGGTTTTTACCAATTGTTTCAATACGAGGTTGAAGGAGAGTTTATCTCCAAATTAGAGTTGAATATGAAACGAGATGAGAAGATCATGAGATTTTTGACAGTTAAGCTTGACAAGCATGCGGTAGAGTATGCAAAATCAAGGATTGAAAAAATGAAGAATCCAGCGAAAGCTAATTCTTAATTAAAATCTAGAACCAATGGCTGAAAATTCATCAGAAATTAGATACTTGAATCCTCCTTCAATTGATGTAAAGAAGGAAAAGTATTGCAGATTCAAGAAGAATAGAATTAAATACATCGATTATAAGAATCCAGATTTCTTATTACAATTTGTAAATGAGCAAGGTAAGTTATTGCCTAGAAGAATTACTGGAACATCTTTAAAATATCAAAGAAAGGTGGCTCAAGCTGTTAAACGTGCGCGTCACTTAGGTTTAATGCCTTATGTAGGTGATTTATTAAAATAAAAAGCAATGGAAATAATATTAAGAGAAGACGTTGCCAATCTTGGTTTTAAGGATGAACTTGTAAAGGTTAAACCAGGTTTTGCTCGCAATTATTTAATTCCACAAGGTAAAGCATTAGCAGCAACAGCTTCTAATAAAAAGGTTTGGGAAGAAAATATGCGTCAAAGAAGCCATAAAGAAGAGAAGCTGAGAACTGATGCAGAGCAATTATCAGAAAAGTTGCAAAATGCTAAGATTTCTGTTGGTGCAAAAGTTGGCGAATCTGGACAAAAGATTTTTGGTTCTGTGAACAATATTCAATTGTCTGACGCAATCAATGCACAGGGATTAAAAGTGGATAAAAAGAACATTAAAATTCTTGGTTCTCAAATCAAAGAAGTTGGCTCATATCAAGCCGAAATTAGATTGCATAAAGATGTATCGGTAACCATCAACTTTGATGTGGTTGCAGAATAAAAGATTTAATTTTTAAGGTAAAACCTGCTCTAATTAGAGCAGGTTTTTTTATGGTTTAAACCCAAATATTTCAACCTTTATATCGTCTATGTGAATTGGCCTATTGTCCTGGTTCCAAACAAAGACTTTAACTTTTGAATCTTTTCTAATTTGATTTTTTGGTACTGCTAAAAAGGTAGTTGCTTTCCACCAGTGTGTATATACATTTTGATAAATATTTAGGTCTAAACCCTTCCATGCATAAGTCCCAGAAGAATCTTCTACTGAGATCACCAAACTGCTATTTGTATACCTTTCCAATAAAGCAAAAGCGGAAGTTCTTACATAGATAGATTCTGTGCTATCTCGAATTAATTCATCTAACCGCAATTCGAAAGTGGCAGAATATTGCCTGACCAAGTTTGAGTAATTGCCTGAATTCGATTTAAATGCAACTCTCGTTTCTGGATTAATATTCCAATGTTCCAGCTTGTCGATTTCAAAATCCATGGTTGAATTTTTCAATAATCTGCCTGTTTTCGAAGGTTCAATTAATTTGTTTATTGGATAATACTGAAGGTCTACTTCATTGCTTAATGATCTTGCTTCTTGGGTGTTTAATGTATTTTGAAAGAAGTATGGGTAATCGGTTCTTTTAGGACCAACTAAATTGGCAGTATAGCTGTTTAATAAAAGACCAAATGAATCGTATTTCTTCAAATCAATTCGATTGATCTTGTCATAGTCTACGAAATGAATATTATTGGTGTCGTAAGCTGCTAAATAATTCCCAATTCTTGCTTGTATGTCATCTGTAAAGACGCAATTCTTTTCATCATTATTGTTCAGTTCATCCTGTATAATGCTTTGCTGAAGTGGATAGTTATTAATTCGAGCATTAAGAATCATTTCTGCTGGAAAGGCAAGAAGTATTACTGTAAACAATAGTAAAAAGGATGTCTTGAGTTTCTTTAATTGATTTTCATTCAATAAATATGCAAGTAGAAAAAGTATCCATAAGGGTAAATAAGTGTAATGGAATTGTATACCCTTATCCTGCCAAGAGGAATATATAATAAGGCTAGATAGAATTAAAAATGTAAAGGCGTACTTTCTATATTGAAGAAATTCTCCAATGAATGGAGAGGAGGCCATTGCAATGATGGGAACTAAAAATAAATAATGCCTAAAATCGATGCACATTGGGCTGTAACCGCTTAAGGAGATAGACATAAAGTTTGAGGTTAAAAACAAAATCAATGCACAACTGAGTAGGAAATGTATCTCAGTTTTTGATTTTAAAATCTTCAAACCTCTAAAGCTCAGAAAAGGAATTAAGATAAGAAGTACTGCAAATGCGAAACCTTCATTGCGAATCATTAAGAAGAAATCCTGCCCGATTCTTTTTAAAACAACTGCCAAAGGGCGTTCGTTGTAGCTGCAAAGGTTGATGTAACCATTTTCCTCTATGGCTTCGATTCTTGACAAAAATTCACCACTAAGTATTTTGGTTACACCAAGATATAATGCTATAAAGATGGATCCAATTGCAAGGGAGAAAAGCCAAAACTTTCTATTGGATTTTTGAAATATATCCAGCAATAAAAAATACAATAACAAGGGAATAATGAGAATGATAGTTCCTTTAGATATTAGACCATAAAATAAAAAGGCTATAAAAATTAGAGACCATTTGAAGGGTTTGTCTTGTTCTTTAAATCTAAATTTTATTATGCTATAGATAACTCCAGTATAAGCCAAGCATATGTATATGTCGGGCATTAACTTATTGCTGTAGAATAAAAACCATTGGGCAGTCGTGGTAATACTTAGTGCAACCCAAATTGTGGATACACTTCGATCCTTTAAGCTCTGGAAAACCAATAATAAAATAATAGAACTGGCGATGATTGGAGGTATGCTCGAAGCAATATCATTGATGCCAAACAACAAATAGGAAATAGCTGTAGGAAGTAATAAACTCCAACGGTAAGAAAAGTGATTTCCCGAGTCAAAAACACCTTGTGAGAATTCATAGGAAACTTTAGCGTATTCCATATCATCATACCCAAAGTGCCCAGAATAACCAAGTATCCGATATAAGATTATCAAGAAGACATGAAACAGTAAAAGGAATATCTTTTTATTCATTGAATAAGCAGATCGAATTAGTCGGGAATGAGCGGTAAAGGAAAGAAAATTAATTCACTATTCGTAACGGAGTGATTCAATAGGGTCTAGGTTTGAAGCCTTATAAGCTGGGTATATTCCAGAGATTAATCCAACTATAAAACACAAGGAAACACCAAGTATCATCCAATCCCAAGGTATTATGAATCCGCTGCCCATTAGAGAGCCAACAAGGTTGCCAATAAGAATTCCCAGAAATATTCCAAACAAGCCCCCAAATTGGCAAATAACAATTGCTTCAATTAAAAACTGATTTCTAATTCTTGGTGCGCTTGCTCCAATGGCTTTTCGAATTCCTATTTCTTTTGTTCTTTCTGTAACGGAAACAAGCATAATATTCATCAGTCCAATTGCTGCACCTAAAAGTGTGATAAAGCCAATAATCGTTGCCGAAACCGTTACCATACTTAAATTTTCAATTAACATTTGGGAGAAGCTATCACTTCTAGCGGATTCAAAACTATTCTCTTCACCAATTTTATCTTTGCGGACAACACGGAACAATCCTGTAGCTTCTCCAATTGCTTCATCTAAAACATCGGGCCGATTAGTCATCACATTGATCAAAAAGGTAGGGTTTGATCTTGGAAAATATTGTCTAGAGTTCGTTAAGGGGATAAATGCATTCTTGTCAGCACTGAAACCCATGCTACTGCCCTTGGATTTCAATACACCAATTACCCTATATCTTCCCGAGCCAACAGAAATAATTTGGTCAATAGGGTCGCTCCCGTCTGGAAATAAAGTCTCTTCTATGTTTTTGCCAATTATGACCCCATGTGTACCATATCGATTGTCATGTTCAGAAAAGTTTCTGCCTTTTTCTATCTCATATCCAGAAGTAAGCAGGTAGTTTTCATCGATTCCAAAAACAAATATATTGGGATTGGTCTTTTCTGATTTGTATTTCAGAGTGGCGAGGGCTGTAGCACGAGTAGAAACAGATACAACAGCAGGATAGTCAAACCTATCTTTAAATTCAACTGCCTGATCATAGGTAATACGTGGGTGGCGTTTGGCCTTCTTGCCTCTTCTTCCTACGGTTATATTGCTACCTCGATTTCTTATGGAGAATGTATTAGATCCCATGCTGCTAAAATTGCTACTAATAGAACCACTGATAGCATCTATGGAAGTGAGAATTCCAACCAATGCTGTGATGCCAATTGCAATAATCAAGATGGTCAATATTGTCCTTAGCAATTGACTTCGGATGGCTTTAAGTGCCTCACGTATATTTTCTCTTATGATTTTTATCACAATACAAGATTACGAAAGCTGAATTATCCAATAAATTATTTTTTATGAATGGAAAAATCTTTTTTTTCTATAGCTGTGCATCCGGATAGATTGCTTTTGTATTGCAATTGCTGCTTGAAATAATTAATTTTGTAACCCCTAAAAAATCACATATTATTCACCCTTTAAAAGGCAATTATGGCATTTGATATTGAAATGATTAAAGGAGTTTATGAAAGGATGGCTGAGAGAATAGAGTCAGCTAGATCAGTTCTTAATAAACCCATGACACTAACAGAAAAAATCTTGTATTCTCACTTAGATCAAGGAAATGCTACGGAAGAATATAATAGGGCACAATCCTATGTGGATTTTAATCCTGATCGGGTTGCTATGCAAGATGCTACAGCGCAAATGGCATTGCTTCAGTTTATGCAAGCTGGTAAAAGTAAAGTGGCAGTTCCTTCAACGGCACATGCAGATCATTTAATACAAGCTAAAATAGGTGCAGATAAAGACCTCCAAGAGGCCATTAATAAAAACAACGAAGTATTTAACTTCTTAAGTTCTGTTTGTGATAAATACGGAATTGGATTCTGGAAACCAGGAGCTGGTATTATTCATCAGGTTGTATTAGAAAATTACGCCTTCCCAGGAGGAATGATGATAGGAACCGATTCACATACTGTTAATGCGGGTGGTTTAGGTATGGTTGCTGTTGGTGTTGGTGGCGCAGATGCGGTTGATGTGATGGCTGGTATGCCTTGGGAGTTGAAATTTCCCAAATTGATAGGAGTTAAACTAACCGGAAAATTAAACGGTTGGACTTCACCTAAAGATGTGATTTTAAAGGTGGCAGGAATATTAACAGTGAAAGGAGGTACCGGAGCAATTTTAGAATATTTCGGAGAGGGTGCTCAAAACCTATCTTGTACTGGTAAAGGAACCATTTGCAATATGGGGGCTGAGATTGGTGCTACTACATCTACTTTCGGATATGATGATTCCATGAGAAGATACTTGAATGCAACAGATAGAGCAGATGTTGTTGCACTTGCGGATGAAGTTGCAGAACATTTGACTGGTGACGCTGAAGTTTATGCGGATCCAGAGAAATATTTTGACCAAGTAATTGAAATTAATTTGAGTGAATTGAGTCCACATTTAAATGGACCATTTACGCCAGATTTGGCAACTCCAGTTGCTGAAATGAAAGAAAAGGCCGCAGCTAATGATTGGCCTACTGATATCGAATGGGCATTGATTGGTTCTTGTACCAATTCATCTTATGAAGATTTGACTAGAGCCGCTTCTATAGTTGAGGATGCAGTAAACAAAGGTGTAAAACCAAAGTCCATCTTAGGAATAAATCCAGGATCTGAACAAGTAAGATATACCGCGGAAAGAGATGGATTGATGGATACTTTTAGAAAATTTGAATCTACGAGAATATTTACCAATGCTTGTGGCCCATGTATTGGTCAGTGGGATAGAGAAGGAGCAGACAAACAAGAGAAAAATTCTATTGTGCATTCTTTCAATAGAAACTTTGCCAAGAGAGCTGATGGCAATCCAAATACACATGCTTTTGTAACTTCTCCAGAAATGGTAGCGGCAGTGGCTATCAGTGGTAAATTGGATTTTAATCCAATTACAGATTCTTTAAAGAACGAATCTGGTGAAGATATTATGTTGGCTGAACCTACTGGTATGGAGCTGCCAACAAAAGGCTTTGATGTTGAAGATAATGGGTATCAAGCGCCAGCAGAAGATGGAAGCGACATAGAAATTGTTGTAAATCCAGAATCAAATCGACTTCAGTTGTTAACCCCTTTTGATGCTTGGAATGGAGAAAACATTGAAGGTGCTAAGCTATTGATTAAGGCGTTTGGTAAGTGTACCACCGACCATATTTCAATGGCAGGTCCTTGGTTGAGGTATAGAGGACATTTGGACAATATATCTAACAATTGCTTGATTGGTGCTGTGAATGCTTATAATCAAGAAACCAATAAGGTGGTAAATCAATTGGATGGTCAAGATTATGAAGTTCCTGCTGCTGCAAGAGCATATAAGGCTGCTGGAGTTCCTACGATTGTGGTAGGAGATCATAATTATGGAGAAGGTTCTTCTCGTGAACATGCAGCTATGGAGCCAAGACATCTTGGCGTGAAGGCAGTAATTGTTAAATCTTTTGCAAGGATTCATGAAACCAATCTGAAGAAACAAGGCATGTTGGCTTTAACCTTTGCCAACGAAAGCGATTACGATAAAATATTGGAAGATGATACCTTTAACTTTATCGATTTAGAGCAATTTAGTCCTGGAAATCCACTTAGCTTAGAAATAGTGCATACGGATGGTAACAAGGAAGTGATTGCTTTGAACCATACATACAATGCTCAACAAATAGAATGGTTTAAAGCTGGCTCTGCTTTAAATATGATAAGAAAACAATTGAACAATTAAACAATTAAAAGATGAGTTTAAGCGATCAAATCAATACGGAGATCAAAGAGGCCATGAAGGCCAAGGACAAGGTGAGTCTAGAATCTTTGCGTGCGATAAAGTCTGCACTCTTATTGGCAGCAACTGAGAAAGGTGGAGGAGATTCTTCGGAGCAAGCCGAATTGAAAATGTTGCAAAAGTTGGTCAAGCAACGTAAAGATGCAGCGGAGATTTTTCACAAAGAAGGAAGAGCTGAATTAGCAGAAGCAGAAGAAGCACAGATCGCAGTAATTCAAAAGTTTTTGCCGGAGCAGATGAGTGAGGACAAAATTCGAGAAGAAGTAAGTAGAATTATTACAGAAGTTGGCGCAGAGTCCATGAAAGACATGGGTAGGGTAATGGGTGCTGCCAATCAGGCCATGTCCGGTCAAGCGGACAGTAGCCTAATTGCTAAAATTGTAAAAGAGAGTTTGGGCTAAGCTGGCCCTATTGATTCAACTTTCTAGGATCTTGTAGGATAAATCCCATTGAAACAAATTATCCACATTCCAACCAGACTGGGTTGCATAATGTTCAATGGTTGGCTTCCACCAGCATATCCTATATTCATACTTGGAGATGGGATAGAAACATCAACCGATACAGTTAAATTATTGGTAGTATATATGGCATCAGTAGCAAGTGTTGTTCCTAATGTTTTAGAATCACTATAAATTGATACTCCGTCTGCACCTGCAAGGTATCTGCCAGTTGCACCTTCCGTATCTGCATTCCCACCGTTTACAACCATCCTTGCATCAACACTTCCACTTATTGATGAAGTCGAATCCACTTTTCCTAAATTCAAAGTCGAAGAATGGTTATGAGAAGGCATTTGATTGAGACTAATGGTTTGTGCTTCTGCACCTGTAGTTTGTCCCAAATTCCAATCGGTATCCTGCCCTGGAGTTTTTCCTCTTCCGATTAATGTTCTTCCATTCAAATTAGGTAGTGCAAATGTGCTACTGCCATTGCCGCCATAGGTTGTGCGAATTATTGAAAATAGAGTCTGGTATTGAGAGATACTTAATAAAGCCCCATTGCATTCCATCCAGTTTTGTGGTGCGAAATTTCCAGCAAATACCTTCATTTCGCCTATTGTTCCTTCCATAATAATTAGTTTTTTGTGTGTAAAATATTATTGACTTGATGAATATAGAGCAATAATGCTTTTCA
>JGI12316J15310_10000064_pt4 | contig 76214 bp, 77 predicted proteins | sample MarCyaLeptolynsp_FD_15310 | JGI IMG/M metagenome (IMG submission 15310) | reverse complement strand
GTGTTCGACATCGTCGCCTCCGACTTCACGCCGAAGCCGGCGCCGGAACCCTATGCCCGATTGGTCACCGGTCTCGCGCTCGACCCGGCGCGCACCGCCATGGTCGAGGACATGGCCAAGAACCTGAAGCCGGCGGCGGATCTCGGCATGCGCACGGTGTGGCTGAAGAGCGACTTCGACTGGGCGACGGATGGCGCCGACCAGCCGCATGTGCACCACGTCGCCGAGGATGTGATCGACTTCCTGAGATCCGTGCTGGACGGTCCGGGCGATCTTGCCATCACGCCGCGTTGACAGCCTTTCGGCCCCCCGCCATTGTGCCGGCAACCTGCGGATTTCCGACCTTTTCAGAAGAGCCGACGCCCCATGAGCACCAGCGACCTGCAATCCGTCATCGACACCGCCTGGGAGAACCGTGACGCGGTCTCCATCACCACCCAGGGCGAGGTCCGCGACGCCGTCGAGGCCACCCTGGAGGGCCTGGACAACGGCACGCTCCGCGTGGCCACGCCCCAGGGCGATCACCATTGGGTGGTGAACCAGTGGGTCAAGAAGGCCGTGCTGCTGTCGTTCCGCCTGAACGACATGGCCCTCGTTCCCGGTGGCCCGACCGACGGTGAGCGCGGACCGGCCGCGTGGTGGGACAAGGTGCCGTCCAAGTTCGCCGGCTGGGGCGAGAACCGCTTCCGCGAGGCCGGTTTCCGCGCCGTGCCGAACTGCGTGGTGCGCCGCTCGGCCTTCATCGCGCCGGGCGTGGTGCTGATGCCGAGCTTCGTGAACCTCGGCGCGTATGTCGACAAGGGCACCATGGTCGATACCTGGGCGACCGTCGGCTCCTGCGCGCAGATCGGCAAGAACGTGCACCTGTCCGGCGGCGTCGGCATCGGCGGCGTTCTCGAGCCGCTGCAGGCCGACCCGGTGATCATCGAGGACAACTGTTTCATCGGCGCGCGGAGCGAGGTGGTCGAGGGCGTGATCGTCGAGGAGGGGGCGGTCCTCTCCATGGGCGTGTTCATCTCCAAGTCGACCCGCATCATCAACCGCGAGACGGGCGATGTGCATGTCGGCCGGGTCCCGGCCTACTCGGTCGTCGTCCCGGGCTCGATGCCGGGCAAGCCGCTACCCGACGGTTCCCCGGGCCCGTCGCTATCCTGCGCGGTGATCGTCAAGACCGTCGACGCGCAGACCCGCTCGAAGACCTCGATCAACGAGCTGCTGCGCGACTGAGCGTGAGGTGACCCGGATGTCGGCATCCCCCCAGGCCGGCGAGACGGAACGCCTCGACCCCGTCGATGTCGCCGCCCGCCTGATCCGCTGCCCCAGCGTCACGCCCGAGGAGGGCGGCGCGCTCGACCTGCTGCAGAGCCTGCTGGAGCCACTCGGCTTCACCTGCCATCGGCTGCGGTTCGAGGAACCGGGCACCGATCCGATCGACAACCTGTACGCCCGCTGGGGTCGCGGCCGGCCGCATCTGTGCTTCGCCGGACACACCGACGTGGTGCCGGTCGGCGATACCGGCGCCTGGACCCGGGGACCGTTCGACGGGACGGTCGCGGAGGACCGGTTGTGGGGTCGGGGTGCCGCCGACATGAAGGGGGGGATCGCCGCCTTCGTCGCCGCCGCCGACCGCTACATCGCCGGAGGCGGCACGGCCGGATCGATCAGTCTGCTGATCACCGGCGACGAGGAAGGGCCCGCCATCAACGGCACCACCAAGGTGCTGGACTGGATGGAGGCGAGCGGCGAGGTCCCCGACATGTGCATCGTCGGCGAACCGACCAACCCGTCGGCCATGGGCGACATGATGAAAATCGGCCGACGCGGTTCCTTCACCGGCCACCTGACGGTGCGCGGGACCCAGGGCCATGTCGCCTATCCTCATCTCGCCGAGAACCCGGTCCACGGTCTGATCCGCCTGCTCGAGCCGTTCGCCCATGGCACCCTGGACGAGGGGACGGCGCATTTCCCGCCGACGACCATGTCGGTGACCACGATCGATGTCGGCAATCCGGCCAACAACGTCATCCCGGCGGAGGCGCGGGCGACCTTCAACGTCCGGTTCAACGACGGCCATTCCTCGGAATCGCTGGAGCGCATGTTCCGCGGCAGCTTCGACCAGAAGGGCGTGCGCTACACGCTCGCCACCGAATGCTCGGGCGAGAGCTTCGTCACCGAGCCGGGGGCCCTGTCCGACCTGATCTCCGAGGCGGTGTTCGCGGTGACCGGCCGGCGCCCTGAACTCAGCACCACCGGCGGCACGTCGGACGCCCGCTTCATCAAGCGGCTCTGCCCGGTGGTTGAGTTCGGTCTGGTCGGCCAGACCATGCACAAGGTGGACGAGAACGTCGCGGTCGCCGACATCCGGGCGCTCGCCGACATCTACGCCGCCGCCCTGACCCGCGCGCTCGGACACTAGCGCCATGGCCCTCCCGCCGTTCCCGACCCAGACCGAAATGGCCGCGTCGCTGTACGGGACGTGGCGGCTGTTCCTCGGCGACAAGGCCGGGCTCGGCTTCTTCGGGAGCGGACGATCCGGATTCTGGCGGGCCTGTTGGGTTCTGGCCCTCGTGCTGCCGATCGCCCTGCTCTCCCATCTGGTGCGCGCCGCCGGGGCCGACGAGACCGCGATCACGCTCGCCGGCCTCGCGCGGTTCGGATTCTCCTTCACCATCGTGTGGTACGGCTACGCGTTGGTCGTCCACTACGTGGCGCCGGCCCTGGACCGGGACGATCGGTTCTTTGACTACATGATTCCGGAATACTGGTCGTCGCTGCCGGCGTCGGTGCTGCTGTTGGTGGCGATCACCCTCAACGCCGCCGGCGTCATCCCGGATTCCCTGTCGCAGGTCGTGCTCACCGTGTGCTTCGGCACGGTCCTCTGGCTGCGCGCTCAGATCATCCGCCTGGCACTCGACGTCAGCTACGGCACCGCCGTCGGCCTCACCATCGCCAGCAGCGTCCTGGAAGAGGTGGCCTTCGCCACCCTGTTCTACCTGTTCTGACGCCCGGTCAGCCCGGCATCGGTCAGCCGGGCAGCGTTCCTGTCAGGACGTAACGCAGGATATCGACCACCTGCTCCGGCGTCTCCGCCACCGCCAGCGCCGCGCCGTCCACCTCCTTCAGCGCGTGGGTATGCTCGGCCGCGTGAAGCACCACCAGCGGCGTGCCGAGGGCGGCGGCGTAGCCGGCGTCGAAAGCGGCGTTCCACTGCTTGTACTTGTCGCCGAAACGCACCACCACGACATCCGCCTGTTCGATCAGCGTGCGGGTCCGAATGGCGTTCAGCTTCGCGCCCTTGTGGTCCTTCCAGAACCCCTTCTCCTCGGCGCCGAGGATCGCTACGCCGCAATCGTCGCTGGCTGCGTGGTCGGTCACCGGGGCGGAGAAGTCGACGTCCAATCCGGCGGCGTGCGCGCCCCGCTCGATCACCTCGCGCCAGTCGGTATGGATCTCTCCGGAGAGATAAACGGATAGGCTCACGGGTGTCCTCCTCGCTTGGGCCTCATTCCCCTTGCCCTTACCACAGCTTCCCCCACAGGGTCAGGCCCCCGGTTCCGCCTGGGCGCGGACCCGCGGAAAGTAGAACCAGAGCGACAGCGCCCGCGCGGCCATGAACGCCGTGTAGGCGGCCCAGAGACCGTGATTGCCGAAACTCGCGGTCAGCGGCAGGCCGACGGCGACGAAGGCGGCGAGCGACACGATCATGGCGTTGCGCATCTCGGCCGTTCGCGTCGCGCCGATGAAGATTCCATCGAGCTGAAAGGCCCAGATCGAGATCACCGGCAGCAGCGCCGCCCAGATCATGTGGCTCCCGGCAGCGGCGCGCACGCTCTCGATCCCGGTCAACGCATCGATCAGGAGGCCGCCGAACAGCGCGAAGAGAAGCGAGAAGACGACCGCGACCAGGGCGGCGCAGAGCGTGCCGGCCCGGACCACCGCATCGAGCCGTCGACGGTCGCGCTCGCCGATCGCCTTGCCGACGATGGCTTCGGTCGCGTGGGCGAAGCCATCCATGGCGAAGGCCGACAGCATCTGGAAGATCATCAGCACGGCGTTGGCCGCCAGGGCCACCTCGCCGAGCGAGGCGGACCGGTCCATGAAGAATGCCGTTCCGGTCAGCAGACAGACCGTGCGCAGGAAGATGTCGCGATTGACCGCCATCATCGCCCGAATCCGGGAGATATCGAGGATCCGGCCGCGCACGAACCGTCCGCCGGTGCGGCGGAGCAGGCGGCGCACCAGGACGAGGCCGACGCCGAGACCGACGGCCTGCCCGATGACGGCGGCCCAGGCCACACCCTCAACGTCCATGCCGAGGCCGAACACCAGCCAGATGTCGAGGCCTGCGTTGACCCCGTTGATGACCACCTGCTGGATCAGTCCGTAGCGGGCGTTCTGCAGACCGAGAAACCAGCCGAGAAGCGCGGTGTTGGCCAGCGCTATCGGCGCGGCCAGGGCCCGGATGACGAAATAGTCGCCGGCATGGCCATGGACGGCATCGCTGCCGTCGAGGATCGTGAACGCCGCCTCGGCGATCGGTGCGCGCAACAGGGCGATCAGGGCGCCGAATATGGCGGCGAGGATCAGGGCGCGGGCCAGCACGGCCCGGACTTCGTCCTCCGCCCCGGCGCCATGGGCCTGGGCGGCCAGCCCGGTCGTCCCCATCCGCAGGAAGCCGAAGCCCCAATAGACGTAGTTGAACAGCAGCGTCCCCAGGGCCACGCCGCCGATGAAAGCCGGGTCGTCCAGATGGCCGATGACCGCCATGTCGACGGCGCCGACGAGCGGAACCGTCAGATTCGACAAGATGAGCGGCCACGCGAGCGCCCAGACACGGGCGAATTCGGAGCGGTCGGTCGATGGGTCAGGAACGGAGGGCACGGCGCGTCCGGCGGTCGGGGGTGCCGCAGCCTAAGCCACGCGGCGCGCGATCTCACGCTGAAACCGTCTCGGTTACGCCACGTTAACCAATTGAAATTGCCCGAAAAACGAGTGAAGGCCTGGAGAGAAATCTCCAGGCCTTCGGCTACTCGCATTCCGAACCGGGCATCAGGTGGGGAGAGGGGGACGTGCCCCGATCCGAAAGCACTTCCAACTTAGGCGTTCTTTCTGTAATGTGCAATAGAAAGTTTTGTTTCAGATCGAAAGGCTGAAGCGGTGAAACGGAGAGTGTTCGCACGCCGCCGCCACGCCGAGATGGTGGCCCGCCGGCGGCTTCGAATCGCAACGTGGGTGGGTGCGCCGATGGCGTCGGCGGCACTGGTCTGGGAGATCATGCAAGGCACGGGCGAGTTGCCGACCCTCGGGCCGATGGCCTTCATGGCCGTGGCGGTCGCCTATACGATCTCCGTCCTCCGGGTGCATGATCTGACCGGGGAGTGGACCTTCTTCTGAGGGATACGTGCCGGGTTGGTCGCGACGCTACGCTACGCTTTCCGGTGCTTCCGCCGGGCCAGTTGGTTGAGAACCTCCACCATCACCGAGAACCCGATCGCCGCGTAGAGGTAGCCGCGCGGAATGTGGAAGTGCAGACCGTCGGCGACCAGCGCCACGCCGATCAGCAGCAGGAACGACAGCGCCAGCATCTTCGCCGTCGGATGGCGGTGGATGAACTCCGCGATCGGTCCGGCCGCGAGGATCATCACGCCGATCGAGACCATCACGGCGGCGACCATCACCTCCACATGCTCGACCATGCCGATGGCGGTCAGGATCGAATCCACGCTGAACACCAGGTCGAGGGCCATGATCTGAGCGACCACCACACCGAACCCGGCCGCCGCCACGCTGCCGGGGCCGGCACTCTCCTCCTCGCCCTCGACGGACTTGTGTATCTCCAGCGTGGCCTTGGTCAGCAGGAACACCCCGCCCGCCATCAGGATCAAGTCGCGCCAGGACACGTCCTGTCCGAGGACGGAGAACGCGACCGCCGTGAGCCCGATCAGCCAGGTGATCGCGAACAGCAGCGCGATGCGCATGACCAGCGCGCCCACGAGCCCGATGGTGCGGCCAAGGGCCCGCTGGCTCTCCGGCAGGCGGTTGGCGACGATCGAGACGAAGATCACGTTGTCGATGCCCAGCACGATCTCCATCAGGGTCAGCGTCAGGAAACTGGCCCAGATGGTCGGATCGAGGAGCAGGTCCACCGGATCGCTCAGCCGCTGGGGGCGCGCCAGGGAAACCGGGCGGCGTAGTCGGCCTCGAACGTGGCGAGCGTCTCGCCGTGGGCGAGGGTCAAGTCGATGTCATCCATGCCGCCCAACAGGCATTCCTTCACGAACGGATCGATCTCGAACGTCGCCGCCTCCGGGTCATTGGCGAGCCGCACGGTCTGGTTCTCCAGATCGACGGTGAGCGGTGCGGTCGGATCGGCCTCGGCCATGGCCCAGATCCGCTCGACCGTGTCGTTCGGCAGGACGATCGGCAGCAGACCGTTCTTGGCGCAGTTCGACCGGAAGATGTCGCCGAAGCTCGGCGCGATGACGCAGCGGAAACCGGCATCCGCCAGCGCGTAAACCGCCCCCTCGCGACTGGATCCGCCGCCGAAGTTTCGATCCGCCACCAGGATTTCGGCGCCCGCGAACTGCGGCTGGTTGAGCGGGAAATCCGCGCGCAGCGACCCGTCGGGGGTCCGCCGCAGGTCGTGGAACAGGTAGTTGTCGTAGCCGTCCGAGCGCGGCTTGCGCAGAAAGCGGCCCGGCTGCAGCTGGTCGGTATCGACATTGGCGAGGCGCAGCGGCAGCACGGTCGCGGTCAGAGTCGTGAACGGTTCCATGGCGCCCTCCCCTAGCCGTTCGCCAGCTTGCGCACATCGGTGATGGCGCCGGTCACCGCCGCCGCCGCCGCCATCGCCGGGCTCATCAGGTGGGTGCGCGATCCCGGTCCCTGTCGGCCGCGGAAATTGCGGTTGGTGGTCGAGGCGCAGCGCTCGCCCGGCGGCACCATGTCGCCGTTGGTGGCCGCGCACATGGAGCAGCCGGACTCCAGCCACTCCGCGCCGGCACCGGCGAAGATCCGGTCCAGTCCCTCGGCTTCGGCCTGGCGCTTCACCGCCGAGGAGCCCGGCACGATCATCGTCGGCACCGCGGCGCGGCGGTCGCGCAGCACTGCGGCGGCGGCCCGCAGGTCTTCGATTCGGGCATTGGTACAGGAGCCGATGAACACCCGGTTCACCGCGAGCCCGTCCAGCGGCGCCCCGGGGGTGAGGCCCATGTAGTCGATCGCCTTCTCGACCGTGGCGCGGCGGCCCGCATCGGCCTCGGCCGCCGGATCCGGCACCGAGCCGGTGACCGGCAGCGCGTGCTCCGGGCTGGTGCCCCAGGTCACCGTCGGGGCGATCCGGTCGGCGTGAAGACCGACCTCCCGGTCGAACGCCGCGGCCTCGTGCGAGCGCAGCCCCCGCCAGACGGCGACGGCGGCATCCCAGTCGGATCCGGTTGGCAAGTAGCGGCGGCCGGCCAGCCAGTCGAACGTGGTGTCGTCCGGCGCGATCATGCCGGCACGCCCACCGGCCTCGATCGACATGTTGCAGACCGTCATCCGCGCCTCCATGGACAGGCCGCGGATCGCCTCGCCGGCGTATTCGATGACGTGCCCCGCCGCGCCGTCGGCACCGATCTCCGCGATCACCGACAGGATCAGGTCCTTGGCCGTGACATGCGCGCCAAGGCGGCCATCGACGGTGATGCGCAGGGTCCTCGGCCGCTTCTGCCAGAGCGTCTGGGTCGCCAGCACATGGCTGACCTCCGACGCGCCGATGCCGAAGGCAAGCGCCCCGAACGCGCCATGGGTCGAGGTATGGCTGTCGCCGCAGACCAGCACGGTGCCCGGTTGCGTGAGCCCGAGTTCCGGGCCGACCACATGCACGATCCCCTGCTCCGGGTCGCCGAGACCGAACTGGCGGATGCCGTGGCTGCGGCTGTGCTCGTCCAGCAGCCGGATCATCGTGGCGATCTCCGGATCGCTGGCGCCCGCCGCCCGATCGCGGGTCGGCACGTAGTGATCGGCGATCGCGAAGGTAAGGTCGGGACGGCGCACCGTCCGCCCCTCCCGCTGCAGCTTCTCGAAGGCGTGGAACGAGCCCTCGTGGCAGAGATGGCGGTCGATCCACAACAGGGTCTGACCGTCGTCGCGGGCGGTGACGGTATGGGCGCGCCAGATCTTCTCGAAGAGGGTGAGCTGTTCGGTCATGGGGTCGAGAGTAGCCAGAAGCCGGGTGAGGGCAAGGGGGTGAAACGGCGGACCTGGGATGACGGAAGAGGGTCAGCCCTTCACCACCATCGGGATACCCGCTACCACCAACTCGACCCGGCCCGCTCGTTCCGCGATCCGTTGGTGCAGGCGGCCGGCGTGGTCGCGGAAGTCCCGGGCCATCTTGTGTTCGGGCACGATGCCGAAGCCAACCTCGTTGGAGACCAGGATCGCCGGCCCGCCTGGCGCCTCGCACCATGTCAGCAGGGCATCGGTCGCGGCCCCGATGTCGCGGTCGTGCACCATCAGGTTGGTCAGCCAGGTGGTCAGGCATTCGACGAGCACGACACGATCCGGTCGTGCCTCGCGGGTCAGCGCTCCGGCGAGGTCGAGCGGTTCCTCCACCGTCAACCAGCCGTGGGCCGCACGCTCGCGCCGGTGCTGGGCGATCCGCGCCGCCATCTCCTCGTCCATCGGCTCGGCGGTGGCGAGATAGACCGCCTCGAGTCCCATCTCCCGGGCGAGCCCCTCGGCCCGGCGCGACTTGCCGGACCGGGCGCCACCCAGGATCAGGGTCAGCGTCATCTAGAGCGCCGCCGCCGTGCCGAGCAGGGCGGTCGACTCGTGGGCGAACATGCCGCCATTGCCGTGGGCGAGGCCGATGGTGGCGCCGTCGACCTGGCGGTCGCCGCATTCGCCGCGCAGCTGGCGCACCGCCTCCACCGAGGTGAAGATTCCGAGCATGCCCGGATGGGTGCAGGACAACCCACCGCCATAGGTGTTGAACGGCAGTGACCCGCCGGGCCGCAACCGCCCGTCGCCGACGAAGGCACCACCCTCGCCCTTGGGACAGAAGCCGAGATCCTCCAGCAGCATGACGGCGTTGATGGTGAAGGCGTCGTAGACCTGCACCACGTCGACATCGGCCGGGGCCAGCCCGGCCATGGCGAACGCCTCGCGCCCGCTCTGCACCGCCGCGGTCGTGGTGAGCGACGGCATCATCGAGTACTGCCGGTGGGTATGCGCGCCGGCGCAGCCGAGCAGGTAGATCGGATCCTTGGCCAGATCCTTCGCCCGGTCGGACCGGGTCATGACGACCGCCCCGCCGCCATCGGTCACCAGGCAGCAGTCCCGCACCGTCAGCGGGTCGCAGATCATCCGCGAGCCGAGCACGTCGTCGGCGGTCAGCGGCGCGCGGTCGAACGCCTCGTCGTTCATCGCTGCCCACATCCGCGCGGCGACCGCCACCTCGGCGAGCTGCTCACGGGTCGTGCCATAGTCGTGCATGTGCCGGGCCGCCGACATGGCGTAGCCGGCGATCGGCGCCCGCAGGCCGTAGGGTTTTTCGTAGGGCAGGTTCTCCGCCCCCGACGGCGAGTGCAGGCGGCCGGACGCGGTGCGCTGGTTCGAGCCGTAGACGATCAGGGCCACGTCGCAGAGCCCGTTCTCCAGCGCCAGGGCGGCGTGCAGCATCTGGATCACCGCCGACGAGCCGCCGACGATGGTCGCCTCGGAGAATCGTGGCTCGATCCCGAGATACTCGGCGTAGGTCAGCGCCGGAAAAACGGAATGCATGGAGACGGCGAACAGCCCGTCAACGTCCTTGAGCGTCAGTCCGGCATCGGCCAGCGCGGCGCGCGCGGCGTCGGCGGCGATCTCCATGTGGCTGTAGCCGGGTGCCTCGCCGAGATGGGCGGTGGCGGCGCCGACGATGGCGGTTTTGCCGCGATGCGACCAGGTCATGACGCCGCTCCCAGGCCTGCACCGGCGGGCGCCGGATCGAAGACGATGACGGTCTGGCCGTCCTGCTCGGCGAGGCGGGCGGTGACGGGCATGCCGATGGCGACCTCGGTCGGGGCCAGGCCCTCCACCCGGCTCATCATCCGCACGCCCTCCTCCAGGTCGACGAGGCAGACGTTGTAGTCGCCGCCCCGCTCCGGCTTGCGCCGCACCACGGTGGTCGAGTGAACGGTCCCCTTGCCACTGGGCGCCACCCAGTCAAACGCATCCGCGCCACAGGACGGGCACATGACGCGCGGCTGGAACACATGGGCGCCACAGGCCATGCAGCGCGGAATGCGCCAGTCCTTCGCCTCCAGATAGGCGAAATAGGTGGCGTCGGGGCCGGCCCCGGCAGAATTGGCGTTAATCACTTAGTCACCTCCAAAGAAAGTCAGGTCGCCGTTGGTTCGGCCGACTCCGGATCGGTTTCAAACAGTGTATAGGCGCGAGCAAGAATGACGCCGCATTGCACGACGCCCCACATCGCAACAAGGGTGAAACCAGCACCTACGAGCCGGTCCGGCGCCCATTCTGAGGTTTCTGGCCATGCGGGCAACTCCAGCCGATCCACGGTTCCCGCAAGAGAAAGCCCCCAAAGCCCGCCTGATAGGAGTGCCGGCCCTAAGAGGAGACGCGGTGCAAGCCAGCCGAATGCGCGCCAGCCTAAAAGTACCGCAGCTCGAAAGCGGAGGCCGTGTCCGAGGATGCTGGACGGGACGATGGTCCCAAGAAAGGTCATCGTCAGGGTGACGGTTCCTGCCAATACCAAGGCGGAAATATTCGGATAGGAGACCTCGCGTGCAGCCTCCGATGTTCCCCCAATTCCCGGCACACTGTCCGCGCGATTTCCAACCATTTCCGCGTAGGAGGATTCGACGATCAACGCCAGCACCACCGACAGAATCCAGAGAATCCCAAAGGCATAGAGACCAGAGAGGCTGATCGGGATCTGCGGACGCGGCTCCATTCCGTCGACCAAGGTGTTCTCCATCGCCAACCAGAGCAAGGCTGCGAACAGGAAGAGGCTGGTGATCCCTGATCCCAACATCACAATGTCGCGGGCTCCGAAAGGCAGCGCCGTGCCGCCCATGATGGCAGCACTGAGGAGCAAGAGGATCGCAACCGTTTTCGCACGCAGGATTATTGTCAGCGGATATCCGTACGCGTCGGCGATCAGTCTCATCGATCCAACCGGAGCTCAGCATTGGCCAGGCACCTAATGTAAGCTCTCTCAGGCAGCGACTTGAGGACGCTCACGATCTCTCTTCCGTCTTATCTCTATTCCGTCCCCTGCCCTGAGCCGGGGCCGGCCAGCGCGAACCGGTTCGCGCGCGTACCGTTACACCACCCTCCCCTGGGCGCGGGCGCGCGGGTCGCCGACCGCGACGGCAGTACCGTCCGCATCCACCGCGATGGTCTGGCAAACCGCCATCATCGGGTCCCTAACCGCATTGACGGTTAGGTTCAGTCCAAGCGCGGCCGCGACGGTCTTCGCCGTGTCGGCGATGTCGGGGTCGCACATCATCGCGTCCTCCTCGGCATGGACGCGGGCCTCGCGCACCGCCTTTTCCAGCGGCACGTCGCGGCCGAGGTGGTGGAACAGGATCTGCATCAGCGCGGTGACGATCCGGGTCGCCCCGCTGGCGCCGATCGCCATCGCCGCCCGCCCGTCCTCGAACAGCAGGGTCGGCATCATCGAGGAGGCCGGCCGCTTGCCGCCGACGACCGAGTTCGCACTCCCTTCCCAGGCGTGGAACAGCCGCATCTGGTTGTTCAGCAGGATCCCGGTGCCGGGGACGACGACGGCGGAGTGGTTGTTGTTGGAGAAGGTGATGCAGGCGGCGTTGCCGATCGCGTCCATGGCGCAGAGGCTGGTGGTCTCCGCGCTCTCGCCGAGCGGCGACGGCACATAGGCCGGATCGCCCAGGCCCTGGCGCCGGGCGGTGAACATCGCCAGCATCGCCTCGGCCAGCGCCTTCACGCGCCCCGGTTCGTCCTCCGGCACCCCGGCGGCGTCGAGGGCGGCCAACCCCTTGGCCACCATGAACCCGGTCGAGGGCGGGCCCATGGTCGCGATCTTCCGGCCCCGGTAGCTGCCGCCCGCCGGCGCGCGCCGCACCACATGGTAGCTGGCGAGGTCCTCCGCCGTCATGAAGCCGCCGCCCGCCTGCATCTCCTCGGCGATCCTGGTGGCGAGGTCGCCCTCGTAGAAGACCCTCGGCCCCTCGTCGGAAATCAGGTCCAGGCTGTCGGCGTAATCGGACATGACCATCCGGTCGCCCGGCTGGAACAGCGATCCGTCCGGCTTCAGCAGCATCGCCGCCGTGGCCGGCGCGTAGGCGAGCGTGTCCTTGGTCCGCGACATCCGCAGCGCCGCCTTGGGCGCGACGTCGAAACCGTCGCGGGCGATGCGGATCGCGGGGGCCATCACCGACTTCAGCGGCATCCGCCCGAAGGTGTCGAGCGCCCGGCACAACCCGGCCGCCGCCCCCGGCACCGCCACCGATCGATGGCCGATCTCGTTCGCCCGGTCCTTCACCAGCACCGTGTAGTCGCCGAGCGGGTTGACCGCCTGGTACAGCTCGTAGCGCGCCCGCGCCGGGGCGGTCCCCATGAAGTCGAAACAGGTGGTCGTCTTGGTGCGGGCATGGTGCACGGTCATGAAGCCGCCGGCGCCGAGCCCGCTGTCCAACGGCTCGACCACGCCCATGGCGAAGGCGGTGGCGATCACCGCGTCGATCGCGTTGCCGCCGCGTTCCAGGATCTCGACCCCCGCCTCGGCGGCATCCGGGTTGCCGCAGGCGACGGCGCCGAGCCGCATGGTCCCGCGCTCGAAGCCGAGCCAGTCGGCGTTCGGGTCGATACCGTCGGGCATGTCCTGGATCCTCCTGGATGAGTCCGCCCCTTGACGCGGGGCGGCCAAAGGCTAGACAAACCCGGTCCGCATACACAAGCTCCCTTCGCCGCCCGGTCCGGCGGCACCCGCCCCCGCAACAGCACCCAGAGGCCAGCCGTGAGCGATGCGCCCACCGTCCTGCTGATCGGCAAGAACTCGATCCGCCGCGCCGACTTCCTGGCCGAGAATACCGAAGCCGCGTTCACGTTCGTGTCCTGCGACGCGGCCGAGGAGCCGGAGCGACTGAAGGAACTGGTGCCGGAGGCGGACGTGCTGGTCGGCGGCACGCGGCTGGAGATTCCGGCGTCCAACCGGCTGAAGCTCTACCAGATTCCGTTCACCGGCTACGACTGGATCACCCCGCCGGACCTGCCCAAGGGCGTGCTTTTCTGCAACACCCACGAGCACGAGACCACCATCGCCGAACACATCCTGGCCGGCATGCTGGAGTTCCAGACCGGCCTGATGCGCGACACCCATCCGACGATGGTCGAAAAGTCGTTCAACGGCCGCTCGATCTCCGCGGGACCGTTTCACCGCGAGATGCGGGGCTGCACGGTCGGCATCGTCGGCTACGGCCATATCGGGCGCGAGGTGGCGCGGCGCTGCAAGGCGTTCGACATGCGCGTCCTGGCCGTCAGCCGCACGGCTCGCGACGAGGGCGCCCTGGTGGACGAGTACCGCACGGTGGTGGACGGGCTCGACTGGCTGTGTGCCGAGAGCGATTTCGTCATCGTCTGCGCGCCGCTGGACGACGTCACCCGCGGCATGATCGGCAAGGACCAGTTCCGGGTCATGAAACCGGACGCGGTGATCTGCAATGTCGGGCGCGGCGAGGTGATCGACGAGGCCGCGCTGTACGAGGCGCTGTCGTCGAAGCGCATCCGTGGCGGCATCATCGACGTCTGGTACGTCTATCCGTCGAAGGACGATCCGAACCCGTGGCCCTCCCGGTTCCCGTTCCAGAAGCTGGATAACGTGATCCTGTCGCCCCACAACTCGGCCTGGACCGAGCCGATGACGACCAGGCGCTGGCTGTTCGTCGCCAAGCAGCTCGACCGCTTCGCCAAGGGCGAGCCCCTGGAGAACATCTGCTTCGAGGGCGAGGGTTAGCCCCACACCGCCTTGCGGATCAGGTTGGCGCCCATCAGGGCCATGGCGACGAAGACCGCCTGGCGGAAGCGGGTCTGCGGCAGGTAGCGGCGGATCCGGGTGCCGAGCGCCATCGCTGCCAGGGCCGCGACCAGGGCGACGCCGGACAACGGCAGCGTCTCGGCGGTGATGCCGCCATTGGCCCAAATCGCCGTCACCCAGACCAGGCCGGTCAGGAAGAACGACAGGCCCACCCCCTGGACATACTCGTCGCGGGTCAGGTCCAGGCTGGCGAGATAGACGGCGATGACGATCCCCTGGCTGCCGGTCATGCCGCCGATCAGGCCGGAGACGAGACCGACCGGCAGCGACAACACGCCCTCGTGGCGGCGCGCGATCACCGGGATGCCGCCGGTGACCTGCAGGGCCGCGTTGGCGATCAGCAGCGTGCCCAGGCCGATCTGCATCCAGCGCGGATCCACCGCGAACAGGATCTCCGTGCCGACCCACAGCCCGACCGAGGCGGCGGCGTTCAAGAGGCCGAAGCGCCGGGCCAGCACCCCCATCGCCCCCACCTGAACCACCTGCCAGAGATTGGAGATCAGCAGCGGGATGATGAGGATGGCGATCGCCGTGCGCAGATCGATCGCGTTCGCGAGGATCGCCATGGCGATGGTCGGCAGACCGAGGCCGACGATCCCCTTGACCCCACCGCCGACGGCGAAGGCGAAGGCGGTGAGCAGGACCAGTGTAAGATCTGGGAGGGTGAGATCAGGCATGCGGAAAGTCGCCTATCCCGCCTTCTCCATCAGGAACCAGGTCACGTCGTCGGCCGGGAAGGCCGGGTCGCGGTGATATTGGAAGCCGTAATCGACCAGCCGCAGATCGCCGAACCGATCCAGCATCTCGCCAGCGAAGTCGCGCTTGAACAGCCGGTCACCGTGTCCGCGATAGGGAATCGCGACCGGGCTCGGGTTGTAATACTCCGAGACCAGGATCAGTCGGGAGGACGCGGCGTGGAGGTTGTCGTAGACGGTCGGCAAGGCGTCGGGATTGATGTGGATCAGGACGCCGGAGCAGAAGGCGAGCTCGAACTGCCGGTCGATATGGCGCTCCAGGATCGAGCCGTGGTGGACCTCGACCCGGTCCAGGGTCTTCAGGACCTCCACCGCCTTGGCGTTGATCTCGATCGCCGCGAGGTCGACCGCCGGCAGCAGATGCCGCAGCGCCACCAGATTGATGCCGACATTCGGGCCGAACTCCACCGCCGACGCGACACCGCCGGCCCGCTTGAGGGCGTTGGAGAACAGATGCGTGCGCGAGGCGAGCAGCGCCGCCCCCTGGTTGCGGTCGACGTAATCGTCACCGAACGCGCCACTCCAGAACGCCTCCTGCTCCGTGCGCCAGGTTTCGGTCATCAGGCTCCTCCCGCGATCCTGTCCTCGTAACGCCGCTGTTTCTGGCCGACGGCGGCGTTCACTGTGCGCCAATCCGGGTGCGCGTCCAGCAGCGCGATCACGTCACGCCAGCCGAAGGCCGGATTGTGCGGCGCAAGCGCCTCGACGATCCGCCGCAGCAGTTCGTAGTCGGCGCGCTCGTCCAGGGTCCAGCGGTGACCGCTCAGGTCCTCGGGCGCGCGCAGACTGACGACCCGGAAGCGCTCCGGCTGGCTGTAAAGGAACGGCATCACGTGCTCGCGGTGATAGCTGTCCGTGGCCTCGGCATCGGCCTGCCGCAATGCCGCCAGCGAGGCGACCTCGATGTCGAGCCCGATCGGCCAGGTCCGGGGAAAGCTGTTGGTAGCGTAGTCGACCGCCGGGTCGCTCGTCCGGAACAATGCGACCACCGCGTCGATTAGCGCCGGGTCGGTCAGCGGACAATCGCCGGTCAGCCGGACCGCAAGCTCGGCCCCGACGCACTCCGCCGCCCCCACGAATCGGCCGAGAACGTCGTGCTCCGAGCCGCGGAACGTCGCCACGCCCTCGCGCTCGGCGAGGGCCGCCACCGGATCGTCCTCAGGATTGCTGGTGGTGGCGATGCAGATCGCGTCGATGCTGGCGGCCCGGCGGACCCGATCGATCTCATGCGCCAGCATCGGCCGGCCGGCGGCCGGCATCAGCACCTTGCCCGGAAGCCGGGTCGAGGTCATGCGAGCCTGGATGATGGCGACTGTCGTCACGGGGATCTCCTTACCGGTGCCGACGGTAGCACGGCGGCGTCGCGCCGGCCTGCCGGGCGGGGTACGCTGCGGTGATGACCGAGGCTCCGACCGTCACCTTGCGCCCGGCGACCGCCCATGATTCGGCGGAGTTGCTGGCGTGGCGCAACGATCCGCTGACGCGCGCCAACTCCCGCAACACCGGTGAAATCTCTCCCGAAGGGCACGCCGCCTGGCTCGCCCGCACCCTGCGCGACCCGAATCGGCGCCTGTGGATCGCCATGGAAGGCGCGGTGAAGGCCGGCACAACCTCCGCCGTCCGTGACGCGAGCGGGGCGGTCGAGATCTCGGTCACGGTCGCCCCGGCGGCGCGCGGTCGCGGTCTTGGCGCGGCCATGGTTGCGGCGGCCGTGGAGGGCAGCCGCCAGGTCTGGCCCGAGGCCGTCATCCGGGCGGAGATCAAGCCGGACAACCGGGCCAGCCGGGCCATCTTCGAAGCCTGCGGGTTCGTCGCCGTGCGGGAACGCGAGGGCCTGCTGGACTACGAGATCCCCGCTTGAGACGGCAGCTGGTCGACGATCGCCGCCGTCACCCGGTCGGCGCCGGCGCCGTCGACCAGCGTTCGGGCCCGGTCCGCCATGTCGGCCCGGCGCCCAGGGTCCCGCGCCAGGTCGGCCACGATGTCCTCGATCGCCCGGGGATCGACCTCGGCCAGCGGACCGATGTCAATCGCGGCGCCAGCCCGGGCGAGGGCGGCGGCGGGGCCCTTCTCGCTCTCGTTCTGGGCGCCGATGACCATCGGCACCCCAAGCGCCGCCATCTCCAGCACCGTCGACCCGGCTGCCGAGACGGCGAGATCGACTCCGCGCAGGAGACCCGCCATGTCGCGCTCGTGGCGCCGGACCTCGATCCGCGCGTGCAAGGCCGTGGCGCGGCGTTCCAAGGCCGCGATCGCCGGGTTCGCCGCGCCCACCAGCAAAGTGACCTCGGGCTCCCCGGGCAGCGAGCCGGTCGCGCGGGCCACGGCATCGAGGACGAGCGCGCTGTGACCGTGAGGATCGGCCCCGCCCATCAGCACCAGGATCCGATGCACCGCGTCGTCGATGCGCGGCCGCTCGTCCAGCGCCCCGGCCCGGAACTCCCGGCGGAGCAGCGCGTAGGTTGGGCCGAGGCAGAGCCGCGCCGACGACTTGCCGGCATACAGGTCGGGTGTGGCGTGCAGGTTCTGGTTCACCACCAGCCCGCCCGGGTACCGGGCCCGATGCCCCATGTCGTCGATCACCGCCAGGGGACGGCCGGCCGCGGCCACATGCTCAAGGTCCTCGTCGGGGATCTCGAGCCCGTCCATCACGATCGCGGCCGCCCCGTCGACCAATTCCTCCGGCGGCCAACGGTCGTGCAGAACCACCTCGACCCCGTCGTCGTGATACCGCTCTGAGACCGCGGGCGGTACGGCGGTGCAGGCCAGTCTGGCGATCCCACCGGCGGCGATCCAGCTCTGGGCCAGCGCCAGGCAGCGCATCACATGCCCCATGCCGATCCGTTCGTCGCCATCGGCGCGGATCACCAATCGCTCGCCATGCAGGGCCGCCCGGCGCAGCGCGGCTTCATTTGCGGCGATGGGGGGAGTATCGTCGGGCGGCCGGATCACTGAAACTGCCTGGTCGGAGGTGCGGGTGCGAGGCGAGATTAGCATAGCCGGCCGCCGGATCGGCCCGGACCAGCCACCCTACATCGTCGCCGAGATGTCCGGGAACCATAACGGCGATATCAACCGGGCCCTGCGCATCCTGGAGATCGCCAAGGAAGCCGGTGCGGACGCGGTCAAGCTGCAGACCTATACCGCCGACACCATCACCATCGACCATGACGGCCCGGAGTTCCTGATTCGCGGTGGCCTCTGGGACGGCCGGCGCCTGCACGAACTCTACGAGGAGGCGCACACCCCCTGGGACTGGCACGGCCCGATCTTCGAGAGGGCGCGCGCGCTCGGCATCACCGTGTTCTCCGCGCCGTTCGATCCGACGGCGGTCGAGCTGCTCGAGGGCCTGGACGCGCCGGCCTACAAGATCGCCAGCCAGGAGGTGGTGGACATCCCCCTGATCCGCCGGGTGGCCGCCACCGGCAAGCCGATGATCATCTCCACCGGGATGGCGAGCCTGGGGGAGATCCGCGAGGCGGTCGACGCCGCCCGGGGCGCTGGCGCCGAGCAACTGGTCGTTCTGCATTGCGTGAGCGCTTATCCGACCCCGCCGGAGGAGGCCAACCTGCGGACCATCGCCGACCTCGCCGAGCAGCTCGGCGTGGTCACGGGGCTGTCCGACCACACGATGGACACCACCGTCGCCACACTTGCCGTCGGCATGGGCGCCTGCCTGATCGAGAAGCATGTCACGCTCGCCCGCGCCGATGGCGGGGTCGACAGTGCCTTCTCCCTGGAACCCGAGGAACTGGCGCGTCTGGTGCGCGACTCCCGCATGGCCCACGCCGCCCTCGGCGCGCCGGCCTACCGGCCGACGAAATCCGAGGAGGCGGGCCTGAAGTTCCGCCGCTCGCTCTATGTCGTGGCCGATGTGGCGCGGGGTGAGGCCCTGACAGCGGCGAATGTCCGCTCCATCCGCCCCAGCCTCGGCCTCGCGCCGAAACACTACGATACGGTGATCGGCCGCGCCGCTGCGCGGGACCTGAAACGCGGCGAGCCGCTGAGCGCCGACATGATCGTCGGCGGGATCGAGCCGCGGGACCGATAGACCCGGCATGGGCACACCCCAGGACATCCTGGCCCGCGCGTCGGCGTTGCACATGGCCGGCCAGGCCGCGCAGGCGATCCCGCTCTACGCCTATCTGCTGAAATCGAACCCCAACCATCCGGAGCTGCTGCACCGCATGGGCATGGCGCTGCATCAGATCGGCAAGTCCGAGGCGGCGGCTCAGATGATCGCCGGCGCGATCCAGCGCTCGCCGAGCAACGGCGACTACCATCACAATCTGGGCGCCGTCCTGCAGGCGCTCGGCCGCCTGGACGAGGCGGTTGCGTCCTACGAGGCGGCGCTCGGCTGCGACCCGCTGCGGGCGGACACACTCGCCATTCTCGGTGGCGTTCTGGCGGTTGGTGCCCGCCGGGCGGAAGGTGTGGCCATGCTGCGCCGCGCCACCGTGCTGGCCCCGGACAGCGACGAGGCGTGGACGCGGCTCGCCAACCACCTGCACACGGTCTCCGACCTGCCCACCTGCGAGCGGGTCCGGCGCCGCGCGCTGGCCATCGCCCCCGGCAGCCCGGAGCGCCGAGTGTCGCACGCGATCGCGTTGATGGACATCGAGCAGGGCAACGCCGCCATGCGGCAGTTCCGGACGGCGGCGGTGATCGCACCGGCCCATTACGAGGCGTACAACCACCTTGCCTGGCTGCAGACCGGTCGGCTGCTGATCGCCGCCGCCCGGACCGGATACGGGCGATCCCGCACCCTGCGCCCGGACTTGGCCTCCCCCCTCGCCGGGCTGTCCGAGGCCGCCTTCGCCGCCAACGATCCGTCGGCCGCGATCCGGCACATGCGCGACGCGCTGGCGATCTCGCCGGGCGAGGCGCATTTCCGATTTCGTCTCGGCATCCAGCTCCTCTCCGTCGGCGAGATGGACGAGGGTTGGCCGGCCTACGGCCACATGCGCCGCAAGCTGAGCGCGGTCCGCCGCGATCCTCGGATCAGGCTCTGGGACGGGCGGCCGGCACCCGACGCCACTCTGCTGATCGCCGCCGATCAGGGCGTGGGCGATGAGCTTCTGCACGCCTGCTGCATCGCCGACGCGGCCCGCGACGTCGCCCGGATCGTCATCGAGTGCGACGAGCGGATCGTGCCGCTGATGCGCCGCAGCTTTCCCGACGCCCTCGTCCACGCCTATCACCGCGTCGGCGACCGCAACCTGCCCGAGCACCTCTATGACTGGGTACCGGCCGACTGGTGGCCCGACATGTTCGCCGATGGCGCCGCCCTGCTGTCGGCCTATCGCGGCACGGTCGCGCAGGCGGATGCCGCCGCCGGCCCCTGGCTGAAGGCCGATCCCGATCGGGTTGCCGAGATGCGCGAGCGTCTGTCGGCGCTTGGCGATGGTCCGAAGATCGGGGTCGCCTGGCGCAGCCGGCGGCTGACCACGTTCCGCGTGCCGCACTATCCCGGCATCGGCCCCTTCGGCGAGGTGCTGAAGGTCGACGGGGCGCATTTCGTGTCGCTGCAATACGGCGTCGGCTGGCGCGAGGAGATCGCAGAGACCGGCGCGCCCGTGACCGTCATCGACGGCCTCGACACCACCGACGACATCGACGGCGTGTTCGCGCTCGTCGAGGCCCTGGACATGGTCATCTGCCCGTCGAGCACGGTGGCGTGGATCGGTGCGGCGCTCGGCAAGCCGGTCTGGCAGGTCTACAACACGCCGGTCTTCCTGGAGTACGGGACCGACCGCTATCCCGGCTTTCCCACCGTGCGCTGTTTTCGCAAGATCCAGACCGCCCCCTGGCGCCCGCTGATGCGAACCGTCGCCGGCGCCCTGCGCCGGCATCTCACTCAGGTCTGAGACGGCGAGGGCGGTGCCGTGGTGGACTTGCCCCGCACACTCTCGCGGTAGGTGATGTAGAGGCCGCTGGAGATGATGATCCCGGCGCCGACGAAGGTCCACAGGTCGGGAAACGTTCCGAACACGACGAAGCTCAGCGCGATCGCCATCACCAGCTGGCCGTAGTTGAACGGCGCCAGGACCGAGGCCTCGCCGTATTGGAACGCCCGGATCACGAAGTAATGCCCGAGCCCGCCGATCAGCCCGAGCAGGGCGAACAGGGCCGCGTCCAGGAGCGAGTGCGGCATCACCCAATAGAACGGCAGCGCCACCGACGAGATCACCGCGCCGACAATGGCGATCAGGGTGATCGACGTCTCCGGCGGATCGGCGGCGGAGAACTTGCGTGTGAAGATCTGATAGGTCGCGTAGAACAGCGCGGTGCAGAACACCAGCAGCATCGCCCAATGGGTCTCGCCACCACCCGGACGGATGATGATGAGCGCGCCGGCGAAGCCGACCGCGACCGCGCTCCAGCGGCGCAGCCCGACCGCCTCGCCCAGGAACGGCGCGGCGAGTGCCGTGACGATCAACGGCGAGGTGAAGTTGATGGCGCTCGCCGTCGGCACATCGATGAAGCGCAGGGCGGTGAAGAAGCAGACGGTCGCCGCGAACATCAGGATCGAGCGCGTGATGTGGATGCCGGGACGGCTCGCCTTCAGCAGCGCGAAGCCGCGGCGCGGCATGAACATCGCCAGCACGAACACCAGATGCCCGGCGTAGCGGGCCCAGACGACCTGAACGGTGTGATAGTCGGCGGACAGGTACTTCGCCGCCACATTCATGAACGGAAGCAGGTTGATGGCCAGCGCCATGAACAGGATCGCGCGGATCGCGTCCTGGGACGGAGAACTGTGCGGCGGGGGATTGGTTGCCATGGCAGCAGACTAGGGCATGTACTCATAAATGAGCGAGCACCGATGACCGCTTGCGGCGGAACCTCCGAAGGCGATCAGTCAACCGCGTAGGTCAGCATTGCGGACTTTGCCGCCCTTTGCACTTGCATCACAAAATGGGCGAACTCACATCGGATACGCAGCACACTCGCTGTTTCGGTTGCAGCACATCTCTGCGGAGCGGTCATTCAGGAACGGATCGCAGGGCCAGTCCGATAGCTTCCGTTCGTTGCGTCCTGATTGAACAATCGAGAAGCGGACCTTACTGCCGTTTGCGGCAACTGATCCAATGACCGCCTTCGGACAGCCGGTAAGATGGGGCGTTCTTGCCGACAACGGTCACTTACTCGTCTTAGTATCCGCGCTGTGATGGTGGGTGCCGAACGTTTAGTCGAGAAGTTCTTTTTCAAACGGGAACCGCGCAACAAGCTCAGAACCATCCTCTGTGATCCGAACCATCTCCTCAAGCTTTACGCCCTCTTTCGCACCTCTTTCCCCAATATAGCTCTCAACCGATACAGTCATTCCTGGACGGAATTCGCCGTCATAGCCAGTTTGATCAAACCACTTAAGAGGGGCCACCTGCGGATACTCGTTGCACATTCCAATGCCATGCACGATCACGCCAACTTCGAACTCTTCATACCGGTCAGGAATTTTCCATGATCTTTCGGCAAGCTCACGGAAGCCAAGGCCCGGCTTCAGAAGTGCCATGTTATGATGAACCTGTTCGTGAGACAGCTTGTAGACTGTTTTCTGTTCTTCGGTTGGGGCCTTGTCCTTACACCTCCAGGTGCGTGAGATATCGGTGCTATATCCGTAAGGGCCGATCATATCAGTGTCGAATGCTACAAGTTCACCTATCTGAACCGGTTTCTCACTGGCTTCGCTATACCACGGATTGGTACGGTCTCCTGAGACGAGCAACCTGGTTTCAACATAGTCGCCGCCAAGCGAGGCGTTGATCGCCCCAAATGTCGCCCAAAGTTCGTTTTCGGTAATACCCGGGCGGGTGATTTCTTTCAGGCGAGCCAGCCCCGTTTCGCAGACAAAGGCCGATCGTGCCTGGGCCTTTGTTTCTTCTTCGGTCTTGATGCACCGCGCATGTTCGATCACATCCTGCCCAAAGGTCACGGAAACCTGTCTTTTTTCCAACTCGTTGCGGGCGTCGCCATCGAGTCGATCAATGGCGATACGCTGATTGGGAAAACGCTCGGCGATAACGTCAGCCACTTCATCGGCCCATTTCTCCAGAAGCTGTTGCCGGTTGCTGCCAGCGCTATGGTAGAACCAGAGCACGGCGGGCCGAGTTTCCCCAATCGTGTCGATGCCGCCGGACAGATGTTCGCAATTCACATAGTCGAAGATGATTGCCTTGCCCTCACTGGGCACCAAGCAGTAACGCGCCGAATTGTGCATCGTCCATATCTGCATGTTCCGGCAATCGGTCGCGTAACGGACATTAACGGGGTCATAAAGCAGCATCCCACCCAAGTCGCGTTTTTGGAGTTCAGCCTGAAGTCGCTCCAACCGTTGCTCACGCAATCGGGGTTGGTTCACTTGGGGCATTGTCGCGAGGTGCTGCTTCGCCGATTCCAGTTGTAGCATGTCTACGCTAGCCAAATCACCTTTGTTCATATGCGCCTCAAATTCACTCAACATTGGGGAAGATCGACTGGTCGCTCAAATCGAAGCTCACAGTACTTTTTTGACGATACCACTTCAGCAGCAGTTTAGATTGTGTTGCAGCGACTTGGAATTGCATAGCCACGACATAGCCTAGTCTGAGCGGCCGGTCGACCTGACGGACCAAGCCACAGTGTCCCGGGGGCAAAGCAGACATTGAAGTTTGTCATGCCAGCGTGATTCAAGCTCCGTAAAGGAGCCTTGAGCATGAGACACGCCCTCTCTAACGCCGAATGGCAGTTGATAGCACCAATCCTTCCTTGCAAATCGCGAGGCGTTCCACGTGTGGATGACAGGCGTGCCCTGAACGGCATTTTCTGGATTTTGAGATCGATCGTTTCGTGCGTTGGCGTCGCGCAGGCGTTTGGGATTGTATCCTGACTGCTATCTCGCATCGGGACGATGCTGAGGTGCAGATGATCGACACCACGATAGTCCGCGCCCATCATCACGCAAGTTGCATAAAAGATAATGCCACCGAAGGCTTTGGGCGTTCGCGTGGACGCTGGGCTAACACCCCACCCCGTCGGAACCGCTGTGATCCGATCTGCTTCAGTCCGTATCTATACCGTCATCGATATCACGTTGAACGGTTCTTCAACCGGATGAAGCACTGTCGGCGCATCGCTCCGCGATATGAAAAACACGCTGCAAACTTCCTTGCCGTCGTCAAGCTCGCTGCCATTCGGCTTTGGCTACGCGTTAATGAGTCCACGACCTAGCCCAGGCCGATGCTGCAGCGCACCCAGAGATCGGCATCTTCCTCCACGCCGGGGCCGGAGCTATCGTCGCCCGGCATTGCATCAGGAGGCGGGTATGGGTGCGCGGGAACTTCGCTTCAAGACGCCGGACGGTCCGGTCGGGATCACGGCGACCGATTGCGTCGTCGCGGGCTGGACGGGCCGCGACCGGGCGGCGATCGATCACCACATCGAGGAGTTGGCGGAGATCGGCGTGCCGGGGCCAAGCACGGTGCCACTGTACTATCGTGTGGGCGTCGAGCAGCTGACGCAGAGCGACCGCATCCAGGTGCTGGGCGCCGACAGCTCCGGTGAGGTCGAACCGGTGCTGGTCGCGACCGCGGACGGGTTCTTGCTGACCGTCGGGTCCGACCATACCGACCGCAGGGTCGAGACCTACTCGATCGCCGTCTCCAAGCAGATGTGCCCGAAGATCCTGGGCACCGACGCCTGGCCGGTCTCGCTCGACGACGACCTCGACTCCCTGGTGCTCGAGTCGCGGGCCACCATCGCCGGCGAGGAGGTGGTGTACCAAAGCGGCACCCTCGCGCTGATCCGGCCGCTGCGGGAGCTTGTCTCGGGGTATGGCGGTCTCGCGCCCGGCACGGTGATGCTGTGCGGGACGGTGCCGGTGACCGGCGGCATCCGGCCGGCGGATCGCTTGGCGCTGACGATCACCGACCCGTCGAGCGGACGCGCCCTCTCCCATGCCTATGCCATCGAAACCCTGCCCGTGGTGAGCTGACCGATGACCTTCGCGCCGAAGACCCCGATCGCCGAAATCCTGACCGCGCTCGACACCGGCGGGACCACCGCCGCCACCCTCTTGGACACCGCGCTCGACCGGGCCCGCGACGCCGCCGGCGAAGGCGCCCGGGTGTTCATCTCTCTCATGGAGGAGAGCGCCCGGGCCGAGGCGGCCGCCAGCGACGGCCTGCGCCGCGCCGGCGTTCCGCCGCGCCCGCTGGAGGGTCTGCCGGTCTCGATCAAGGACCTGTTCGACGTCAGGGGGGCAGTGACAACCGCCGGCTCGAAAGTGCTCGCGACCGAACCGCCTGCCGAGACGGACGCCCCGGTCATCGCCCGTCTGCGGGCGGCGGGCGCGGTGCTGGTCGGGCGGACCAACATGACCGAGTTCGCCTATTCCGGGCTCGGCATCAACCCGCATTACGGCACCCCGGCCAATGCCTGGGACCGGGCGTCGAAGCGGATCCCCGGCGGGTCATCCTCGGGGGCGGCGGTCAGCGTGACCGACGGCATGGCCGCGGTCGGACTCGGCACCGACACCGGCGGTTCCGTGCGCATTCCGTCGGGCCTCTGCGGCCTCGCCGGTTTCAAGCCGACTCAGCGCCGGGTGCCGATCGCCGGCGCGGTGCCGCTCTCGAGCTCCCTCGACAGCATCGGCCCACTGGCGCCGACCATGGCGTGTTGCGCGCGTGTCCATCAGGTCCTGGCGGGTGAAACGATACGCGCCATCCCGCCGCTGCCGGTGCGCGGTTTGCGTCTCGCCGTGCCCCGCGACTTCGTTCTAGACGACCTGGACGCCGAGACCGCGTCGGCCTTTCAGGCGGCGCTGAGCACGATCTCCGAGGCCGGCGCCACGGTGATCGACCTGCCGCTGCCGGAGCTGCTGGAACTGCCGGTGATCAACGCCAAAGGCGGGTTCACCGCGCCCGAGAGTTATGCCCTCCACGAGTCCCACATCCTGCGCGACCCGGATGCCTTCGACCCGCGGGTGATCTCGCGCATGCGCCGGGCCGGCGAGCAGTCCGCCGCCGAGTACTACGCCCTGCTCAACGCCCGGGCCGATCTGCAGGCGCGAGTCGCGGCCAAGACCGGCGCGTTCGACGCGGTGCTGATGCCGACCACGCCGCGCATCGCCCCGCCCATCGCCGAGCTTGAGGCGGACGACGCCACCTACGGCACGGTCAACCTGTTGATGTTACGAAATTGTTCGGTCGGCAACTTCCTTGACCGGTGCGCGGCGACCATCCCGGTTCAGGCGCCCGGCGCGGCGCCGGTCGGCCTGATGATCATGGGCGAAACGCTCTCCGACGACCGGACTCTGGCCATCGCGCAGGGGCTGGAGACCCTGTTCCAATAAGGAGCTCCTTGTAACATTGTTTCGTCGTTTCAAGGGGTTGCGAGATAATTCTTGCGCCCCCATGTGGGAGGCGTACGCTTTTAGTTCCGGGAAAGCCTCCCGGAGACGTCGAAAGGAGGATCGTATGACAGCGCCTGAGCGGATCGACTCCCTACGTGCCCGGCACGCCTGGCTCGAGGAGAAGTTGGAAACCGAATCCGGACGCCCGTTGCCCGACGATGTCGCAATACACGACCTGAAACGACAGAAACTGGCCATCAAGGACGAGATCGCGCGATTGGAGCGCGTCTAGTCGAGGACAGTCCACCCTGCCAGTTCCTCCAGCCCGTCCGTCGCACCGCTGAGACGACGGGCTGGTCTCCCGGGCCCGCCTTTCGCACGAAAGGCGGGCTTCATTATGCGCGGCGCCGCCGCAACCGCCGGCATCAGGGGATCCGCTCGACCCGCAGCACGTTGGTCGAGCCCGGCTTGCCCATCGGCACGCCGGCGGTGATCACCACCTTGTCCCCGGTCCCGGCGAAACCTTCGCTCTTGGCCACTTCCGTCGCCCGCTGAACGATCGCCGAGAACCGTTCCTCCTGGGCGATGGCGACGGCATGCACCCCCCAGGCCATGGCCAACCGCCGCGCCGTCTTCATCGATGAGGTGATGCACAGGATCGGCACGGTCGGCCGCTCCCGCGACGTGCGGATCGTGGTCGACCCGGAGGTCGTGTAGGTGACGATGCAGGCGGCGTCGATCGCCTCCGCCACCTCGCGGGCGGCCAGGGTGATCGCGTCGGACACGGTGTGGTCCGGCACCGGCTGGTCGACATGGGCAGCCGCCAGGTAGAAGTCGTCGCTCTCCACGTGACGGATGATCTGATTCATCATGGTCACCGCCTCCAGCGGGTATTTGCCCGCCGCGGTCTCGGCCGACAGCATCACCGCATCGGCGTTGTCGTAAACCGCGGTCGCCACGTCGGACGCCTCGGCCCGGGTCGGCGACGGGGCATTGACCATGCTGTCCAGCATCTGGGTCGCGACGATCACCGGCTTGCCGAGCGAGCGGCACAGGCGAACGATCCGCTTCTGGATCGGTGGAACCTTCTCCGGCGGCAGTTCCACGCCGAGATCGCCACGCGCCACCATCACCGCGTCGGCGATCTCGACGATCTGATCCAGCTGGTCGATCGCCGCCGGCTTCTCCAGCTTGACCAGCACGGAGGCCCGCCCGGCGATGAGCTTGCGCGCCTCCGCCACGTCCTCGGGGCGTTGCACGAAGGACAGCGCGATCCAGTCCGCGCCCATGTCGAGAGCGAAACGCATGTCCGCCTGATCCTTCGGGGTCAGCGCCGACAGCGGCAGCACCGCGCCCGGCACGTTCACGCCCTTGCGGTCGGACAGTGGTCCCCCGGTGACGACCTCGGTCACGGCGGACTGCGCATCGCAGGCGACGACCCGCAGCCGCACCTTGCCATCATCCAGCAGCAGCTCGAGCCCCGGTTCCAGCGCCGCGAAGATCTCGGGGTGCGGCAAGGTGACCCGCTCCGTCGTCCCGGGGCCGTCGGCCAGCTCCAGGCGGAAGCGATCGCCGGCGACCAGCTCGATGGGACCGTCGGGGAACGTGCCGACGCGCAGCTTCGGGCCTTGGAGATCGGCCATGATGGAGATCGGCCGGCCGGTCTCCTGCTCCAGCGCGCGCACGGTGTCGCATCGGGCCTGATGGTCCTCGTGACTGCCGTGGGAGAAATTGAATCGGAAAACATCCACCCCCGCCTCGAACAGGTGGCGGATCATCTCGGCGTCGGAGCTGGCGGGACCCAGCGTCGCGACGATCTTGGTGCTGCGAAACCGTCTCATGGCGGCGAGTCATCGCACGGATTGATGACAAACGTAAGCGCCACGAGCATGCTGCCGGACACCCGCCATGCCAGCAACGCGGGTCTTCCCACTCGGTTGTCCGTCTTATAGTCTGCTAGGCAACCAATCCGGAGACCCGCATGGCATCCACGAACGGCGGGGCGGACCCGGCGCCCGCCCGTAGCATGGTTCTGCTCGCCTATCTGGCGGCCTTCGCGGGCGTATGCGGGCACGCGTCCAGCGAGTTCGTGGTCAAGCTGACCCAGCTTCAGGGCGCGGAGGTCACCGTCTGGCGGTTCATGCTCGGCGGGGCGGCGCTGGTGCTGGTGTCGCTCGCGCGGCCGCAGACCCGCGACCTGATCACGCCGCTGCGCCAGGACTTCATCCCGGTCGCGGGGCTGTCGATCTTCGGCATGGCCTTCGCCCAGTTCCTGTTCCATTGGGCGCTCGATTACGCCAGCGTCGTCCAGGTGGCGACGATGGTGACCACGATGCCGATCTTCGTGGTGTTCGTGTTGCGCATCGTTGACGGCACCCCGATCACCGCCCCGAAGCTGGTGAGCGGCGCCGGCGCCTTCCTCGGCTGTCTGTTCCTGCTCACCGATGGCGTGCTCGACCGGCTCGACGGCGGCGAGAGTTCGCTGCCGGGCATTCTGCTGGCGGTCGGGTGCGCCGTCATCGGCGCGATCTACCTCGTCCTCGTGCGCCACCTGATCAAGAAGTACGGCGCCATCCGGATGACCACCTACACCTTCGCGCTGGGCGCCGTGGCCATGTGGTTCGTGGCCGGGTTCCTGTGGAACATCTGGGTCGATCCGACGACCCTGTTCGACCGGCCCGGCGACCAGGCGGCGGCGCTGATCACCCTTGGGATTTGGAACACCTGCATCGGCTTCATTCTCTGGCTGTGGGGCCTCGGCAACGTGCCGGATCCGGCCCGCGGCAACTACCTGTTCTTCCTGAAGCCGGTGATCGCGGCGTTCCTCGCGTTCTTCATTCTCGGCGACACCATCACCGTGCCGCAGCTTCTCGCCATCCTGGCGATCACCGGCTTCGTGCTGGGTGAAATGTTCTACGACGACATCCGCGCCGCGCTCGGACGGCGCGGCTCCCAGCAGCCGCGCTAGCGGATGGGCACCTGGCGCGTCGGGGCCGCCCCGGCGGATCAGCGTTCCGGCAGGTTCGGCAGAATCGCCTCGATGCGGCCGCGCAGCTTGCCGGCGTTGAACGGCTTCACGAGGTAGCCGTCGATCTGCCGCATCGCCGCCGCCTTGACCGTCTCGGCGTCGGTATGGGCCGTCGCGATGATCACCGGAATCGACGCCAGCTCCGCGTTCTCATGCTCGCGCAAGCGTTGAAGGAACTCGAGTCCGCCCATGAGTTCCATCTCCAGGTCGCACAGAATCAGGTTCGGCAGCTGATGCTCCGGCAATGACAGCAGTTCCGACATCGCATGCCGGCCGTTGCTGGCCTCGGTGATGTGGCGCACGCCGGCGAGACGCAGCATCTGGGTCAGCGTCTTCCTCACGAAGGCCTCATCGTCGACGATCATCACGTCGACGGCGGATATCGCAGCCACCATCACCTAGGCGTCCTTCACGTCCCGGTTCGCGTGGCTGCCGGTCCATCCGTCGGAGAACGCCCTCGCCACGATCAGGGTTTCATCTGCCAGGAGGAGAAGGGCGTCAAGCCCGTCAGTGAGCCGCGCATCGTCGCCGGCGCGGGCCGCCTCCGAAAGGACCCGCGCCCGGTCACCCAACCGCCGGGCACCGGCGGAATCGGAAACCCCCTTCAAGGCATGAAGAATCGGAAATGCGTCGGCGCCGGCCACCGCTCCCCGCGCGCGCAGTGCCTTCAGGCTGTCGGCCTTCTGGCGCACCGTGTCCATGAAGTCGCCCAGCCATGCCTTGCCGGACGCCACGTCGCCGCCGAACAGCTCCACCGCGGCGGTCGGGTCGAACAGGCTGTGCTCCTTCGTACCCACCTCCGGTTGAAGCGGGGCGTGGACACGCTTGCCGGCCAGCAGGTCGGCGATCGCCCGGCCGATCGTCGCTTGTTCCACCGGCTTGGTGAGGACCGCGTCCATGCCGGCGGCCAGGCACTGATCGATCGAGTCCTTGAAGGCGTTGGCCGTCAGCCCGAGGATCGGTGTCCATCCGCCCCGCTCCGCGTCGAGCGCGCGAATCGCCCCGGCGAGCTCGATCCCATCCATCTCCGGCATCAGGAAGTCGGTCACCACCACGTCGAAATGGTTGGCCTTGAACGACGTCAGTGCCTGCGCCCCGTCCTCGCGCACGTCGGCGACCATGCCCAGGCGCTCGAGCTGGCGGCTCAGCATCCACCGGTTCGTCGAGTGGTCCTCGGCGACGAGCACGTGCAGCCCCTTCAGACTAGACAACGCCATGGGCTCGGGCTTCGGTCTCGGCGGCGGCGACGCGACCGCCGTGGCCGGCATCACCGCGCTGTCGTCGAGCGGCAGGCGCACGCTGAACACGCTGCCTTCGCCGTCGACGCTGCTTGCCGAGATCTGGCCACCGAGAAGCTCCGTCAGCCGGCGGCTGATGGCGAGCCCCAGCCCCGATCCGCCGTAGCGTCGCGTGGTGGACGCGTCGGCCTGGACGAACGGCTGGAAAAGGGTCGGCAGGACATGGTCGGGAATGCCGATGCCAGTGTCCTGAACGGCGATCTCCAGGCAGGTCTGACCGTCCTCTTCGACTTGCTGCATCAGGGCGACGCGGATCCAGCCGCGATCGGTGAACTTGATGCCGTTGTTGATCAGGTTGACCAGAACCTGACGCAGCCGGGTCGGATCGCTGTCGATCGTATCCGGCACGTCGGGCCTGATCTCGTGGTACAGGGTCAGCGCCTTGGCCTCGGCGGCCGGCGAAAGCTCGGCGACCAGGCCTTCGACGAGGGACCGCAGGGCGACGGGCTCGCGCTCGATCTCCACGTGTCCGGCCTCGATCCGCGACATGTCGAGCACGTCGTTGACGATCTCCAGCAGGGACTTCGCGCTGTCGTTGATGGTCCGGGCGATGCGCCGCTGCTCGGCATCGAGCTTGGTGTCGAGAAGGAATTCCGACGTGCCGAGCACGCCGTTCATCGGCGTCCGGATCTCGTGGCTGATGGTGGCGAGGAAACTGCTCTTGGCCCGCGCGCCCTCCTCCGCCCGGAGCAGGGCGTCCTGCAGCTCGGCGTTCTTCCGCGCGATCTCGGCCGCCATGGCGTTGAACGCCTCGGCCAGTTCGACCGCCTCGCGCGGCTGGACTCCGGCCCCGTCTTCGACCCGGGCCTCCAGGTCGCCCCGGGCCATGTGCTGTGACGCGGCGACCACCGCGCCAATGGGCCGGGTGAAATATCCCGACAGGAACCAGCTGAGCGCGGCCGCCGTCACCAGCCCGACCAAGCCGATCAGCAGCGCCGAGAGCGCCGCCTCGTCGGCGTGACGCTCGATCTCGGCCAGCGGCTGCGGGATCATCACGCCCCAGCCCGGCGTCGGCACGAAGGTGTAGCCCGCGACCATGTCGGCTTTCAGCGCGGGCGAGTAGAAGATCGTCGTCCCGGTCTCCCGGCGCAGCATCCGCGCGACCGGGTCGATCTTGGCGATCTGCTTCATCTCGGCGATCCACGACGGCAAGGGGTGCGCCAGAACCCGGCCGGTCTGATCGACGATCGCGGCATGGCCCATCTCACCGAACGAGATCGCCTTGCCACGCTCCACGATGTAGCGGGTCGAGATCGCGCCGATCGCCAGGACATTGCCGAACTGGCGGAGCACGTAGAGCGTCGGTGCGCCGCTGGGCCGCGGCATCACGGCGGTGAAGGCGCTGCGGCCCTCGCGCGCCGTCTGGCGGAAGGTGACCATACGCGCCGCCGGAACGACCTCCGGGCAGTCGGCGTCGCTGGGCACGATGCTGTCGAGGATGTAGCCGCTCTCGGCGTCGGCGAGGCAAAGGTGGACGAAGTTGAGGTCGTCGATCAGCCGCGAGACGAGGCGCGTGTCATCGCCGGCCAGCGCGGTCTGAACCGACAACTCGAACGCCGAGATCACATCGCGCGAATAGCGCTCCAGCGCGGCGCCGAGGTTGCGGGCGAGCAGCAGATGGGTGTCGTCGACGATCTGGATCTCACGGTCATGGGCGCGGATATAGACCCAGCCCGCCAGGGCCATGACCGGCAGGATCGCGACGCCGGAGAGAGCCAGGAACAGGAGGTTGCGTAAACGCATCGGCTCTCTTCGGCTCCTGTGTCCGGACCTGAGTTCGTGGCGGTTAAAGGATGGTGTGGCGAATTCGTTAATATTTATTAAAACCCAACGCTCTCTTGTGCTCCACCCCCTGTCGCGCCACTGTGTGCGACCCTTTCACCGGAGGCTGGCATGGCCCATCAGGAAATCGTCATCGCCGGCGGCAAGCGCACGCCGTTCGGGGATTTTGGCAAGTCGCTCAAGGACATCCCGCTCTCCACCCTCGCCTCACACGCCGCCAAGGCCTGCGTCGAGGACGCCGGCCTGTCGCCGGAGAAGATCGACCATGCGGTCTGGGGCAACGTCCTGCCGGTCGATCCCGACGGGTACTATGTCGGACGGGTTGCCGCGCTCAACATCGGCATGCCGGAGACCAGTTGCGCGCTCGGCGTCAATCGGGCCTGCGGGTCGGGCACCCAGGCGATCCTGACCGCTGCGCAGCAGATCATGACCGGTCAGTCGACCATCGCCATCGCCGGCGGCGGCGAGAACTTCTCGCGCGGCGCCTACGCCCAGACCGGCATGCGCTGGGGCGTAACCCGTGGCCAGCAGACCCTGGAGGACACCGTCGAGTGGGCCTATTCCGATCCGTTCGGCCACGGCCTCATGGGCGCGACGGCCGAGAATCTGGCCGAGGATTTCCAGTACAGGCGCGAGGACATGGATGCCTGGGGCGTGATGTCCCAGCAGCGGGCCGGCGCCGCCATCGACAGCGGGTTCCTGGCCAAGCAGATCGCTCCGATTGACGTGCCGGAGGGGCGCAAGGGGACGCGGCGGATGGACACGGACGAGTTCCCGCGCCCGTCCGTGACCCTGGAGAAGCTGGCCACCCTGAAGCCGGTGTTCCGCAAGGGCGGCCAGGTCACGCCGGGTAATGCCTCCGGGGTGACCGACGGGGCCGCCTGGGTGGTCGTCGGCGAACGCGCGGCCCTGGAGAGGGAGGGCGTGCGGCCGCGCGCCCGCCTCGTCGACTGGGCCATCGTCGGTGTGCCGCCGCGGATCATGGGTTGCGGCCCGGTGCCGGCGATCCGCGCCCTGTGGGAGAAGCGCGGGCTCAAGGCCTCGGACATCGACTATTACGAGATCAACGAGGCCTTCGCGGTGGTCAACCTGCATGCCGAGAAGGAGTTGGGCGTCCCCCGCGATGTCACCAACCTGTACGGCGGCGGCATCTCGATCGGCCATCCGCCGGGAGCCACCGGCGTGCGCATGGCCCTGGTCGCGATGCAGCACCTGGAGGACTCGGGACAGCGCCATGCTATCCTGTCGATGTGCATGGGGGCCGGTCAGGGCATGGCCGTTCTGATCGAGCGACTGTAAGCAACCGGCGGGACAGCCGGGCACGGGGAGGACTGGGTCACGAGCGATCCGCCAGCCGACTGCGCGCATGACACGACGGTCCCAGATCCGGGACCGGCGCCAATGGCCGCCACGGATCTCGGCCAGGACCGGCTCGGCCGCTTCGGGAGGTACTGGCTCGGCCTGGCCGACGCGGCAGGCGGTATTCCACCGAGAACCGCCCTGAACCCCGCCGCGATCGGCGACCTGGCCCCGAACCTGATCATCGTCGAGCATCTCGGGGACGGGGACTTCCTCTACCGGCTCCTCGGCACCGCCGTCGACCGTTTCACCAAGCGCCGCTACACCGGCCTGCGCACGTCGGAGATCGACGGCCACGGTCCCGGCAATCAGATCCACGCGCTATACATGACCACCCTGGAATGTGGGGCGCTGACCGGCTGCACCCTGCCCTATGTCGGCACCAACACGGTCTGCCGCTCGGTCCGCCAGATCGCGGCCCCGATGCGTGGCGACGACGGCCACCTGCAGATCGTGTCGCTGATCGAATTCGATCTCGTCGCCGGTGCGGAACTCAGCGACGCCGCGCCGCGCAGCCGCACCGCGCTCTGACCTCAGACCACCAGCACCGCGCGGAAGTCGTTGACGTTGGTCAGCGTCGGCCCGGTGACGATCAGACGGCCCAGCGCCGCGAAGGCACCGTACCCGTCGTTGTTCTCCAGATGAGCGACAAGATCGACCCCCGTCGCCTCGGCGCGCGTCAGGTCGCCGGGCACGAACAGCGCTCCCGCATTATCCTCGGTGCCGTCGATGCCGTCGGTATCGCAGGCCAGCGCGGCGATCCGCCCGGCAAGCTCGGGCAAGCGGCGCTGAACCGTGACCGCGAAGGCGCACAGGAACTCGGCGTTGCGTCCGCCCCGGCCGTCGCCCCGCACGGTCACCGTCGTCTCGCCGCCGGACAGAAGCACGCAGGGGGCCGGGGCCGGCTGGCCGTGGCGGGCGACCTGGGCGGCGATGCCGGCCATGACGGTGGCGACGTCCCGGGCTTCCCCCTCGATCGCATCGCCCAGGATGACCGGCGTCACGCCGGCGTCGCGGGCGACCGCCGCCGCCGCCGCCAGTGACGCCTGCGGCCGCGCCGCCATGACCGTCACCGCCCGCTCCAGCGCCGGATCGCCCGGCTTCGGCGTCTCGTTGCGCGCATCCTCCAATGCCCGAACCACCGAGGCGGGCGGTGTAATCGCGAACTTGGCCAGCACGGCGCGGGCATCGGCCAGCGTGCTGGTGTCGGCGACCGTCGGGCCGGAGGCGATGACATCGGGATCGTCACCGGGAACGTCGGAGATCAGGAAAGCATGCAAGGCGGCCGGCGCCGCCGCCGCGGCGAGCCGCCCGCCCTTGATCGCCGACAGGTGCTTCCTGACGGCGTTCATCTCGTGGATCGTCGCCCCGCTCCTGAGCAGCGCCCGGTTGACCGCCTGCTTGTCCTCCAGCGACACCCCAGCGGTTGGCAACGTCAGCAAGGCCGACCCACCACCGGAGATCAGGGCGATCACCCGGTCCCGCTCACCAAGCCCCGACACCCGGTCCAGCATGCGCCGCGCGGCGTCCCGGCCGGCGGCGTCCGGCACCGGATGCGCCGCCTCGACGACCTCGATATGACGGGTCGGGCATCCGTGGCCGTAGCGGGTGACCACCAGGCCCTCGATCTCATGATCCGGCGCCTCGTCGGCGAACACGGCCTCCACCGCGGCCGCCATGGAAGCGGCCGCCTTGCCGGCGCCGATCACGACCGTGCGCCCGCCGTGGTCGGCACGGGCCAGGGGCACGAGATGCGGCGGCAGGCATTCGCGCGGATCGGCGGCGGCGACCGCGGCCGTCATCATCCGGCGCAGAAGCTCCTCGGCCGGCAGGCTCATCGGTACTCGTCCGACGCGGTGCCGACGCTCGCCTTCCAGGTCTCGTACTCGGCCCGGGTCTCGGCGTTCGGCGGATACAGGCCGATCGTCGCCCGGCCCTCCTCCACACGCGCCTGGACCCAGCGCTCGAACCGGTCCTGCTCGACCGCGTCGTCGGCAATCGCGTCCGCCAGCGTCGCCGGAACCACGACGGCGCCGTCGCCGTCGCAGACGACGACATCACCGGGAAACACGGTCACGTTGCCGCAGGCTACCGGGATCTCGACATCGCCGCCGGAGAGCTGGGTGATGCTGGCCGGTGGCGCCGAGCCGAGGCACCAGATATCGAAGCCGGTGGCCGCCACGCCGGCGCCGTCGCGCACCGCGCCATCGACAACCATCCCCGCCACGCCGCGCTTGGCCAGGCGCGCCGTCAGGATGTCGCCGATCGTGCCGGTGGTGGCGATGCCGCGCGCCTCAACCACCATGACGGCGCCGGCCGGGCATTCCTCGATCGCGACGCGCGGGCCATAGCCCGGAGCGCCGAGCACGGCGGGATCGGACAGGTCCTCGCGCAAGGGCAGGAAGCGCAGGGTGTAGGCTGGCCCAGCCACGCATCCCTGATCGGGCCGCAGCGGTTTCACGCCATCGATCGAGACGTGGCGCAGGCCGCGCTTGAGAAGCTGCATGGACACCGTCGCGGTGCCGACGGCGCGAAGCTTGGCGATCGTATCCTCGGTAGGCATCGGCAGTCCCGGTCAGCGGAGGGGCGGACAGTCTGCCGCGCCCTAACGGCCGCCGCAATCGGTCAGCAGCCGGACTCTGGGCCGCCGGTCTCGCCGCCGCCGGGTTCGCCGCTGCCGGTCTCGCTGCCGCCATTGGCGATCAGACCGCGCAGGCGCTCCGCCGGGTAGGCCGCCTCGATCTCCGCCGCCTTGGCCGCCGCCGTCGTCTCCATGTCGTCGTCGGAAACCTCGACCGGCTCGGAGCGCGACCACTCCTCGAGATAGTCGTCGGCGCCCTCGGCGCCGCCGCGCATGGCCGCGGCATCGATCGCCGCGATGAAGCGGTTGGGCAGCTCCACCTTGGCGCTCTCGCGCCGGCGGCCGCGGCCTTTCTCGACGATGACCTGGGCCGGAATGTCGCGCCATGAGACGATCACAAGCTGGGCCATGGCGACCGTCAGTGCGCGGACGGCCGGTCGGCGGCGGCCGCGACGAAATCGCCGAGTTCGCCATAGCCGACGTGGCGGTACTCGAACGCCAGGCCGAGCCGCTCCGCCGCCTTGGCCGCCTTGTCCCGCAGCCGCGAGTCGACGGTCTGCGCGAGATAGACGAGCGTGGTGTAGTGCCCGAAATAGTCGGGCAGCAACTGCGGATAGCGGTCCAGGCCGAGGCCCTTGATGATCAGTCGGTCGAAGTGCCTAACCAGGTAGTCGGTCAGATAAAACTGACCGGGATCCCGGTCTGCCATCTCGGTGAAGGCCTCGGTGCCGGCGAACATCTGGTAACAGTGCGGACCCGGGATGCGCTCCACACCCTCGGCGCCCAGGACCCGGTCGAGCTCGCCGCCCGTCCCGCAATCGCCGTACAGGACGAAGACCCGGTCGTACTTGCCCTGGGACGCCCGGATCTTGCGCAGCACCGCCGGCGCGATCTTCTGCGGCGTGTTGTGCCAATGCGCCGGCAGGCAGGTGATCGTCATCTCCGCCCAGCCGGTCATGCGCTTCAGGTCGACGAGTTCCCGGGCCAGCGCGCCGCAGGCGATGAACAGCGTGCGCGGCCGGGCCGTGCGCTCTTCCGGCCAAGCCGGGCCGTCGGCGGCAGAGTCGGCGACGTCGTTGGCGGCGCTGTTGCGGGCGTGGTCTTCCATGGCGCGGGTCGCCTCCGTCGTTACTCGCCGGCCGCCTCGGAATTGGAGCGGCGGCGCTCGGCGATCAGTTGCTTGGCGGTCTCGACCGCCACCGCGGCGTCGCGGCAATAGGCGTCGGCGCCGACATTCTCGGCGAACGCCTCGTTCAGCGGCGCGCCACCGACCAGCACGATGTAGTCGTCGCGCAGGCCCTTCTCCTCCAGCGTGTCGATCACGACCTTCATGTAGGGCATGGTCGTGGTCAGCAGGGCCGACATGCCGAGAATGTCCGGCTGGTGTTCCTCGATGGCGGCGAGATAGTTCTCGACCGGGTTGTTGATGCCGATGTCGATCACCTCGAAACCGGCGCCCTCCATCATCATCGAGACCAGGTTCTTGCCGATGTCGTGGATGTCGCCCTTGACCGTGCCGATCACCATCTTGCCGACGCGCGGCGCGCCGGTCTCGATCAGCAGCGGCCGCAGGATCGACATGCCGGCCTTCATGGCGTTGGCGGCCATCAGCACTTCCGGCACGAACAGGATGCCGTCGCGGAAGTCGATGCCGACGATGCGCATGCCCTCGACCAGGGCCTTGGTCAGGACGTCGTAGGGCGCCCAGCCACGCTCCAGCAGGATGTTGACGCCTTCCTCGATCTCGTCCTTCAGCCCGTCGTAGAGATCGTCGTGCATCTGCTGCACGAGTTCGTCGTCGTCGAGCTCCGAGAGAACGATGTCGTCGTCTTCGGCCATGGCTTCGTGCCTCCACCCATGTCGTTCCTAAAGCCGGTCGGACCGGCCGTCGGGTATGCACAAAGACATGGAAACCGGCACCGATGCTGCCATGGCCGCGACCGGTCGTGTCGGCAGGGCGACATTGCGGGCTGGCCGGTCGGCCTACCCGCCTTGGACAGACACCGGCAGCCGCTTGCGTCCCCAAACCCCGGGCGGGCCGTCAAAAACCCCCGGCAACGGGGTGCCGCAGCCCAGGCATGCGCCGGCCGCGTCCAGGCTCCAGACGCCAAGCTCATACCAGTCCCGCTCGATCACCCGCTCACCGCAGGTGTGGCAGTAGCTCGACTGCCGCCCGATGTCGTGGACATTACCGGTATAGGCGTGACGCACCCCGTTCTTGCGGGCGATGCGCCGGGCCATGGCCAGGGTCTCCAGCGGCGTGCGCGACTTGTCGAGCATCCGGTAGTCGGGGTGGAAGGCGGAGAAGTGCATGGGAACGTCGGGCCCGAGACGCTCCACGACCCACTGGGTCATCTCCTGGAGTTCCGCCTCGCTGTCGTTCTCGCCGGGGATGATCAGGTTGGTGATCTCGACCCAGACATCGGTCTCCCGCACCAGGTATTCGAGCGTCTCCAGCACCACCGCCAGTTCGCTCTTGGTGACGTCCTTGTAGAACCGCTCGGTAAAGGCCTTGAGGTCGACATTGGCGGCGTCGACATGGCGGAAGAAATCCTCCCGCGCCTTGCCGGAGACGTAGCCGGCGGTGACGGCCACGGTCCTGATCCCACGCGCGCGGCAGGCTTGGGCCACGTCGTCGGCGTATTCGTGAAAGATCACCGGGTCGTTGTAGGTGAAGGCGACCGAGCGGCAGCCGTAGCGTGCCGCCGTCGCCGCCAGCGCCTCCGGCTGGGCCTCGGCCTGCATGGCGTCCATCTCCCGGCTCTTGGAGATGTCGTGATTCTGGCAGAAGTTGCAGGCGAGATTGCAACCGGCCGTCCCAAACGACAGCACCGGCGTCCCGGGCAGGAAGTGATTGAGCGGCTTCTTCTCGATCGGGTCGATGCAGAACCCGCTGGACCGGCCATAGGTGGTCAGCACGATGGCGTCGTCCTGCCGCGCCCGCACGAAGCAAAGGCCCCGCGCGCCCTCCTTCAGCTTGCAGTAGCGCGGGCACATCTCGCACTGCACCCGGCCGTCGTCGAGCATGCGCCAATGCTCGGTGGGCACGATGGGTCCCCGGCCGGCGACATCCGGCGGGCGGGTCTCGGCGAGGGTGGGGTGGGCGTCGGTCATTTCCGGTGCCGGTGTGCAGTGGTTTACTCAGACTGCTTGCTTCAGTCGCATAATGGCCCGAGACGCATTCAACAGTCCATCGATGCCCCATAATCCACCCTGGAGTGTCCCCAACTGAAAGGATTGACGGCCTCGACCGGTATGAAACTGGTTCGTGCGTAGCTTGATCGATCCGCGCCCCGATCCTGTGTCGATGACTTCAAAGTCTGTGATGTCGGGCGCGTAATAGCTCCGTACGCGACGGCCGAAGAAATTCGTGATCACGATAATCCGGCGGTCCGTGATCGCGTAATAGGTGCGGGTCGCCAGGAATGCCATTTGAAACGGCGACGTCAAGATCGCGAACCCAGCCAACACGAATAGAAGTCCGAACATCCAGAACCAACCACCGGCCCTGGATGCGCCATAGACCCAGAAAACAGAAAACCCAAAGAAGAGGGATCCAAAAAGCAGAGCGGGAATGCCCCGCGACGAACTCGCCCAAATCGACGGACGCCCCGTCCAGACTACCTTCTCACCCGGTTCCAGGACCGTTCCCCGAAGGTACTCATAGACTGCGTCTCCGGCTCCAGTGACGGTCATGACACTCTCTCTCAGCGCTGCTTCCGCTTCAGGGCCTCGACCGCTCTCACCGCGTCGCCAAACCGCGGAATCCCTGCCATCTCCAAGAGCACCGCGCTCGATCCTCCCGCCCAAACCGGCCATCGTCTGAGCGACCCATTCTGAACCCGGTCGACGGTAAGGCGGATCGAGCCACCGTCATACGCTCCTTCGACGATCTCCACACCGTTGAAGTCAGAGGGGAAGATGCTGCGCACACGCGTGCCGAATCTTTTCAGGATCACGAGCACGCGGTGGTTCGTCACGGCGTAGGTGGTGCCACGGAGGATCCAAATATTCTTGAGAAAATTCCAGAAATTAGCGACAAAAATTACAGATAGAAAAAACAAGGGAAAAAACAGAAGTCCATATTTTTCTGAATCGGTATAAAAAACCCAGACACCGATCAAATATAAAACAAAAAAGCCCATCCGAGCTTTCTGAACCCAAAGATAGGTGGACCAAGATGGCCGGCCTAACCAGCGGACCATTTCGCCACGCTCCATCACCTTGGAAGCCAGATATTCCTCGACGCCTCCTGCTCCCGCCACGACTCCCATCTGGTTGGCTACTCCCTAAACCGGCCAAATCGCCGTTCCATCTACCATGAGTTTTGGGCCGCCGGTATCTGGAGAAGAGACATCACTTGTGTTAGGCACAAACGCAATGTCAGTCGCGGCCACAAGCACCCAATCCATCCGCGCCCCCGAGGTCGCCGGCGCGTTCTACCCGGGCGGCCATAACGAGCTCGCCGACACGGTGGAGCGCTGTCTCGCGGCCGCGCGGCCCGATGGCGGGGTGAAGCCGAAGGTGCTGGTGGCCCCGCATGCCGGCTACCGGTTCTCCGGCGAGATCGCCGGGACCGCCTATGCCGGGTTGCGGGCCAAGGCGGACCGGATCACCCGGATCGTGCTGCTCGGCCCGGCCCACCGGGTCGCCTTCAAGGGCATCGCCACCACCTCCGCCGACGCCTGGGCCACACCGCTCGGCACCGTGGCTGTCGACTGGGCGGCGCTGCGCTCGATCCTGCATGTCGATGGCGTGATGGTCGCCGACAAGGCCTTCGCCCAGGAGCACAGCCTGGAGGTCCACGTCCCGTTCATCCAGCGGGTGTTCGCCAAGGCCGCCATCGTACCGCTGCTGGTCGGCGACGCGCCGCAGGGCCTGGTCAGCCAGGTCGTCGAGGCGCTGTGGGGCGGGCCGGAGACGCTGATCGTGGTCTCCTCCGACCTGTCGCATTTCCACACCTACGACACGGCGCGCGACCTGGATTCCGCCACCGCGGCGAATATCGAGCTGCTGCGTCCGGATCGGATCGACGGGACCGGCGCCTGCGGTCATCGGGCGCTGGCCGGGGTCCTGGATCAGGCGCGCCGACGCGACCTGCGGGCGACGGCGCTGGACGTGTGCAACTCCGGCGACATCGTCGGCAATCGCGACCGGGTCGTCGGCTACGGCGCCTTCGGCCTGGAATACTCTGAGTCCGCGCGGCTCGCGGAGGCCGACCGCCAGCGGCTGGTGGAGGCGGCACGGTTCGGCGTCACCTTCGGTCTGGAGCACGGCCGCGCCCCCAGCGTCGGTCTTGGCGCCGGCCTGTCACCGGCCCTCTCCGCCCAGCGTGCCGCCTTCGTCACGCTGACCCTGGACGGCGCGCTGCGCGGCTGCATCGGCTCGGTGATCGCTCATCGCCCGCTGATCGTCGATGTCGCCGAGAACGCCTACAAGGCCGCCTTCGCCGATCGCCGGTTCAACAAGCTGACGCGCGAGGAGGCGGAGCGGATGGAGGTTTCCGTCTCGATCCTCTCGACGCCGCGGCCGATGAGATTCGCCGACGAGGCCGACCTGGTGCGGCAGGCCCGCCCGGATGTCGACGGCCTGATCATGGGGGATCGCGTCGGCGGCCGCGACCACCGCGGGATCTTCCTGCCGAGCGTATGGTCCGGTATCCCGACCGCCGAGGCCTTCATCAAGCGGCTGAAGAACAAGGCCGGGCTGGACATGCAGCACTGGTCGAAGACCCTGACGGTCCACCGCTACACCACCGAGAGTTTCGGGGGATCGTTCCGCGACGTGACCCGTGGGGAGGCCGCCTGACCGGGAGGTGAGCCGCCAGTGACCGAGCGAGATCCAGACCCGAACGCCGACATCCCGATGCCATCCCCCTATGGCTTCGCGCCCGCGCCGGGCGCCCATTGGGACCCGGAGTCGTCGGTCGACTTCGCCGCCGAGAACACCGCGATGCTGCGCGACCTGTGGGCCTCGAAACGCCCGAGCCCGCGCATGCTGCCATCCTTCATCCTGTTCGACGGCCTCGAACTACGCCCCTGGCTCGACAATCTCATCGTGCTCGACGTGGATCGCGACGCGCAGGGCGCGCGGACCTATCAGTACCGGGCGGTCGGGGCTGGCGCGTCGGTAATCGAGGGTGGCGACTTCTCCGGCCGCGCGCTCCACGACGCGCTGTCGCCGATTCAGGTGGCGTCGCGGATCCAGCTCTACGACCGCGCGATCCGGACCCGGTCGCCGACCGAGATCCACCGGCGGGTCGAGATGGTCGGGGCCGGCATCGCGAAATGGGACCTGGTGGCGCTGCCGCTGGCCCGCGACGGGCTGAAGGCGGACCATCTGATGGTTCTCGTCTACATCGACGAGGTCGGCTGACGCGCGCCGGTCCTTAGGCGAATCATGCTCTACGCTCCAACCGCGGCGTTCAGCGGGCCGTAGACGTGGGCCGCGCCCATCGGGCCGCTCGGCGTCATCATCACGCCGCAGGGGATCGCCCAGGAACCGGGAAAGGCGCCGGGGCTCGCGCGGTCCACGGTCGCCACCGTCTCCAGCGCCGCCACCACATCGTCGCCCAACCGGCTGTCGGCGATGATCCGGTCGACCAGACTGATGTCGATGCGCGGCTGGCGGAACGCCGCCTCCAGGTCCATGGCGAAATCGCCGATGAAGGAGGTGAGTTGGAAGATCGCCGGCATGATCTTGCGTCCGCCCGACGCCCCGAGACCGAACGCGGCCTTGCCGTCGCGGGTGGCGATCATCGGCGACATGTTGGACAGCGGCTTGCGGCCCGGTGCCACGGAGTTCGGCCGGTCCGGGCGCGGATCGAACCAGTTGATGCCGTTGTTCATCAGCACGCCGGTCGTCGGCAGCACGACGCGGGAGCCGAAGCGAGACAGCAGCGTGGTCGTCATCACCACCATGTTGCCGGCGCCATCGACCACCGAGAGGTGGGTGGTGCAGCTCCGGTCCCCGACGTCGCCGGCATGGCCCATGGTCGCCAGGCGCACCTTGTAGGCCTCGATCATCGCCTCGGCATGGGCCTTGTAGGCGGCGGCGTCGATGGCACCGCCGAAGGCCGGCAGCCGCGCCAGGGCATCGGCGAAGGTCGGGCCCGCGGTATAGCCTGGCGCGAGATGCAGGTCGTGGGCGCCGCGCGTCCGGGTAATCGGATCGATCACGTTGACCTCGTAAGCCGCAAGATCGTCGAGGGAGATCTTCGAGCCGCCGGCCCGCAGGTCGGCGACCAGCGCGCCGGCCGTCTCGCCGGTATAGAAATCCTCGGGTCCGGCCGCGCGCAGCCGCTTCAGGGTGTCGGCGAAGGCGCCCATCGGAAGATGACGGATCAGATGGTCGCTAATCACTGGAACCTCGCCCGACGCTGCCCAGACCGCCCGCGAGCCCTCGTAGCGGCGCAGCCAGGCGATCTCCGAGGCGACGTTCAGCGTCGTCCACCAGGTCATCCGGTGCCCGCGTTCGGCCATCTCCACCGCCGGCGAGATCGCGTCCGCCCAGGACCAGGAACCGAACTCGGACAGCAGCCGGGCGTAACCGGCACAGGATCCCGGCACCGCGATCGAGTGGAAGCCCTGCAGGTTGCGGTCCTCGACCACCGCCGGCCAACCGAACAGGTCGGGGGGCGCCACCCGGTCGGTGTCGATCGGGTAGTCGGCCGGATCGAGGCTGGCGGCGGACACCATGCCGAAATCGACGCACCGCGTCGCCCCGGACGCGGCGTCGTGCACCAGGGCGAAACCGCCCCCGCCCAATCCGCTCATCCACGGCTCGGCGACCGTCAGCGCCAGCGCCGTCGCCACCGCCGCGTCGGCCGCGTTGCCGCCGGCCGCCAGCACCGCGGCACCGACCTCCGACGCCTGCACGTTCTGCGACGCGACCACCCCCCGACTGCCCGCCACCGGCGGCTTGGATTGAGTCCAGGTCTCGACCGCGGAGGTCGCGGGAAGGGTGATCGCGGGCATGGCGCCCTCCTGGCTGTGAACCGCGGCCGCCGTCGCAACATCCGTGATCCGGCGCTTGATCGTCGAAGCGACGGACCGCACATGGTATGACGGCGGACGGGGTCGAAAAGGAGTGGATACGGTATGGCGGGCGAAATCCTGTTGTCCAGCCTTCGCCGCGTGGCAGGTGCGGCGACGCTGGTGCTGGCCCTGGCGGCGGCGCCGGCGCTGGCCCAGCAGCAGACCGGTGGCGACCGGGACGTCGATGATGTCCGCAATGCCGACTGCGACAAGATCCCCGGCGGCAACGCCCCGGTGCAACGCATGGCCCGGCTCGAGGGTGGTCTGTCGGTGCGCAACCTGGAGCTCACCTATTTCGAGAAGCCGCTCTTCGCGCTGACCGACAACGACATCGACTATCTGCGCAATCTCTGGCCGCAATGCGGCACCTTCGACGACGCCGTGGCGGCGCGGATCGCGCCGAAGCTGAAGACCCTGATCAGCGATGCCAAGGTTGCGCGCCAGGACTCGCTGGACTGGATCTCCGAGGTCGAGGCCCGCCTCGCGGCGCTGGAACCCGGCGGCGAGTCGATCCGCGCGGTCCACGATCTCTGGCAGCAGATGCTGAACAAGGAGTTCGAGATGCTGCCGGGCGACCTTCAATACGTCGCGAAGATCCTGTCGACCAAGCGCCAGGAACTCTACGAGGGCCAGCAGGAACGCCAGCGCACCCTGATCAACCCGTTCGACCCCGGCGCCCCCGAGACACGGGACATCAAGGGCTAGAGCAAATCATGTCTAAGTCGAGATCGCGAAGCGATTTCGACTTAGACGATCATGATCTAGCCCGGCCCACGGGCCTCAGGCCGCCAGCCGGTCCATCCAGTCGCGGAACTTGTACCAGGCACCCACGGTCGGCAGGAACCACGGGACCCCGGTGTAGAACGGCCGGGTCTCGAACGGCAGGCCGTCGAAGGCGCTGGCCCGGTTGGTCTTGCCGAGGATCTTCAGCGCCACCCGATGTCCCAGATGGCTCATCATCACCACGCCGCTGCCGTTGCAGCCCATCGCGTAGTGCACGCCGTTGTCATCGCCCATGTGCGGCACCCGGTCGAAGGTGAAGGCGACGTTGCCGGTCCAGGCATGGGTGATCTTCACGCCGGCCAGCTGCGGGAAGATGCCAAGCATGTACCGGTACAGCACCGGCGCCGTCTCCAGCGCGGTGCGCGAGCGGAAGCTGGCCCGCCCGCCGAAGATCACCCGGGTGCCGTCCGGCGACGGCCGGAAGTAGTACAGCACCCGTTTGGTGTCGGCGATCATCCGCAGGTCCGGGAACAGCTCGCGCACCCGCTCCTCCCCCAGGGGCTCGGTGGCGATGATGTAGCTCGCCACCGGCACGACCCGCCGGCGGTGCCACGGCGTGGCGGCACCGGTGTAACCGTTGGTGCCGAGGACCACTTCCTTCGCCCGCACCGGCCCGCGCGAGGTCCGCACCGTCAGGTCGCCGGCGGTGCCGTCGATCCCCTCGACCCGCGTGTGCGCCGAGAGCCTCACCCCCGCCCGCCGGCAGGCCGCGCGGAGCCCCTTGTGGTACAGCGACGGATGCACGCCGCCGGACCGCTCCACGCTCATGCCGCCATGATAGTAGGAGGTGTTGACGTGATCGGCCTGCCGGCTGCGCGGCACCAGGGCGGCGCCGGCGTCGGCATGGGTGTTCAGGTCCTCGACCCGGGCGCCCATGGCGCCGAAGGCGTTCGGCGTGTGGGCGCCGACGAAGCGGCCCGTGCGGGCGTAGAAGCAGTCGATGCCCTCGCGCTCTATGATGTGCTCCAGGTGGTCGTAGCTGTCGCGCGCCTCGGCCAGCATGTCGTCGACCCGGGCGCGGCCGTACTGCTTCTCGATATCGCCCCCCTTGCCGACATTGACCCCGCCGGAGACCATGCCGCCGCTCCGTGTGCTGGCGCCCTCGCCAAAGCGCTGGGCCTCCAGGATCACGACGTCGACGCCGCCCCGCGCGAGTTCAAGCGCCGCCGACATGCCGGTGTAGCCGCTGCCGATGATGGCGACATCGACCTGGTCCGGCGGCGGCGCGTCGCCTTCGTCATCCGGCGGGGCGGCCTCCCACCAGTACGGCTCCGTCTTGAACCCGTCCGCGAAAACTCCATCCGTCGCCATGGCCGCCCTCCGATTACCGCCGCCTGAAGCCTACGCCCGGCGCACGGCGGCGAGAAGTTGACAGTTTTCCGGCCGGTTGCCATAAGGCGCGCTCGTTTGTTGCGAATGCCTCGCAATCGCCGCCGGAGCCCCCGGCCGACCGTCTCGCGCGCCACGGGATCTGCATGCCCCTTCGCGACCCCTTCCTGTTCGCCCCGCTGCTGATCTGCGGGCTGGTCGCCACGCCGATTCTGGCGGTGGCGCTGAACGGGTTCGCCGAGACCGATCTCATCGCCCATCTGATCGACACCGTGCTGTCGGCCTACGTCTCGAACACCGCGCTGCTGGCGGCCGGCGTGGTCATCGGGACCGGAATCACCGGTGTCGGGACGGCATGGCTGGTCACCATGTGCCGGTTTCCCGGGCGCCGGATCCTGGAATGGGCCCTGGTGCTGCCCCTGGCGGCGCCGGCCTACGTGCTCGCCTACACCTACACCGATTTCCTGGAGCACGCGGGGCCGGTGCAGACTCTGCTGCGCGACACCTTCGATCTCGGCCCGCGGGACTACTGGTTTCCGAATGTGCGCTCGCTCGGCGGGGCGATCGTCATGCTGTCGGCGACCCTGTTCCCCTATGTCTACCTGCTGACCCGCGCCGCCTTCCTGGAGCAGTCGGTCTGCGTGATCGAGGTCAGTCGCACCCTCGGCCACACGCCGGGCCGCGCGTTCCTGCGCGTCGGCCTGCCGCTGGCCCGACCGGCGATCGCCGCGGGGATCGCGCTCGCCCTGATGGAGACCCTGGCCGACTACGGGACCGTGTCCTATTTCGGGGTGCAGACCTTCACCACCGGGATCTACCGGGCGATCTTCTCGTTCGGCGACCGGGTGGCCGCGGCGCAGCTCGCCACCGCCCTGCTCACCTTCGTCATCCTGATCCTGGCCCTTGAGCGACTCTCGCGCGGGCGTCGGCGGTTCGACCACACCACAAACACCCATCGCGCCCTGCCCGGATACCGGCTGACCGGCGCCAGGGCGGCCGGTGCCATGGTCGCCTGCGGGCTGCCGGTGATCATCGGTTTCCTGCTGCCGGCGCTGATCCTCGTCGAGATGACTCTGACCGGCGGTCATGCCGGGTTCGGCGGGCGCTACGTCACCCTGACCCTGAACAGCATCACGCTGGCCGGGATTACCGCCCTGCTGGCGGTGGTGGTGTCGGTGCTGCTCGCCTACGCCAACAGGCTGTCCAAGGCGCCGACCACGCGAGTCCTCACCCGGCTCGCCGCCCTCGGCTACGCGGTCCCGGGCTCGGTCATCGCGATCGGCATCCTGATTCCGTTCTCCCTGATCGACCGCGCGGTGGACGATGCCGCCCGCACGGTTCTCGGGATCTCAACCGGCCTGCTGGTCACCGGCACGATCGCCGCTCTCATTTACGCCTATCTGGTCCGGTTCCTGGCGGTATCGCTGCAGACGGCCGAAGCCGGCCTGGCGAAGGTGACCCCGAACATGGACAGCGCCGCCCGCGTGCTCGGTCATCCGCCGCGCGAGACCCTCAAGCGGGTGCATCTGCCGATGCTGCGCGGCAGCCTGCTGACGGCCGGGCTGATCGTCTTCGTGGACGTGATGAAGGAGCTGCCGGCGACGATGATCCTGCGGCCGTTCAACTTCGACACCCTGGCGGTGCAGGCCAACAACCTGGCCGCCGACGAGCGCCTTGCCCAGGCGTCGACACCGGCGCTGACCATCGTTGTCGTCGGCCTGCTGCCGGTGATCCTGGTCAGCCGCCAGATCTCGCGGTCAAGGACGGGGCACCGGCGGCGGTGACGGCGGGCCGGGGGCCCGATGGGGCTCCGAAGGGTGCCGCCGGCCCGATTCGCGCTCGGGGCCGGGAATTCGGGATGGCGGCTCGCTTCGGCACCAAGCCCGTTGCCGGCCTCTGGAAACCGCGGAATTCCTAACCGACGTCGACTAACTCCGACTGGCTGGCCTTCTTGTTCCCCAGCTTTCCGCGCCCGGGCCTGGCGCGCACGACGTCGACCGGCTCCGTGAACCCATCATGGGTATCGATCGTGTGCTTGATCGAGTTCGCCGTGTGCCAGGTCACGGTGTAGCCGCCGGCCAAGTCCTCGATCACGGTGTTGTTGTCCTGCCCGGCCGCTTCACGAAGGACGGGGATGGCGTCGGAGAAGGATTCTGCCGCCCGGCTCAGGTAGTTTGCAGTGAAGCTGTCAATGCTCCAGCACGCTGGAATTATTCGCATAATCGTATAGATGTCTTCGGGTCTCGCTAAGTCGTCGAATTCATGCCTTGACTTAAACAGGCTCTGCAAGGCCAGCTCGCAGGATACAATCACCAGCGCTGCCTTGTGGAAGACCATTGGGCGGCCATTTGACGCGGCATTGTATTGGGGCCTGGAGCAATAGTCGCTCCAGGTCTTCCGGAATGAAGACGTCCTCGCCCAGGCCGTCTCCTCAAGGACGAGCGTCGACGCCTCCTTGCGAAACTGCGAAACTCCCTGTGCGTCAAGGCCTGTCATTTGCCGGAACCAGCGAAAACCACCGACATAAAATCGCGGCTTCGTCCAATGATCGAGCTCCCAATCTCGATAGCACGTCGCAGTTGGCTCGGTGGGATCGTCGGCTATCGGCATCAACAGGAGGTCCTGATAGAATTCCGGACGCTTTGCGGGCAATGCCTTTTCACCCAGAAACTCTACGTAATCTAACACCCGCACCCTCACAGCCTATCCACATCCCTTTGCCCAACTGGATCTTGTCTGGGCCATCATGCGAAACGCATTATCCTAGACAGATAGGCGCGTCACCAAATTTCAACCTAACTGTAGCTACTTTTTTTAGCCTATGTAAGGCTGACATGATCTATCATGGATTATCATAGAGAATGTCATTTTCAGTTGACGTGCGTTGATCATAGCGATAGCTTAGCAACAACGTTAGTCGGATGCCCATCTTGAATCTCGAATCAAAAATGACGCAATCGATGCGTAATTTGACCTAAGGAGTAAAAGATGCCACCGAACACAGCCATCGGAAATTCCCTAACTGCGGCAATATTAACTGCTTGGTCTTTAATTGGATCGCCTGAAGGATTTTCCGATATCTACAAAATTTTTGGGATTTTTATGAGTTGCATAGCATATGCTTTGTTGGTAACCGCAATTACGCTTCACAAAAAAAGTCTAGAAATCAAAGCGGCAATTATTCTTATTTTTGCCTACTATAGCCTTGGATTAAGTGCTCTCACAGGCATGACAAAATTTGATCAAATCAGAAATATCGAGCCTGAACTTTCCTGTCCATATCTTGACTATAGTTCGAACTTTGACGATTGCATCCTGGGCGTCTAATGCGTATCTAGGCGTCTTATAGTCGCAAGATCGGCCTCACGCGTCCATCTTCAGCGCGGCGATGAAGGCGGATTGCGGGATCTCGACCTGGCCGAACTGCCGCATCTTCTTCTTGCCTTCCTTCTGCTTCTCCAGAAGCTTCTTCTTGCGCGTCACGTCGCCGCCGTAGCACTTGGCGGTCACGTCCTTGCGCAGGGCGCTGACCGTCTCGCGGGCGATCACCTTGCCGCCGATCGCCGCCTGGATGGCGATCTTGAACAGCTGGCGCGGAATCAGGTCCTTCAAGCGCGCGCACATCGCCCGGCCGCGGGACTCCGACTGGCTGCGGTGAACGATCATCGACAGCGCATCCACCGGCTCGGCATTCACCAGCACCGACAGCTTCACCAGATCGCTCTCGGAGTAGGTGTCCATCTGGTAGTCGAAGCTGGCGTAGCCGCGGCTGATCGACTTCAGCCGGTCGTAGAAATCGAACACCACCTCGTTCAGCGGCAAGCGGTAGACCACCATCGCCCGGCTGCCGGCGTAGGTGAGTTCGATCTGCTCACCCCGGCGCTCGGTGCAGAGCGCCAGGATCGGGCCGAGGAATTCGTCCGGCACGAAGATCGTCGCCTTGATCCACGGCTCCTCGATGAAGTCGATCTTCATCACGTCCGGCATGTCGGCCGGGTTGTGCAGCTCGACCATCGTCTTGTCGGTCTTGTGGACCTTGTAGATCACGCTCGGGGCGGTGGTGATCAGGTCCAGGTCGAACTCGCGCTCCAGCCGCTCCTGCACGATCTCCAGGTGCAGCAGGCCGAGGAAGCCGCAGCGGAAGCCGAAGCCCAGCGCCGCCGAGGTCTCGGCCTCGAACTGGAAGCTGGAATCGTTCAGCCGCAGCTTCTCCAGGCTGTCGCGCAGATCCTCGAAATCGGCGGCATCGACTGGGTACATGCCGCAGAACACAACCGGCACGCTCGGCTTGAAGCCCGGCAGGGGCTTATCGGTCGGCCGGCGTTCCTCGGTGATGGTGTCGCCGACATTAGTGTCGGCCACCGTCTTGATCGAGGCGTTGATGAAGCCGACCTCGCCGGGGCCGAGTTCGTCGACCGCCAGCCCCTTCGGCGTCAGCACGCCGACCCGCTCGATCAGATGCGTCGCGCCGGTCTGCATCATCTTGACCTTCTGGCCCTTCTTCAGCGCGCCGTTATGCACGCGCATCAGGCAGGTGACGCCGAGATAGGTGTCGTACCAGCTGTCCACCAGCATCGCCTTCAGCGGCGCCTCGCGGTCGCCCTTCGGCGCCGGCAGGCGCTTGACGATCGCCTCGAGGAGCTCGTCGACGCCGAGGCCGGTCTTGGCCGAGATCATGATCGCCTCGGACGCGTCCAGGCCGATCACGTCCTCGATCTGCTGCTTGACCCGCTCCGGCTCGGCGGCCGGCAGGTCGACCTTGTTCAGGACCGGGATGATCTCGTGATCGACCTCGATCGCCTGATAGACGTTGGCGAGGGTCTGCGCCTCGACGCCCTGGGCGGCATCGACCACAAGGATGGAGCCCTCGCAGGCCGCCAGCGACCGGCTGACCTCGTAGGCGAAGTCCACATGGCCCGGCGTGTCGATCAGGTTCAGGGTGTAGCGCGTGCCGTCCTTGGCGTCGTAGATCAGCCGGACGGTCTGCGCCTTGATGGTGATGCCGCGCTCGCGCTCGATATCCATCGAGTCGAGCACCTGCTGCTTCATCTCGCGATCGGTGAGGCCGCCGCACATCTGGATCAGCCGGTCGGCGAGCGTCGACTTGCCGTGATCGATGTGCGCGATGATCGCGAAGTTGCGGATGTGTGAGAGATCGGTCGTCATGGCGCGGGGTTATGCCCGAATTCGTGGGGGTTGGGTAGGGGTGCTGACAGCGTGCGTCGACCGCGTGCCGCCCTCGACACGCCGCGCACCCTTCTCTAGTGATGTGATCCGATCCGACGCGCCGCCAAGGGACCGCGATGCCGCAGCCGACCGACCCCGCCGCGCGCCCTGCCGGCGCCCAGACCACGCTCGCCGATGAGCGGCGCGGGTTCATGCGCGCCGCCGTCCAGGCCCCGGCGAACCCAGGGCTTTGGGGCCGAATCGCGATCAACCGCTACCGGGATCCCGACAGCGACACGGCACTCGGCGTCGCCGCCGCCCGACGCGCGACGGTCCTGGCGCCGGACCAGGCCTGGCCCCACCGGTTTCATGCGGCGCTGCGGTTCTCGATCCTGGAACTCGACGAGGCCGCCCCAGCGGGTCTCGTGAACAGCCTGCGGCGGTTCGTGATCCTGGAGACCGACCTCAGCGAACACCGCGCGCTACTCGACCACATTCTGCGCCGGATCGGCGACCTGCGGGGCATGCTGACGCTGCCGGACTGGGCGGCCCTGCACCGGGCGGCGGCGGGTCAGCCGGTCAAGCGCAAGGACCGGCGCGACCTGGAGGCCTTCGCCGCCGAGTTCGCCGCCCTGGCGCCCTACATGATCGACGCCGACTTCGCGCCCAGGATCTTCGCCGACCGCGTGCTGTTGCACCCGAAGCTGCCGGACGACGGTGCCTGGGTCCTGAACGGGCCGGCGGATCAGGTGGCGCGGGTGCTGCCGGTGCTGCGGCTGCTCAACCCCGGCGCCGACATCGCGGCGCCCGGGTCCGGCTCAGATGCGGCGCGCACACTGTCGCTGGTGCCGTGCGACGACCCGGACGCCTGGTACCTGCCCTGCCTTTGGGGGCATCCGCATGTCTGGTGGACCGTTCTGCCCGCCGTGCTCGACGACGCGGGCCGGCCAAGCCTGGAGCGGGCGCGGTCATTCGCGGTGCGCACCGGCCAGTTCGTCACCTTCTGGTCCGGCAAGGGCACCGAGCGCGCCCATATCGCCCGCAACGCGGAGCGGGGACGGCGCATCGCCGAGCGGATGGGCGACGACGCCAGCCGCGAGAGCTACCTGCAGACCATGGCGGCCGAGCGGCCACTGTTCCTGCGCCGGTTCTTCACCGAGACGGCGCATCGCCTGCAGTATTTCGACTACGCGGTCTACCGGCCCGGCGACGTGATCCTCAGCCTTGGTGTGGCCGAGGGCTTCGAGGTTCCGGCCTACCTGGCACTGATCGCGCCGGGCGGCGCGCTGCACAACATCGACCCGGACGGCCACGACAGGCTCGGCGCGCCGGCGCGGGCCTGGGTCGACGGCACGGACTGCGCGGTTCACGTTCACCGCATCGCGATGAGTGACGTCGATGGCGAGATCCACATGGACCCGGACGGCCACATGGAGGACGCCCGGCTGACCAACCGCGCGGGAACCCGAGTGAAAGCGCTGCCGTCGAAGCGGCTGGATACGTTCGTCGCCGAGCAGGGCCTGACGAAGATTGACCACATCAAGCTCGACATCGAGGGCGGCGAGGGCTTCCTGCTCGACCAGCTGATCGCGGTGATGAACAGCCACCGCCCGCAGATCGAGATCTCGATCTACCACACGATCGAGCAGTTCTTCGACATTCCGGAACGGATGATGGCCGAGACCGAGCGCTACCGGTTCTTCTTCCACCATTACAGCGGTCAGTTCGCCGAGGCGACGCTCTACGCCATTCCGCAGGAGATCGAGCCCCTGATGCCGATCAAGCCGTGAGGCCAGGCCTAGCCGCTCCGCACCGGGCCGGATGCTCGACAACCCCGGGAACGTCCGCTAGAGCATGATCCACATGCCACGTCGCGATGGCTGGCGATCGCGTCTTGACGTGATTTGCTCCAGTAGACCGATGTGGCCAACCCACGGATTTCAGGGGTCGATGTCGCAGCCCGCCCAACCGGTTCCGTCATCGGAGCTTCTGTTTCGCGCGCTTCTCGGCGCCTTCCTGTCGCCGGGCGATTCTCTGCGTCTTCTGCAGCTTTGCGGCGCCCTGGCGGCCCATCGCCGCCTTGCGGCGCTGGGGCGGGTCCTGTCCTGGACCTCGGTCACGCTTGGCGGGGATGCGATGGCGTCCGCGCCATTCCGGGACAACGCACCGGCGATCGCCGGCCTGCTCTCCCAGGCGCCGCCCGCGCCACGTCTGGACGATGCCGCCGAGCGGTTCTGCCGCGCCGCGCCGGGACGGGCCGAGTTCTGGGATCAGGTGGCCGTCCGCGCGCGCCGCGAGGGCGACCAGCCACGACACCTCGCGTGCGGGGTCCGGGGCCTGCTGCTCGATCCGGGTATGGGTCGTCGCTGGCTCCGACGCGCCCTCGACCTTTACGAGGCCCGCGCCGGCGACCCGGAGCCGTCCCTGCGCCGCGCCGCCGTGATCGCCCCCGACGCCGTCGACGCGCAGCGCAGTCTGGCCGGCCTCGCCTCCGAGCGGCATGAGGTCGACGTCTACCGGCCACTGGCCCTGCTGAACAGCCTGAAGCGGTGGTTGGTCCTGGACCGGGATCCCGACCGGTCGGGGATCAGTCCCGCCGACCTGTTTCGACGGCTCGGCGACTGGCGGGCGTTCGCCCGGGTGTCCGACTGGATCGCGGCGACGCGCGCGTGCCGGGGCGGCGGTCCGTTCGCCAGGATGGAGCGCGCCGGGTTCGTCGAGTTCGAGACCGAACTCGCTGCAATCTCACCCCAGAACATCGAGACCGATTTCCCGGCCCGGACGTTCGACGGCCGGGTCCTCCTTCATCCCCGGCTGCCAGACGCCGGACCGTGGCTGGTGCGGGGGCCAACGGATCAGGTCGCGCGGGCCCTCCGGGTGCTGCGGTTCGCGAATCCGGAGGCGGTGGTGCTCGCCGAGGATGTCGGGTCGGCGCCGGCCTCGGCCCGGCTGCTCTCGCTCGTCCCGACCGACGCGCCCGGTGCCTGGTTCCTGCCCTGCCTCTGGGGCCATTGGCACGTCTGGTGGACCGTTCTGCCGGCGATCCTCGATGCGCGCGGCCAGCCGGACCCGGCGCGCCGCCTCGCCTTCTGCATCGCCACCCGGCAGTTCGTGACCTTCTGGTACGCCAAGGGCCACGAACGGCGCTACATCGCGGAGCATCTCGACCTCGGGCGGAGCATCGCGGCCCGGCTCGGCGACGCGGCGAGCCAACGCGGATACCTGGAGACGCTATCGGCGCATCGGCCGACCTATATCCGCCGGTTCTTCACCGAAGTCGCCCATCGCCTGCAGTACTTCGACTACGCGGTCTACCGGCCGGGCGACGTGATTCTGAACCTGGGCGTCGCCGAAGGGTTCGAGATCCCCGCCTATCTCGCCCTTATCGGGCCCACCGGGACCCTGCACAACATCGACCCGGAGGGCTACTCGGCCCTCGGCGCGTCGGCCCGGACCTGGATCGACGGGACGGCGACGACGGTGGTGCTGCACGAATGTGCGCTGAGCGACGTCGACGGTGAGATCGAGATGGAGACCGGCGGCTGCTGGGAGGATACCCGGATCTCCAAGCGACAGTTCGGAGAGGTGCGGACGCTGCCGTCCAAGCGACTGGACACGTTCGTCGCCGAGCAGGGTCTGGAGAAGATCGACCATATCAAGCTCGACATCGAGGGCGGCGAGGGCTTCCTGCTCGAACAGCTGATCGCGGTGATGAACAGCCACCGCCCACAGATCGAGATCTCGATCTATCACACCGTCGAGCAGTTCTTCGAGATACCCGACCGAATGATGCGCGAGACCTCCGGCTACCGCTTCTTCTTCCACCATTACTGCGGCCATTTCGGCGAGGGCACCCTCTACGCCGTTCCGGAGGAGATCGAGCCGCTGCCGCCGATCAAGCCCTGACGGCTGACCCGATCGCCACCCCCTTTCCGTGCTGGAGACACCGTGTTCGTCCTTCGCCTCATCTACAGCCGTCCCGCCCTGATCGTCCTGACGGTGGTGTTCCTGATCCTCGGTGTGGACGCCTTCTGGCAGCATCTCGACGACCGGCTCGCGGAGCTCGCTGGCCTGCGGGCATGGCCGTCGGACCAGGATGATGACCTGGCGGTGATCCTGATCGCCTACGGCGTCCTGTTGGAGGAACGCGGCCCCCTGTTCCGGCGGATCCACGGCCATCTCCCGGACGCCGGGGACGAGGCGCTGAATCACACCTCCGAGATCGCGGGGGCGCTGATGCTGGTGGCGGGGCTGTTCATCGAGGTGCTCGACGTCAGCGGCGACCTGCTGTTCGGGATGTCGGTCGTGGTCGGTCAGGCCGGCGTGGTCGTGATCCTGCTGCTGCACGCGGTCGGCGCCTGGCTGCTCCTGCGCTATCTCTGGGATCTGTTCCGGGCGTCGCGCCGGGCGGCTTGATACCCGCCGGCTGGTCAGCGCGGGGAGGGTTGCGTACGATCCTCCGACTCCCGCAAAGAGGAGCCGGAGGAAGCCCACCATGAATGTCCAGCACGACACGCCCCACCTGCTCAGCGACGCCGAGATCGCGCACTATCACGCGCATGGCTACGTGATTCCGACCTGGCGCCTGCCACCGCAGCGGCTGGCGAAGATGCGCGCCGATTTCGAGGCCCTGAAAGCCGCCAATCCGGCGCTCGGATCCGACAACATGATCTGCCCGCATGTCCCCTCCGGCGGGGTGCAGGGCCTCAAGGGCGACCCCGCCTGGCTCGAGCACGCGTCGGTGCCCGAGGTCCTGGACATGGTCGAGCAGCTGATCGGCCCCAACGTGGCGCTGTGGGGCACAACCGTCTTCGGCAAGCCGCCCGGCACCGGCAAGCGCGTGCCGTGGCACCAAGACGGTGAGTACTGGCCGATCCGCCCGCTCGCCACCTGCTCGGCCTGGATCGCCATGGACGACGCGACGCCGGAGAACGGCTGCCTGCGCGTCATTCCCGGCAGCCACAAGCAGCAGCGCCTGCGCGCCCATGCCCAGGACGACAGCGACGAGCTGGCGCTGAACCAGGTCCTGTCGGCCGTGGAGTACGACGAGGGCGAGGCGGTCGATCTGGTGCTGGAAGCCGGGCAGGTGTCGCTGCACGACGTCTACCTGGTGCACGGCTCGGAGCCGAACCGGTCGGACAACCGGCGCGCCGGTTACGTCTGCCGCTACATGCCGACGACGTCGCATTTCGATCGGACGATCGGCCGCGACCTGCAGGCCAAGGGCAATCTGGTCGATTTCGCGACCCGACCGCTCTGGCTGCTGCGCGGCGAGGATGCCTGCGGGCGGAACGATTTCCGCGTGGGCCACGGCTGAGGAGGAAACACCATGAACGAGATGAGCCAGACGGACACCGTGCAGCAGCTGCGGACCGACCTTGCCTGCGCCCTGCGCTGCGCAGCGCGCATGGGCCTGAACGAGGGCGTGGACAACCACTTCTCCGCCGCCGTGCCGGAGCCCGACGGTTCGATCAGGGGGGACAAATTCCTGATCAACCCGTTCGGCTGGCACTGGTCGGAGATCACCGCGTCGTCGCTGGTGCTGTGCGATGTCGACGGCACCGTGCTGGAGGGCACGGAGACGGTGGAGGCGACGGCGTTCTGCATCCACTCGCGCATTCACATCAACCACCCGAACGCCGCGGTCGTGCTGCATACCCACCAGCCCTATGCCACCGCGTTGAGCCTGCTGGAGGGCGGGCGCCTGGAGATGGTCGAGCAGAACGCGCTGATGTTCGACGACCGCATCGCCTATGACGACGACTACGAGGGCCTGGCGCTGGCGACCGAGGAGGGCGACCGGATGGCGGCGCAGATGGACGGGAAGCCGATCCTGATGCTCGCCTCCCATGGTGTGATGGTGACGGGACCGACCGTCGCCGACGCCTTCAACGACCTGTACTACCTGGAGCGCGCTGCGATGTTCCAGGTCCACGCCAAATCGACCGGCGGAACGCTCCGCCGCATCGGCGACAATGTGCGGGCTCGGGTGAAGGGCCAGATGGAGACCGAAAGGCCGGCCGTCGCCGACCGGCACTTCACGGCGTTGCGACGCATCCTGGACCGCGAGGAACCGGGCTACAGGGCGTAGCCCGGAAGCGAGTCAGGCGGCAGGGTCTGGCGTCAGGGTCAGGCGGCCTGGTCGCGGCGGTCCATCGTCCGGATCCCGTTGACGAAGGCGGTCGACTGGTCGGTCAGCGATTGCACATCCGCGAGCAGCGCCCCGGAAGCATCCGCCACCGATTTGGCCGCGGCGAGGGTGCGGTCCGCCGTGCCCTGGACCTGGTCGGCGAGCTGCGAGACCTCCTGCGTGCCGTCGGTGGCCTGCACCACGTTCTGACTGATCTCGCGGGTCGTCGCGTTCTGCTGCTCGACCGCGCCGGCGATCGCCTGGGCGATCTGCTCCATGCGGCCGATGGTCTCGGCGATCGAGGCCACGATGTCGCAGCTCTGGCCGGACGCGCTTTGGATCCGGTCGACCAGCGAGGTGATCTCGACGGTCGCGTCGCCGGTCTGCTTGGCGAGGCTCTTCACCTCGCCGGCAACCACCGCGAAACCCTTGCCGGCATCGCCCGCCCGTGCCGCCTCGATCGTCGCGTTGAGCGCCAGCAGGTTGGTCTGGTCGGCGATGTCGCGGATCAGGCGCAGGACACCGGAGATCTCGTCGGCGACCTTGGCCAGGTCGCCGACTGTCTCGGAGGCGTTGGCGGCCAGACCGGCGGCGTCGCGCATCTCGGTGACCGCCCCGTTGGCCTGCTGCGAGATCTCGGCGATCGACGCGGTCATCTCCTCCATGGCGCTGGAGATGGTCTGGACGTTCACGCTCATCTCCGAGGCGCGCGAGGCGGCGCTGGTCGACGCCGAGCGCGTGCCGTCGGCCTCGCCGGAGAGTGTCTCGGCGGTCCTGCGCATGGACTGGGCGGCGTCGGACAGCGACCGGGTCAGGCCGCCGAGGCTCTGGTCGAACTGCTCCGAGAGGCCGTGCAGGCGTTGGCGATGGTCCTTCTCCTGGGCTTCCAGGTAGATGCCGATGACCAGGTTGATGTCCAGCAGGACCACCTTGTCGAGGGCGGCGATCAGGGTCTCCGCCCGCTGGCGGGCGGCCTTCATCGAGATGCCGTTGACGGTGTGGCGGATCGCCAGCACATGCAGCTCGACCGTGATGTGGGTGTAGCCGTCGATGTACCAGGACGGCTCCAGGCCGAGCCGGTTGTGCACTTCGCCGATGCGGCGCACGGACTCGAAGTAGGACGGGTCGTCACCGTTGGTGAACATCCGCTTCCAGTGCTTGGCCTGGGCGCCGGCGGCATGCTGCTGCCTGTCCCTCGAGGCGAACATCGCCGCCAGATGGCCCACGCCGGAGAGTTTGGCGTAGAACCGCTCCAGGATCGGCCCGAGGTGTTGTTCCACCGTCGGATAGAACTCGGCGAGGAGCTTCCGCTCCGCCTTGCTCAACTCAATGAAAGAGACATGCGCACCAATGTCGATGTTCATTCCATGGCCCCATAGTCAAAGTGGAACTGCGAAATATAAATTCTACGGAATATTGATTACCAATTGCTTAATGCTGGTCAAGGTAGATAGACCTGCGATACGGCACTGCCAAGGCACGAAAAGGCATCCTCGATCCGGAGAAAGCGAGGCGCGCCAAGCAGTTGGCCTATATCAGGATGGCGTCCGCGTTTCCTGAATCACCGCGAAACCGCCGTAGACCATCCGGCGCCCGTCGAACGGCATCGGGTTCGCCTCCGGCTGGAGCCGCGGATCCGTCATCGCTTTCGCCATGCCGGTGACGCGGGTCTCTCGGTCGGGCCAGAGAATCCAGCCGACCGCCACATCCTCGCCCTCATCGAGCCCGACAGCCATGGGAAACGACGTGAGTTGGCCCTCAGGCACGTCATCGCCCCAACATTCAACCACCTCCAACGCGCCATGCTCCAGGAACACGTCGGCGGCGATCTTCGTGTGGCGCAGATACGCGTCGCGCTGCGTCGACGCCACGGGCGCGACGAAGATGTCGATGTAGGTCATGCCGTGCCCTCCGTCGGACGGGTGTCGAAGGCCGCCTCCAGGGCGGCGACCTGGATCCGCCCCATCGCCATCAACGCCTCGGAGACCCGCGCCGCCGCCGCGCGATCACCGCCCTGCATGAGACGCGGCAGCGCCTTCGGCACGATCTGCCAGTGCACGCCGAACCGGTCCTTGAGCCACCCGCACGATCCGGCCTCGCCACCCTCGGCGCAGAGCGCGTCCCAGAGCCGATCGGTCTCCTCCTGGTCCTCGGTCAGCACCGAGATCGACATCGCGGCGCTCGGCTGCACATCCGGGCACCCGTTCAGCGCCATGTAGGGCGCGCCGGCCAGGGTGAATTCGACGACCAGCGGCGGACCGTCGGGATCGGGCCGGTGGACGGCGTCGATCGCGCTGTCCGCCAGCAGCGCCGTGTAGGTCTCCGCCGCCTCCAGGGCCGCGTCCTTCAGGAACAGACAGGTCCGGACCTTGGCCGCGAACACCAGATCCGCCCCTTTCGCAACGGGCCGCGAGGCCGCGAGGTCCTGCAACTGGTCGGACGCCGCGCTCCACCCGGCCTCGAACCCCATCTCGAGGTGGCGCTCGGCCGCCTCGGGCGTCGCGTGCCGCGCGCCCCAGGTCAGGGAGGTGCGGCCATCGCCGACCGCCTCCAGCTCGACGAATCCGGTCATGAAGGGATCGGGCGCCGGCACGAAGCCTTCGCGATAAGCATCCGTGAAGGTCAGGCGACGGCCCGGGATCACCTCGAGCAGGATGCCGGGGCAGTCGATCCGCTCACCTTCCGGGCCCTCCATCACCACGGTCATCCGTCCGCCGGGCTGCAGATCGATGTCCGCCTCGCTCACCCGCCAGGGCTTGGGGCAATACCACTCCTTCAGCAGGTCCGGCTCGCTCCAGCAGCGCCAGACGGCGGCCCTTGGCGCGTCGATTATGCGCTTGAGGATGAGCGTTCGGTTGTCGGGACGGTCGATCGGATACGTCATGGCGCAGTCTCCCTGTCGGTCGCCACCTGGAACAGCAGCTGTATGTAGCGTCTGAGATGGTCGATCTGCTCGACGGCGACGGCGGCGCCACCGCCGGCCTTGGCCAGGATGAAGGCGCCCTGGATCACCGCCTGGGTGTGGCGCGCGAGACTGGCCGCCGACCAGGCGCCCTCCGCCATCCCGCCCTCCGCAATCCCGCGCGCCGCCATGGCGGCGGCGATGTCGGCCTCCAGCGTCGCCGCGTGGCCGAAGATGCTGCGACCGCAGGCGGTCGCGATGTCCGGATGCGCCGCATAGGCTTCCTGGACCATGGTGCCGACCAGGCAGGTGAACGTCGCCGTCTCTCCCGCGATCAGCGATCGCCGGAAGTCGACATAGGCGAGAATTCGATCCAGCGGATCGGCCTGCCGGTGATAGTCGGCGCCCGCGAACAGGGCACCGGTCATCGCCGACCAGTGATCGGCGGCAGCGACCGCCAGATCGTCCTTGCTCCTGAAATGGTGGAAGAAGGCGCCCTTGGTGACCCCGGCGGCGGCGCAGAGATCGTCGACGGTGGTCGCCGAGTACCCCCGGACGCGGATTTCAGTCAGGGCGGCGTCGAGCAGCTTGTCGCGGGCGGATGGGCGTGGCATCGGACCTCCTGAAAGATACATACCAACTAGTCGGTATATCCGACAACAGATTTCGAGGGTGCGCGGCTGGCGACGGGCACGATTGTGAACGAGCGTGTGGCGAACGGCTGGATCGCCGGACCGTTACATCCAGGTGCCGCAGAGGGTCACGGGATCGGCGCCGGTGCCGAGCTTGAAGCGGCTCACGCCCTCCATCGACGCATCGATGCCGCCGAGGTCGAGCCAACGCACCCCGTCCGCGCCCAGGCGCCGCATGCCCTCCCACAGGAGCAGCCGGTTGGCGTTCGCCGCCCGGCCGGCCTCGCTGGCATAGGCGACCTGATAGGTCGCGGAGAACCCGTGGCGCAGAAACATCACCCCGGCGATCGGCTCGGACCCGCGCTCGGCCTGCAGCAGCAGCACATCGCGCGGCCGGGGGGCGCAGATCGCCAGCGCGGCGGCAAAGGTGCCGGTCGGACCCCGGAAGCGCTGTTTCTTGCGCTGCCGGTCATAGCTCTCCAGCAACCAGTTCAGCGCCTGGCCGGAATGGGAGTCGCGAACCCGCAGTTTCTCGCTCTCGGCCGCGACGAGCTGATTACGCCATTTCTGGTTCAGCCCGGCCCGAAGCGCGTCCCCGCCCTGCTTGAGATCGATCCAGGCGGTCGAGTAGCCGGAGATCGTCTGCTTCAGGGAGAGCCGCTCCATGATCGAGGTGGCGACGTCGCTGTCCGGCATCTCCGGCGTGAAGAAGAACCAGTTCAGGCGCGGTATCGGCCAACGGCTGGCGATCAGGCTGTGGGCGGCGATGCACTCCTCCCGTGTCACCTCGCGCAGGAACAGCGGTCCGCGCACCACCTTCGCCACCTTCGCCACGCCGCCGATCGACCACTCCAACGCCTGGGCGATGGCGATCACCTTACCGTCGCGGGTGATCACGCCCCTGGTCGGGCGGTAGGGGGAGCCCGCGCCGACCGCCTCGCCGTACAGCCAGGCCTGCTCCAGCGGCGCCCTCTCGACGGCGGCATGCAGCTCCATCCAGCGCCGCGTCTCGACTCCGTCCCAGGTCAGGACCAGGCCGTCGCGTTCGCCGCCGGGGATGCCCGCCGCGCCGGACGATCTTTTCTTGCTTCGGACTGCCGCCATGGTGGTTCCGTCTCCGCCGCGCCGGGGCTACTCTCCGCTCCATGGTAGGCATTAAGACCAAGCCCGTAACCATCCACGGTCACGTGATCCCCCGCCGGCATTTCACGCTGTGGGCGCTGCTGTACGTGCTGATCTTCGTCGGCCTGCCCGTGACGCTGGTGATGGCGGTGCTCGACCTCGCGGCCTGGGGCCTGACGGTGCACGTCCTGGGGGCAAGCTGCTACGGGATCGGCTGCCTGTTCTAGCTTTCCTTCGCCGTCGGCAGGTCGAGTCCGGCCAGCTTCTGGAACACCTTGATCACCGCGCTGTCATCCTCGCGCCCGAGCCCGGCGGCCGCCGCCGCCAGGAACTGCTGATGCGCGGCGGCGGTCAGCGGCAGCGGGAAGGTGTGGCGCTTGCCGGTTTCCAGCACGATGCCGAGATCCTTGACGAAGATGTCGACCGCCGATTTCGGCGCGTAGTCGCCGTCGAGGATGTGCGGCACCCGGTTGTTGAACATCCAGGACGCGCCGGCGGAGTTCGAGATCACCTCGAACAGGGTGTGCGGATCGACCCCGGCGCGCACGCCGAGCGCCATCGCCTCGCAGGCGGCCGCGATATGGACGCCGGCGAGCAGCTGGTTGATCGTCTTCACGGTCGAGCCGATCCCGTGGCTGGCGCCGAGGCGGTAGACGGTCTTGGCGATGGCGTCGAGCACCGGCGCGGCCAGGTCGAAGGCGATATCGGGGCCCGAGGCCATGATCGACAGCTCACCGGAATTGGCTCCCACCGCACCGCCGGAAACCGGCGCGTCGATCATGTGGATGCCGCGGCCGGCGAGATCCTGGCCGATGGCGATCGCCTCCGAGGCCGGCACGGTGGCGCTGGAGATCACCACGCCGTCCGGGTGCATGCGGTCGGCCGCCCCGGCATCGGCGAACAGGACGCCCCGGGTCTGTTCGGCGTTGACCACCAGCACGATCACGACGTCGCACTTGGCGCCGAGCTCGGCCGGGCTCGTGGCCCAGTGGCCGCCGATCGACTCGAGCTCCTCGCGCCGGGTGTCGACAACGTCGCACCCCCAGGTCTCGATCCCCGCCCGGCGCAGCGAGCGCGCCACGCCCATGCCCATGGAGCCGAGTCCGATCACCCCGGCACTGATGCTGTCGGTCATTCCATCCTCCCGTGGCGGTGGGGAGTTAAGCCTTCTAGGCGAAGGTTTCTGCCAACCGCAGGAACATGCGCACCGCCGTGATGCCCAAGAATAGCGCGAAGGCGCGGCGCAGCCACACCCGGTTCAGCCTGTGCGCGATCGCCGCACCATAGGGCGCCATGAAGGCGGAGAGCGGGAAGATCAGGAGGAAGCCGACCAGGTTCACGTAGCCGATCGACAGCGGCGGACGGTCGGGCACGTCGAGGCCGGCCAGCGCGAAGCCGATCACGCCCGGGATCGCGATCGGCAGCCCCAGCGCCGCCGCCGTGCCGACGGCCTTGTGGATCGGGTAGTTGAAGGCGGAGAGCGTCGGCACGGAGAGCGTGCCGCCGCCGATCCCCATGGTCACCGAGAAGCCGCCGATGAAGAACGACAGGACGGCATTCTTGATCTTCGAGACCGGCAGCGCCGGGGCGACCTTGAGCCCCTCGCGACTGGCCATGTTGAGCGCGACCAGCGTGGCGATCACGGCGAAGATCGCGGTCAGCAGCCAGCCCTTGAACTGGCCGGCGATGGCCGTCCCGACGATCGCGCCGACCAGCGCCCACACGGCCCAGACCTTGAGCAGGTCGGTGTCGACATTGCCCTTCCGCCAATGCGCCCGCATCGAGAAGATCGAGGTCGGCACGATGGTCGCGAGCGAGGTGCCGATCGCCATGTGCATGGCCGAGCCCTGGGGCAGGTCGAGCACGCCGAACATGTGGAACAGCACCGGAACGATCACGATGCCGCCGCCGACACCGAGCAGACCGGCGAGCAGCCCGGCGACGGCGCCGGTGAACATCAGGACGAGAATGGACGGAAGGTAGGTGGCGAGGTCGCCGCCGAATTCGGGCATCTGTCACTCCGGCTGAGAAGGCGCGTGTACCTACACCGGCCAGAGACGGCGATAAAGTGCCCCACGCGCAAGGATGTGATCGGTCAGCGTGGTGGATGCGGAACGGCGTCCGGCACGAAAACGCCGCCCCCGGTCTCCCGGAGGCGGCGGCCTGTCGATCCCGGCGGACCGGCGGTTACTTGTAGCCGACCTGGTCGTACAGCTTCTGCGCCAGCGGCTGATTTTCGCCGAGCTTGGCGAGGTTCATCGTGTCCTGGCGGAACAGGCCGAGCTGGGCCACCGACGCGCTCAGCTCGACGCCCGGCACCGCTGGATACTCGTCATTGCCGGCCGAGAAATAGGCCTGGGCGCTCTCCGACGCGAGGTACTCCAGGAACTTGATGGCGTTTTCCTTGTTCGGCGCCGTCGCGATAACCCCGGCGCCGGAGATGTTCACATGCGCGCCGGTCGTGTTCTGGTTCGGGAACACCCAGCCGATCCCGGACATCTTGGTCTCGTCCAGCCCCTTGACCTCTTTGCGCAGGGCGCGGGCGAAGTAGTAGGTGTTCGACACCGCCACCCCGCACTGACCCGACGCGATCCCGCGCAGCTGATCGGTGTCGCCGCCTTCCGGATCGCGGGCCCGGTTGGCATAGACCCCCTCGGCCCAGGCCTTGGCGCCCGCCTCGCCCAGGTGCTCGATCTGGGCGGCCATCAGCGACAGCATGTAGATGTTCGAGCTGGAGCGCGTGCACACCATGCCCTTCAGCGCCGGATCCGCGAGATCGGCATAGGTCTGGATCTGGGTTGGCGACACCCGGGCCTTGTCGTAGAAGATGATCCGCGCGCGCTGCGAAAAGCCATACCACAGGCCGTCCGGGTGGCGCAGGTAGCTCGGCACGCGGGCATCCAGGAAGTCGCTGTCGACCGGCTGGAACAGGTCGAGCTGCTCGGCCCGCCAGATGCGGCCGGCGTCCACGGTGATCAGAAGATCGGCCGGGCTGTTGCGACCCTCGCTGCGGATCCGCTCGATCAGCTCGTCGGCCTTGCCCTCGATCCGATTGATCTTGATCCCGGTCTTCTCCTCGAACTCGGAATACAGCCGCTCGTCGGTGTCGTAGTGCCGCGAGGAGTAGATGTTCACCTCGCCGGCCGCCTCCGCCTGCGCCGCCGTCAGCGTTGTCGCCCCGGCGGCAACGGCCACCGCCAGCCCGAAACGCGTCAACAAGGTGCCCAACCGGGCCCGACGAAGTCCTGCCAATCCGTTCATAAATCATACCCCGTGATGTCGACCGCCGCTCCGCTCGGGGAGCGCGGCGAGTGAGCCGATCTCCGCGCCTCGACCGGCGCGCGCCCAATCACTAATGAGAATGAGTAGCAACGTCAATAGCGTTGAACATGACAATTCAACCCGCGCGACGGCGCGGGGGAACCGGATGTCTCGAAAGGAAATGGCTCGGCGGCGCCTCAGTCGAAACCGATCGCCGCGCAGAAAGTGATCCACATACCGGACAGGCGGTGGCTGTCGGCGACCGCCGGCAGGACGGCCAGCGCCGCCGTCAACATCACGGCGAAGGCGAGGTAGAACACCGCGGTCATCCGCCGGCCGTCGGCCGGGCTGTCGGGCTGTTCGTGACGTTCGATCATTGCCGACCTCCTGCGGACACTATATGGGCACCCTGCCGCCCACCGCCAGCGTCTCCCGATGACCGTCAACCCGACCTCGGCCCGACTGTCCTTCTTCTACGCCGCGTATTTCACAGTCGTGGGGATCTCCCTGCCGTACTGGCCGGCCTGGCTCGAGAGCCGGGGTCTGTCGCCGGTGGCGATCGGGACGATCCTGGCGGTCGGCTTCTGGGTCAAGCTGGCGGCGCACCCGGCGCTGGCCACCGTCGCCGACGCCACCGGCGCCCTGAAACGCACCACCGTGCTTCTCGCCTCGGGAGCGCTGGCGGTGTTCGCCGCGTTCGCGCTGGCTGAGCCGTTCTGGTCGTATCTGGCTCTTGCCTTCCTACTCGGGGTCACGTTTCAGAGCATCCTGCCGCTCGGCGAAGCCCTGGCACTGGGCGAGATCAAGCAGCGCGGGCTCGACTACGGCCGGATCCGGATCTGGGGCTCGGTGACCTTCATCCTCGCCGCCTTCGCCACCGGTGCCGCGACGGAACGGTTCGGCGATGATGCCATCCTCGCCCTGATCGTGGCGGCGACGGCGCTTCTGCTCGCCAGTTGCCTGCTCCTGCCAGCGCGCCAGGAGCGGGCCCGCAAGCCCTGGTCCTGGTCGGCGGCGGCCCGACTGGTCGCGGACCGCCGGTTCCTCGTTTTCATCGCCGCCGCCGGCAGCGTTCAGGCCAGCCATGCGGTGCTGTACGGATTCGGCACCATCGCCTGGCGCGCTGGCGGCTTCGGCGAAGGCGCCATCGGCGTGCTGTGGGCAATCGGAGTCGTGGCGGAAATCGTCGTCTTCGCGCTCGCCGCCCGTCTCGGGCGCTTCGGCACGGCGCCGATGCTGCTCGCCGCCGCCGCGGTCGGCGCGATCGTGCGCTGGCCGCTGACGGCGATCACCGACGATCTGATCGCGGTCGGCGTGCTGCAGGTCCTGCACGGGCTGACCTTCGGCGCCGCGCATCTGGGCGCCATGCGCCATCTGCAGGACACCGTGCCGGAGGGCCTCGAGGCGACGGCCCAGGCGTTCTACTACGCGCTGGTCTCGGGCGTGATCCTCGGGATCGCCATGCCGGCCGCCGGCGCGCTCTACGCAGGCCACGGCCAGGCGGCGTATTTCGCCATGGGCGCCCTGGGCGCGCTCGGCCTGGCCGCGTCACTCACTCTGAAAAACATGCACAAAACCTGACGAATTTCTCGAACGGGGCGCCTGGCGAATCATGCTAGCGCATGCGCTCTGCAATCATTTGTATTCCTCGAAAGGACCTAGCCTATGACCCGAACGCCCCTACGCCTCGCGGCGCTGGCGCTCGCCGCGACCGCCATGACGGGATGCGCGACCATCACGACGGGAGCGGATCAGTCCATCACGGTGGTCACCGATCCCTCGGGCGCGGAGTGCCGCTTGGACCGGGCCGGGTCGACGATCGCGATCGTCAATCCGACGCCCGGCACCGTTCAGGTCGACAAGAGCAAGGACACGATTCTGCTGCGCTGCAAGGCCGAGGGCTTCCAGGAAACGACCGCCAACCTGTCGAGCGAGTTCCAGGGGGCGACCATCGGCAACGTGATCTTCGGCGGCCTCATCGGAGTGGCGATCGATGCCGGCTCCGGCGCGATGAACCAGTACCCGAACGAGGTCACCCTACTGATGATCCCGGCCAGCTTCGCCACGGCGCAGGAACGCGACACATTCTTCGAAAGCGCGATCGAACGCACGCGGGAGCGGGGCGAGGTGGAGGTCGAGAAGATCCGGAAGGAGTGCCCCCAGGACAGCAACTGCGACCGGGAGGTCAAGCTGGTCGAGCGTTCGGTCGAGACCGAGATCAGCAACCTGAAGAGCAAATGGGCGGCGGCGAAGATCGTCAGCTGACACGTCCGAAACGGCGCGCGGCCGGTTACTCCTGGCCGCGCGCCGGTTTCATCATCGGCGCCGCGCCGATGGCGGCGAGCACCGACAGCCCGGTGAGACCGAAGGTCTTGAAGGTGACCCAGCCATCGGTGGACAGCGAGCGCCAGGCGATCTCGTTGGCGACTGCAAGCACGCAGAACACGGCGATCCAGTAAAGCGTCAGCTTGTGCCAGCCGGAGTCCTCAAGCTCCAGCATCCCCGACAGCAGGGTGCGCAGGAAGTACTTGCGCATCGCCAGCCCGACCGCCAGGGCGGCGGCGAGCAGCAGGGTGGCGACCGTCGGCTTGATCTTCAGGAAGAAGGCGTCGTCGAACACCAGCGCCAGGCCACCGAAGATCGACACCATCACCGCGCCGACCACCGGCATCCACGGCACGCGACGCTCCGCATGGATGGCATAGGCGGTGGCGACCACCGTCGACGCGACCAGGACGGCCGTGGCCGGCATGATCCCCCAGATCAGGTTGCAAACGAAGAACAGGATCAGCGGGCCGTATTCGGTCAACGCCCGGGTCCGGGTCATCGCACTCTCCCTCAGGCGGCGTGTCGGTCGGCGCCCGTGGGCACCAGGGTCGCGGCGTCGCGCAGCACGGCGCCGGTGGCATCGTCGGCATACATGGTCTCCGCCAGACGCCGGCGCCAGGCCCGCGCGCCCGCCACCCCCTGGAACAGGCCGAGCATGTGGCGGCCGACCGATTTCAGCGGCGTGCCGCGCTCGACCCGCATGCGGTCGGCGTAGTCGGCCATGGCGTCGACCACGGCATGGCGATCGACCGCGATCTCCGCGTCGCCGTGAACCCGGGCGTCGACCTGGGTCAGCATCCAGGGTCCGTGATAGGCCGCGCGGCCCAGCATCATGCCGTCGAGACCCGCGCTCTCGGCGATCGCCTGGTCGAGGTCGGCGAGACCGCCGTTGAGAATGATCTCCAGGTCCGGTCGCGCCGCCTTGAGCCGGCGCACCCGGTCGTAGTCGAGCGGCGGCACGTCGCGGTTCTCCTTCGGCGACAGCCCCTGCAGCCACGCCTTGCGCGCGTGGACGATGACCGTGCGGCATCCGGCCTCGACGACCCGGTCGACCAGCGCGTCCAGCGCCGTCTCCGGATCCTGGTCGTCGACGCCGATCCGGCACTTGACGGTGACCGGGATCGACACCGCCGCGCGCATCGCCGCGACCACCCGGCCCACGGTCTCCGGCTCGCGCATCAGGCAGGCGCCGAACCGGCCCGACTGCACCCGGTCCGACGGGCAGCCGACATTGACGTTGACCTCGCCGTAGCCCCAATCCTCGGCGACCCGCGCCGCCTCGGCCATGGCCTCGGGGTCGGCGCCGCCGAGCTGCAGGGCGAGCGGATGCTCCTGCGCCGAATACCCGAGCAGCCGCGCGCGGTCACCGAACCGCACGGCGTCAGCGGTCACCATCTCGGTATAGAGGACCGCGCGACGGGTCAGCATCCGGTGCAGCACCCGGCAGTGCCGGTCGGTCCAGTCCATCATCGGAGCGACGGAGAATTTTCGCGCGTCTATGGGCTGCATGCTGTCGGTCACGCCGCGGCGGTTGAGAGGGTCGGGACCCCATTTGGGCCCGAAGCGGTCAGGTTTCTATCATCTCGCGGTCGATTTGCCCACGAACCAGCCGCAACAGGGTTTCAGCATGACGTCGCAGGGGATCGATCGAGTCGACGCTGCGCGCATGCGACCACAGACCCTGGGCCGAGATCGCCAGGAACTCGGCGAGCTGGTCGACGCGGGTCGCCTCGGCGTCGGGCGCGGCATTCGACAGGGCATGACGGAACCCGTCTCGCAGCCGCGTGTTGTGCGCCCGCACCAGCGCCGCGACCTCCGCGTCGTGCGCGCCGATCTCCGTCATGGCGTTGGCGAAGAGGCAGCCGAGCGCCGGCAGGCCGTGCTCATCGATGCGGCCCAGCAGATCGGCGAAATACGCGTCGATCTGCTCGAACCCGGCGTCCGGCCGTTCCACCCGGCCGAAAGCCGAGGCCACCACCGCCTCGCGGTAATGCCGCATGCAGGCGGCGAACAAGGCCTTCTTCCCCCCGTGCTCGGCATAGAGACCGGCCCGGCTCACGCCGGTCTCGCGCACCAGATCCTCGATCGACGTCGCCTCGTAACCGTGCTCCCAGAACACCCGCATGGCGTTGTCGAGCAGATCCTGCCTCTGCTGTCCGCGCGGTCTTGACACGGGCCTCTCCGTTTTGGAATGATCATTCTATAACTAGCGGGCGGCAAGCGTACAAGGAGGATGGAGATGGAAGACGCGTTCCGGAAGCGCAAACGCTTCGTCGAGGTCAACGGCTACCGGATGGCCGTGATCGACGAAGGAGCGGGCGACGCGATCGTGTTCCTGCACGGCAACCCCACCTCCTCATACCTCTGGCGCAATGTCATGCCGCATCTGGCGGGGCGCGGGCGGCTGATCGCGCCGGATCTGATCGGCATGGGCGATTCCGACAAGCTCACCGACAGCGGCCCTCACAGCTACACCTTCGCCCAGCACAAGGCGTTCCTGTTCGACCTCCTGGACGCCCTCGAGATCGGTGACAACGTGACGTTGGTCATCCACGACTGGGGCTCGGCGCTCGGCTTCCATTGGGCGCATCTGAACGAGGCACGGGTCCGCGGCATCGCCTTCATGGAGGCGATCGTCGCCCCGTTCCCCGACGAGTCGGCCTTGCCCAACGCCTTCGTTCAGTTCCTTCACGGCGTCCGCTCGCCCAAGGGCGAATCCATGGTCCTCGAGCAGAACATGTTCGTGGAAGGCATCCTGCCGCGCTCGATCCTGCGCGAGCTATCGGCCGAGGAGATGGCGGAGTACCGGCGCCCGTTCCTGACCCCGGGCGAAGACCGCCGCCCGACCCTGACCTGGCCGCGTCAGATCCCGATCGCGGGGGAGCCGTTCGACGTGGCGGAAACCGCCGTGGCCTACGCCGAATGGCTCGGGCAGTCGGAGATCCCCAAGCTGTTCATCGACGCCGATCCCGGCGCGATCCTGCGCGGCGAGGCGCGCGACCGGGTCCGCGGCTGGCCGGCCCTGACGGAGGTGACCGTGCCGGGGGTCCACTTCGTCCAGGAGGATTCCGCCGACGCCATCGGCAAGGCGATCGCGGACTGGCTGCCGCCCCGCGGGTGACGTCCTCGACAGATCGGTCGGGTTCGTTGGGAAGGCCCGGGCGCGGCGGCGGAACGACTGTCGTCATCCCTCCCGCAGCGCCTTGATCGCCGCGCGGGCCAGTTCGTCGGCGCGCTCGTTCTCCGGGTGGCCGGCGTGGCCCTTGACCCAGTGCCAGGCGACGTCATGGCGCTGGACCGCGGCGTCGAGCCGCTCCCAAAGGTCGCGGTTCTTCACCGGCTTCTTGTCGGCGGTGCGCCAGTCGCGCGCCTTCCAGGACCTCATCCATTTGGTGATGCCGTCGCGCACATAGGTGCTGTCGGTGGTCAGATCGACCGGCATCGAGCGGGTCAGGGCCTCCAGCGCCGAGATCGCCGCCATCAGTTCCATGCGGTTGTTGGTGGTCTCGGCCGCGCCGCCGGACAGCTCCTTCTCGGTACCCTTCCAGCGCAGGATCGCGCCCCAGCCGCCGGGGCCGGGATTGCCGCTGCACGCCCCGTCGGTGAAGACCTGGACCCGCCGGCTCTCGGCGCCCCCGCTCACGACAGACCGTAGGCCGTCGGGCCGGAGACGGTCTGATGGAACCGGAGCTTCTGCTGGTACTCCATCGGGTCCTTCGGTTTCACCAGCGCCCCTTCCGGATGGTTGAGCCAGTCGTACAGCCGGGTCAGCAGGAAGCGGAGCGCCGAACCGCGGGCCAGGATCGGCAGCGCCTCGCGCTCTGCGACGCTCAGCGGCCGCACGCTTTCGTACCCGGACACCAGGTTCTGCGCCTTGGTCACGTTGAAGCTGCCGTCCTTCTCGAAGCACCAGGCGTTCAGGCAGATCGCCAGGTCGTAGGCCAGCAGGTCGGTGCAGGCGAAGTAGAAGTCGATGAAGCCCGACAGCTTGTCGGCCAGGAAGAACACGTTGTCCGGGAACAGGTCGGCATGGATGGTGCCGGCCGGCAGATCGGTCGGCCAATGCGCCTCCAGATGGCGCAGCTCGCCGTTCAGCTGGTTGTGCAGCGCGTGGTAAATCTCGCGCGAGGGCAGGTCGCAGCTCTCGAACAGCGGCCGCCAGCCAGCAACCGAGAGATCGTTCGCTCGCGCCATGGCGAAATCCTGACCGGCCAGGTGCATCTCCGCCATTCCGGCGCCGAGCTCGCGGCAGCAGGATGGCTGGATGCGCCGGCGCCACACCCCGTTCACGAAGGTCACCACCGCCGCCGGCCGGCCGTTCAGAGCGCGCAGAGTCACCCCGTCGCGTCCCGGCACCGGGCTCGGCACGTTCAGGCCTTTCTTCGCCAGATGCCGCATCAGCTCGATGAAGAACGGCAGGTCGTCCGGATTCACCCGCTTCTCGTAGAGCGTGAGGATGAAAGTGTCCGCGGTGGTGCGGACCAGGAAGTTGGAGTTCTCCACCCCTTCGGCGATGCCGGAGAACGACACAAGTTGGCCGAGGTCGTACTCGTCCAGGAAAGCTTCCAGCTCCTCGTCAGAGATCGGGGTATACACCGCCATGGCGCGTCCGGATCCTTCAGGCGGTGGCGACGGCGCGCGGCAGCTTGAAGCGGACGTCCTCGCGGGCCACCTCGACCTCCTCGACGGTCACGGCGAACCGGGCGCGGCAGGCCTCGATTACCTGCTCGACCAGCAGCTCGGGCGCCGACGCCCCGGCGGTCACGCCGAGTCGCTCCACGCCGGCGAGCCAGTCCATGTCGAGATCCGCCGCTTTCTGGATCAGCCGAGACTCGGCGCAGCCGGCCACCTTGCCGACCTCGACAAGGCGCTTGGAGTTGGAGGAGTTCGGCGCCCCGATCACCACCAGCGCGTCGACCCTGGGCGCGATCGCCTTGACCGCCTCCTGGCGGTTGGTGGTGGCGTAGCAGATGTCTTCCTTCTTCGGCGCCGCGATCGCCGGGAACCGGCGGCGCAGCACCTCGACGATCCGCGCGGTGTCGTCGACCGACAGGGTCGTCTGGGTCACGAAGGCGAGCCCGTCGGCCCCCTCCGGCGGGGTGAACCCCTCGGCCTGGGCCTCGTCCTCGATCAGGCTGATGGCGCCGTCCGGGAGCTGACCCATGGTGCCGATCACCTCCGGATGGCCGGCATGGCCGATCAGCACGATGTGCTGGCCCTGGCGGTAATGCCGCTCGGCCTCGAGATGCACCTTGCTGACCAGCGGACAGGTGGCGTCGACATAGACCATCTCGCGCCGCTCGGCCTCGGCCGGGACGGATTTCGGCACGCCATGGGCGCTGAACACGACCGGACGGTCCGGCGGACACTCGTCCAGCTCCTCGACGAAGATTGCGCCCTTGGCCTCCAGGCTTTCGACCACGTGGCGGTTGTGCACGATCTCGTGACGGACATAAACCGGCGCGCCCCATTTCTGCAGCGCCTGTTCGACGATCTGGATCGCCCGGTCCACGCCGGCGCAGAACCCGCGCGGGGCCGCGAGGACGAGGGTCAGGGGATGGGTTAGCTGAGCGGACATGACACGCAGTTTTCCGACGAATGCGGGGGGCGCGTCAATCGCGGCATCGTGCCTCGCCTCAATTGCGCGCCGGCAGACCGCGGGCTATCGTCCGTCCCGACATCATTCGCACGAGCGGGAGACCCTCCATGACCGATCCAGTCGTCGCCCAGAAGGAGCCGTACGCGGTCGAGGTCGAGGCGGGCAAGACCTACCTCTGGTGCGCCTGCGGGCTGTCCAAGACCCAGCCGTTCTGCGATTTCTCGCACAAGGGCACCGGCATCACCCCGGTCCGCTACACGGCCGAGAAGGCCGAAGAGGTGTATTTCTGCGGCTGCAAGCAGACCGGCGACAAGCCGATGTGCGACGGCACCCACCACACCGTCTGATCCCATGCGCCCCTTGAAGACGTCCGCGGCCGCCGCCGCCCTCGCCCTGTCCGCTGCCGTCCTGTCGGCCTGCTCGTCGACGCCGGAGGTCCGCGAATGCCCGCCGGCGGGCGCGGTCGCCGGGGTCGAGCGGATGACCAGCTTCCGCCCCGGCGGCGGCGAGGATCTCACCGAGGTGCAGTTCACCGCGCAGATCGACTCCGTCGATTCGGTCTGCGAATACGACGACGAGGGCGTCGAGGTGGCGATGAACGTCCGCTTGATCGCCGAGCGTGGCCCCGCCGACACGGTGCGCAAGGCCGACCTGCAGTACTTCGTGGCGATCGAGAACGGGCCGGGCAACTTCACCGCCAAGGAGATCTACGACGTCTCGCTGCCGTTCGCCGGCAACCGCCGCCGCGTCGGCATCGTCGAGGAGATCGACATCACGATCCCGACGCCGGCGAACCGAAGCTTCGCCAACATCCGCGTGCTTGTCGGCCTGCAGATCACGACCGAGCAGGTGGAGTACAACCAGCGGGTCAGGGGCCGGTAGAACCGATCCCCGTTGGGCCTTACCATTGAGTGGTGGGGTCTCGCCGGGACGGGGGCGGAAGATGAAATCGGATGAGGGTCGGGAGGACCCGCGCGCGCCCTGGTGGATGGAGTTCCCTTTCGTTGGAGCCTCACCCGGACGATCCGCCCCGCGAACCAATGATCCGTCCGATCGGGTCGAGCAGATTCGCTCGCTCTTCCGCCTGCGCCTAACGGCGGGCCTTGGCATCGGTGTGACGGTCGGCAGTGCCGTTGCGCTGATGTCGCTCCTGGGCCTGACCGAACCGGACGGCCCACCCGGCCGCACGACGATAGATCTGAAGATTTTCGGTACCTGTGGCCAATCAATCTCGCCGCGTGTTTCGGTTGATGCCTACGAGGAGTTCGTCCGAGTCGAACTTCGAACACAGAAATCCACATTCAGTGGCTGGGTTCGGGCGGACATCGACGACCCGTTCAAGGACTGCGAATTCAGAATTCTGAGCGCCCAGCCAACCGAATTCATCGTGATCCCGGAACCAGGATACTTGAGCAAGGATCGCCGGGACGGCGCCTTGCCTGTGGGCGACTTCCTTGCGAATCCCGCCACCGCGGAGCCCGTGAGCGTCGATTTCCGGGCGAGCGACCATGCGGGGTTCTCCGGCGTCCTGTTCCTGGAGTTCCCGACCATCGCCAGGACCGAGAGCTTTGGTCGACATCACATCGGTGTCGACTTCGTGTTCTCCCTGAGCGGGGCGAAGATCGGTCCGCTCGATCTCAGCGTGAGCCTGCCAGACCCCAGGATGGTCGCATCGACCGTGAGACCCGATCCACGGAGCATCGGGAACTCCCCGGTCGAGACCTATCGGTTCGAGGTGCCCGGACCAGAGCAACCAACCGAGACCTTCGTTTCCGGCACCTACTTCATCGCGTTCGTGGACCCTGACGATCAGACGACTCGGGAGGCGCTCATCCTCTTGTTCTCAACCCTGTTTGGTGCCGGCGTGTCCGCTCTCCTGGAGGCTTTCCTAGCCGGCGGCACGCGCCTGTGGACCCGCGCTTCCGGGTCGGCGAAGCCCGTTGACGCGGCAGACACTTGAACCCGTCGCCGCTTCCAGTATCTTGTACCCCGTCATAACCCACGACCCTCGGGGGAGAGAGCGGCGGATCCGCCGTAGAGTTTTCCCGGATCGCGGCCGACGCCGAAGGAGCAACCGCCCCCGGAAACTCTCAGGCGCCCGTACCCCGAGGTGAGGTGACTCTGGAGAGCGGACGGGAGACCGTCCCACCGACGAGGAAAGCCGCGGTCCACCGGCGGTCAATCTTTCAGGTTTCGGGACAGAGGGGGGTGTGCACCGGGTTTCCGGTGGCATGCACCTTTCGTTCGGAGTTCCGATGACCGACGCCGCGCTCAAGACCACCCCGCTCACCGCCCTGCACCGGGACCTCGGTGCCAAGATGGTGCCGTTCGCCGGCTACGACATGCCGGTGCAGTATCCGCTGGGCGTGCTCGGCGAACACAAGCACACGCGCGCCGCGGCCGGTTTGTTCGATGTCTCGCATATGGGCCAGGCCCGCATCGCCGGTGCTGGCGCCGCCGAGATGCTGGAGCGCCTGGTGCCCGGCGACATCGCCGGCCTGGACGTCGGGCGGATGCGCTACACCCAGTTCACCAATGCCGAGGGCGGCATCCTTGACGACCTGATGGTCACCAATGCCGGCGACCACCTGTTCGTCGTCGTCAATGCCGCCTGCAAGGATCAGGACTTCGCCCTCCTGCGCGAGGCGTTCGGCGACTCGCTGTCGGTGCTGGAGGACCGCGCGCTGATCGCGCTTCAGGGGCCGGCGGCCGAGGCTGCCCTGGCGGCG
>JGI12316J15310_10000016_pt30 | contig 76246 bp, 56 predicted proteins | sample MarCyaLeptolynsp_FD_15310 | JGI IMG/M metagenome (IMG submission 15310) | reverse complement strand
GCGGGAGACCTTCGAGCGCGGCTCGAAGGCGGCACGGCTGGAGCCGTGCGCCACAGGTTTGCTACTGGAGGAGGCGGGATTCGGGGCCGACTACGACGAGGCCGTCTAGGAACTCGTTGAGTTCGGCGTAGCTTTGGGAGAGGGTCCAGCCGGAGGAGATGGTGTAGAGCTGGTGGCTCCGTTCCTCGTCGGCGAAGATGTACCCGAAGTAGACGATGTCGCGCTTCTGGTCCTTGTTGGCGCGGATTTGGACGCAGAGGACCTCGGCGTCGTTGACGAGTCGTCGCTCGGTGAAGACGACCTGGGCTTCGTGGTCGACTTTTTGGATTTTGTCGAGCGTTTCAGCGAGCAGCGCCTCGGGGACTCCTCCTTCGTCGCGGGCGATCCACCGGGCTTGGGCGCCGCCGCGGAGATAGAGGAAGGTCTGGACGGTCTCGGAGCCGCTTTCGACCCAACTCCATTCGGCGGGATCGAGCCAGAGGACGGCCTGTCCGGCGGTGGCGGGCTGCGCTTTGGACGCCTCCGGCGTGCGGACGCGGTTGGGCAGCTTGGTCGCTTCTTGGCCGAAGGCGACGGAGGCTAGCAAGAGGACGGGGAGAAAGCTGCGCACGAGATTTAGACTAGCGCAGCGCCGGAGTCGCCAGTTTCGCCGATGCTACGATCGGTCTGAATCTGACGGTCGATGGACGGGCAGGAACCCAGAGTCATCTGCGCCTCCGGAGCCGAGCGCGCAGGGCCAATGTGGGCCGTCGCGGCGTACTTCAACGCTGCGCGCTACCGGAGTCGGCTGGCGAACTACCGGCTGTTCCGCTTTCGGTTGCGACTCCCCTTGCTGACGATGGCGCTGGAGTACCATGCGGCTCCGGAGTTGGGCGACGGGGACGCGGAGATCCTGGTCCGGCTAACGGAGGGAGCCGTCTTGTGGCAGAAGGAGCGTCTCTACAACGAGGCGCTGAAGTATCTGCCCGGTTCCTGCCGGAAGGTGGTGTTCCTGGACGCTGACCTCGTTTTCCCGGAGGCGGACTGGACGGAGAAGGTCGATCGGGCCCTCGACCGCTGGCCGGCGATCCAAACCTTCAGCCGGCTCAAGCACTGCAGCCGCCCGCTAGAGGAGTCCGCCCTCCAGACTCCGGTCGGCGATCCCGACGAGTGGAGCGCCGCCTCTTTGCGCTCGAACGGCCTAAGCGTCTCAAACGCCCGCGAGGCGACCTGCGCCGCGGGCGCCCCCCCGCGCTACATCCAAGGCGTTTCTTGGGGCTTCCGACGCGACGTCATCGAGCAGTGCGGGTTCTTTGACTCGGCGATTATCGGCTCGGGCGATTCCGCACTGTGGAGCGCGCTGACAGGCGACCACGAGGTCTTCCTGAGAAAACCGCGGACGCCCGGCGTGGAGGATGCCTGGCGAGCGTGGCGAGGGAGGGCCTTCGACGCCTGCCAAGGCGAAGTCGGATACGCCGACTCTTGGGTGTTGAGTCTATGGCACGGTCGGCACGAGAATCGACGTTATCCCGATCGCTGGGACATTGTCCGACGCCACCACTTCGATCCGCGAACCGACATTCGCGTCGGAGAGCAAGGCGCCTGGTTGTGGAACGGCGACAACGCGCAGTTACAGGATGACGTGCGCCGGTATTTCTTACAGCGCGAGGAAGACGAAGAGCTACAACCCGCGGAGAAGCCGGCATGAGTAGGATCTCGGCGATTATTCCATGGCGCGGCCGCGACGAGTTGGCGGTTACGATGGCCCGCAATCGGGAGCGGTTGGAAGCTGTCGGCGCGGAAGTGATCGTGGTGAACGGGGGCGGGGACGCGGACGCTGTTCGGCGGATGGCGAGGGCGTCGGGGCAGACGGGCGTCCGGCTGGTCGACCTGCGGGGGATGGAGCCGTTCAACAAGTCGGCCTGCCTGAACGCGGGGGCTCGGTTCGCCGAGAGCGAGACGCTGTTCACGCTCGATTCGGACGTGTTGATCGACACGTCGTTCCTAGAAGACGCACTGGCAGCCGTGGCGGAGGGCGGCTGCTTTGTGACGGTGGCGGAGCGGCATGAGAGCGATCCGGAGGCGCAGTCGCAACGTTGGGACGGGGCGTCGAAGCTGATCGCGCAGCGCAACGTTTACACGCTGGTCGCCGAGAACGGGCGGGAGGCGACCTATGAATATCAGGATCGGCGTGACGGCGTGCGGACGGGACCGGGCGACGTGGTGGTGCGGCGGTCGGACTATTTGGCGGTCGGCGGGTTGAACTCGGAGCTGGTGGGTTGGGGCTTTGAGGACTACGACTTCCAGATCCGGTTGCAGTTTGAGTTGGGGCTGGAGCGCAGGATGTTCGGGCGGCTGGTCCACCTGAGTCATGCCTACGGCGGCGGGGGGAATACGCTCAACGTGAACAAGTCGCTTGCGATGAAGAACTATGCGCGGGGCGACTATATGGGTTCGTATGAGGCGGACGCCGAGGAGTGGGCGTCAGTGGACGCGGAACGGATCTGCTGAGGCGGCGGCGCCTGATTTGCCTTTTTTTGTTGCGTCTGGCGGGATTCGCGGTCGAATCGCGTGTGTCTAGGTAAGGGCCGGTGCGTTTTCGGCCCGCCAGGAGCGCCGATTCTTGAGTTTCTTGCCGTACCCGACCGAAGCGCCGCCCTTCGAGGCGAGCTACCGGGACGACGGATTCGTCTTTCCGGTGGAGGCGCTGACGGCGGACGAGTTAGAGCGAGCGGCGGCCGGATATCGTCGGACGGCCGAGAAGCTCGCGGGCGATCCGTTCGAGAGCGAGCTGCTTCTGCCGCACCTGTTTCACCGTTGGGCTTGGGATGCGGCGACGAACCGTCGGGTGCTGGACCTGGCCGAGCGGGCGCTCGGTCCTGATTTGATGCTTTGGGAGACGGGGGTCGAGATCTCCTATCCCGGCGGAGAGAGCTTTATCGAGTTCCACCGCGACGCCGAGCGCGGACGCATTGTGGGCGGCCGGACGGCCACGGCGTGGATCGCGCTGACCGACTCGTGTCCCGACAACGGCGCGGCGCGCTATCTACGGGGATCGCATCGGGACCCGGAAGGAAGCGAATCGGAGGGCCCCGGCGAGGACTCGTCGCGGCTGAGCGAGGCGTTGTTGGCGCCCGGCGAGGCGGTGCTCTATGACGGACGGGTGTTGCACGGGTCTCCGCCGAATCTCTCCGAGCGGCCGCGGATCGGATTCTGGGCGCGATTTGCGACGCCGCATGCGATGCGCGAGCTGGACCGTTACCCGGCGGTCGCGGTGCGGGGGCGCGACACGGTGGGACATTGGGTGACGATGGACGGTCCGCCCGCGTATTTGTCATTCGAGGATGCGCATCGAGCGCATCAGGAGGCCTCGCGCCGGCACGCCGCGGACCTGATCGGGGAAGCGAGTTAGCGGGGGAGCCAGTAGCGTTTGACGCCGACGACTTGCTTGCGATCGCGGACGTGCACGACGACGCTGCGCGGATCGTCGGGGACGGTGACGACGGCTTCGAGGTATTCGCCGTCGGATTGCGGGATCGACCAGCCGGAGGCGCCGGAGATCGGCGTGGATTCCCCGGAAGCGTTGTCAAAGTTCGCCCAGCGGACTTGGTACGAGGCGGGGGCCGGGAGATTGTATTCCGCGGCTAAATCAACGTAGGCGAGTTTGCCGTCGGCGATTTTGAATTGGTCGAGAGGAACGAGGCGCGGTAGATAAGTTTTGCCGATGACGTCTCGGCGACCGATTAGATAGTCGGTCAGCATCTTTGAGTCATCGGGGTCGGAGTATTTGGCGGCCGCGACGACGGCGCGGATATCTTCATCGGTGAAAGCCATGACTTTCTTAGCCGCCCAAAATTCGTCGTCGGGCAGGCGGTTGTCATAGGCGGGGTTGGGATAGTTTGGTTTCCATTCGTCGGGACGGAAATCATTGGAGTCGATAATCATCCCCAGGGCGGGCGACTTATCGTAGTCGGCGCGGGCCCAGTAAGGAACGTATAGGCCGAGCGAGGCGATCTGGGCGAAGGCGGCCGAGGGATCCCAGAAGTAGGCGTGGCCGTCGCGCGCCGTGTTCGACAGGATCGACGCGCTGCCGAGGATCGCGCCGAAATCGATTAAGAAATGCTTGACGTATTTCAAATCGCCGCGGGTGACGAGCGAATCGAGATCGTTGATGGCGCGGGAGTCGTTGTGGTTGATCCAGGCGTTGAAGACGAAGAGGCCGCGGAGATCGCGGCGGTGCTCGTGGGGAACGACGTCGTTGGGGTCGTCCATGCGCGTGCCGAAGAAGCGGAACTCGCCGAGAATCTTTCCGTCGAGTAGGCGGCTGGCGACGGCGCGGATGCGGCCGTCCTTGCGCACGGGTACGCGCAGAAGAGCGTGTTCGACGTCGAAACGGGTGATTGGCCGGTCGTGTCCCTTCTCGTCCGGCAAGGTCGCGTCTTTGTCGATCTCGAGGTCCTTGGGATCGAAATCGACGAGGTAGTTTTCGGGGACGTTGTAGCCGAGGGCGTGGAGAAGCAGCGAGCCGACGACGTCGGCGCCGGTGGCCATCTCGGGGTATTTGAGCGGATCGAATTTGAGGATGTACTGGCGGCCTTCGCGGTCTTTGATGCGGAAGCCGGGCGTGACGCCTTCGGTCTTGGCGGCGACGATGGTCCAGGGGCCGTCGGCGGGGGGATGGGCGCTGCCGGGCCCTTGGAGGAGATCTTCGCGCGTGAAGGAGGGCGTGCCGATGCGGTTGACGTACCAGGCGGGATCGTCCGGCGCCTCGTCGATGGTATTGGCGGTCTTGGCGCGAATGAAGGGAGGTTGCTTGGGTTGTACCTCGCCGAGTTTCTTGAACTGGTGGGTAAAGAGATCGTAGTAGTCGTTGAGCTTGCGGTATTCGGCGTCCTCCACGACGAGAGGGTCCGGCATTTCGCTGATCGGGTCGTCGGGATAGAACTGCTGGGCGCCGAGTCCGGAGACGGCGAGCAGCGCACAGATTACGAGGCTTAGGATTCGATGAGTCATGGCCTGCCTCTTAGAAGGGATTCCCGAACGTGAACCAGACGCGCGCGCTCTCATGACTAAATCCGAAATCAAAGCGCATGAAGGTCGAGTTTCTGACGTTGAAACGGAGACCGAAACCGGCGGTGGCCTCTAAGTCGTGGAAGTTGACTTGGGAGGTTTTGGGAACGACTTTGCCCGCATCGAAAAAGAGCGCCATATCGAGACCGGTGAAGGATTCCCAGCGATATTCGGCGTTGAAGATGATTTCGTTGTCGTCGTAGAAGCGGTACTGGCGGAAACCGCGCAGGTCGTCGGAGCCGCCTAGGTTCGGTTGGAGATAGAACGGGATGGTGGAGCCGGCGCCGTTCTCAAAACTCATGGTGGAGGCGGCGCGCAGGGCGATGATGCGGCGCTGATTGAAGAAGGGCAGGTATTGCTGCGCTTCGACGTGCAGTTGGCGGAAGTTGTAGCGATCGAGATCGTTGTCGTCGAAGTAAGTAAAGCGACTGAAGTAACGACCGCCGTTGCGCGGGCCGAGCGGATTGTCGCGCCAGTCGTAGTCGGCGAACAGCGATCCCTTGAGGAAGTTGGTCTGCTCGGCGAGGCCGGGCACGGCGGCGAGCGCGAAGACGTCTTCGGTGCGCGGGCGGTCTTCTTCGGCGTTGCCGGGGCCTACGTTGGCGAGCAGGATGCCGCCGCCGACGCCGATGCGCATGTTCTTGAAGAGGTTGACGCCGAATTCGCCGCCGACGTCGGTGGTCTCTCGCAGGAAGTGGGTGCGGTCTTCGAGTTTGGAATCGGGGCCGGGGCCGTAGTAGTCGATGCGCGGGTAGTTCTCGTGGATGGCGAGGAAGTTGGTGAAGAGGGCGCCGCCGGCGAGTTCGGGGGCGCCGAGTTCGAAGTCGATGAGGTAAGCGTTCGAGAAGCCGTAGCGGGCGGAGGTACGCAGTTTGAGGGCGCCGCCGGCGAGATCGCCGCGCGAGTACTGCGGGCCGAGTGCGAAGCCTTGGCCTACCGCGAGGCCGCCGAGGACGACGGTGAGTCCGTTTCCGCCGTTGGTCAGGCGCTCGATCAAGCGTCGGTCCTTGACCAGGTTGAGCCGCCGTTCCCACTTGGAGGCCTGCTCGGGCTCGATGGATTCCTGCTTTTTCTTGCGGGCGGCCTGGATGGCCTCGGCGCGGGTGGCGTGTTGGGCGGGGAGGGAGAGAGCGCTCGCTAGGACGCAGAGCGTGACGAGCCACAAGAGGCGGAATCGTCTTCGGGCGGAAGGGGTTCTTCGCTGGAACTGCATCTTGTCGGCGGTTGGAGGCTGAGTCTCTTAGGGTCACACGAGGCCGGGCGAGAAGTCATCCGCCGTGTGGCTGGGAGGCTCTGTTGCTCATAGTACGAATTCGCTGTGGGGGGCGGATGGTTCCGGTGGTTTGGGGGACGGGTATTTTAGTCCAGCCTAGGACTCGGCATGCCGAGTCCCTACATTTGAGCAACGGGCTCTTGCTTCGCAAATCGCCCGATACCCGCTCCATCAGGGGGTGTGAAGAAATTCGATGTTCGGGTCGAGAGTTTTCGGAAGCGATGGCCGCAAAGGTGCTTCACGGGCTGCAACAAGCGCAGCCTCACGGGCTGTGAAAAATTCGAACAGGGCGGTCGTGAATGTATCGTCGAGGTCTTCGTAGCTCTTGCCCTTGCGAGATTGGCGAAGGGCGCCGTGCGCCAGACGGGGGTCAAGATGAATGACGGAAACGGACGTAAGCAACGGAATCTAAGAACCTTATCTGCGAGGCAATGTCGACGCGGGCTAGGCTTCACGTGCGACCGTGGTCACGGGCTCACGCCCGCGGCACTGTTGTTCGTTCGCCAGCGGTCGTGGGGAATGGGGTGGTCGTTGTATTTTTCACAGCCCCTCAGGGGCTGCGGCACGGTTGTTCGTGGACTATTGGGTGTGGAGGCGGCGAGTTTGGTGCGGCGCCGGTCTAGATGGCGGGGATGGGGCGTTGTTCGGGGCCGAAGCGGAAGGTGAGACTGGGGCCTAGTTCGCCGGGGGGCATTCGGATGACGCGGGGGCGGACGACGAGGATGAGGTCGCGTTGGGTGACGCGGACGGTGGGGTCCTGGAAGAGGCGGCCGAGGAGAGGGATCTCCGAGAGGCCGGCGGTTCCGGCGTTGGTTCCGCGGGTCTCCATTTGGGCCATACCGGAGATGAGCGCGGCTTCGCCTTCGGTCAGTCGGACTTGGGTGGCGAACGAGCGGTTGGCGAGGATCGGGATGCCGTTGGCCGAACCGCCGCTGAGCAGTTTGAACTCGGTCTCGATCAGGAGCGTCACGTCGGTCGCGGTGTGGATGGTGGGGGTGACGGTCATCGTCAAGCCGAGGTCCTCGAAGGTGACGTTGGGCGGGGGCAGGAAGACGTCGTCTCCGCTGGGGACGGCTTCCGAGAAGACGGCGGTGGCGATGGGGAAACGTTCGCCGACCTTGAGGTCGCCTTGGGCGCCGTTGGTCGCGCGGATCTGATAGCGCTGGAGGGTGCGGGAGTTTCCGCGGGTCAGGCGGGCGTTGACTTGGGCGCTGCCGACGCTGATGCCGAAGACGGTTTCTCCTCCGCCGACGGTGATCATGGTGGACGCGGATTCGGAGGTCAGTTCGGGGGCCTGGGCGTTGAAGATGGTCGAGAAGTTGGTGACGGGGAAGCTCGTGGGCAGACGCGAGCCGAGGTTGAACTCGCGGTCGGAGTCGATGGAGATGAGATCGACCTCGATCATCACCTCGGCGCTGGGGCGGGCCATCTGTTCGTAGAGCGCTTGGGCCATGCGGACCTTGGTGACGGTGTCGCGGATGAGCACTTGGGCGCGGGCGGTGTTGAGGAAGGAGCGTTTGAGTTCGAGCGTCTGCTGGACGGCTTGCGAGAGTTCTTGGGCTTGCTCGGCGGTCATAGCCTCGGGCAAGGGCACGGCGACGGCGGCGACGGGTTCGAGTTGTTGGCGTTTTTGGGAGGTGTCTTCGGCGACGAGGAAGAGCTTCTCGGAGACGGGAATCACGAGGGAATCGCTGACGTCGCGGAGGATTTCGGCGAGCTTGCGGAAGTCGACGTGTTCGATTTCAAGGCGGATCTCGTCGCGCGGTGTGAAGCCGGGGTCGAAGATGACTTCGAGGCCGAACTGGCGAGCGATCTCTTCCCAGATTTCGCGGGCGGGGGCTTTGAGGCGGAGGTCGACGCGTTTGTTTTCGGGTTCGAGCTTGACAGGGGGGCGGAGCAGTTCGACGGGCGGGCGCTGTCGGGAGGGGGCGTCGGGCGGGGGCGGCGTGAGGTAGGAGCCGGCGGGGTCGATCTGGGCGGCCTCGGCGGGTTTTCCGGCGGCGGCGAGGGTCTGGGCGGCGAGCGTGCTGACGCGTTGCGCGGCGGCTACGTAGGCGGCGTTGGCGGGGTTTTCGGCGCGGGCGCGGTTGTAGCTGAGGTAGGCGTCGAGCGGGCGGCCGGCGGATTCGAGGCGGAGGCCTTGCTTGTAGAAGCGTTGGGCTTCGCCGGGATCCTGGGCAGGGGCGACTAAGACCGATAGGGCCAGCGCGATGGAAAGGCGGAGCCTCACTGAAAAGGGTGACGAGTGCGGCGGCCGGAACGTGCAGGCCTATGTACGCGAGGTTCAGGCGCGCAGGCTGAGGAGCGGGACGGAGATGCGTAGGTTCGAGCCTTGGCCGGGGTTGGATTCGAGGGTGAGATCGCCGCCGAGGCTGTGGACGCGCTGCTTGATGGAGCGCGGCCCCATCTGGAGGGCGTCGAGTTCTTCGAGTGAAAAACGACCGCCGAAGCCGAAGCCGGAGCCGTTGTCGTCGATGGCGAGGTTGAGCTGATCGAGCTTCTTTTCGAGCGAGAAGAGGACGTGGGTGGCTTGCGAGTGCTTGTAGACGTTGTGCAGGGCTTCGCGTGCGATCTTGAGGACCTCGCCGCCGAGACGGCCGGGGACGGAGAGGGCGCCGTTCTGCTCGCCCATGATGGTGACGGCGACGCCGCTCTCCTTCTGAAAGCCCTCGACGAGGCGGCGCGCGGAGGCCGAGAGCGAGCTGTCTTCGCTTTCGATCGGGCGCATGCGGTGGACGAAGGTGCGCATCTCGGCGACCATTTTGCCGGCCATCTCCGAGAGCGCTTGGAACTCCTGCTCGGCGAGTTCGGGGTTGCGCTCCTGCAGTTTGCGGATGATCTGCAAACGCATCTCGAAGCTGATGATCGATTGGAGCGGGCCGTCGTGGAGATCGTGGGCGATGCGGACGCGCTCGCGTTCTTGGGATGCGTGCTCGGCGCGGCGGACGGTGAGGACGTAGCGGGCGGCTTCGCGGAAGAGTGAGGCGAAGTCTTGGAGGCGGCGATAGTCGGCGCCGCGCGCGCCGCGGACGGAGTTGATGAGCAGGAGGCGGCCGATCGGGCGGTCGTTCTCATAGAGGCCGCAGCCGACGGCGTTGTAGACCTCGAAGCGCTGGATGACGTAGGGGTGCAGGTCGAAATCGCGCTCGATCTTCTTGCCCTCTTTGTCGGTCGGCGAGACGTCGTTGGAGTGGAATTCGAGCCGCTTGCCGGCCATGCAGGCCCATTCGGAGCGGTTGTCGAATTCGGCCGGAGGAGGATCGGAGGGGCCCCGCTGGGGCGGATGCTGGACGACCGCGTAGTAGTCGGAGGCGGGATCCCAGAAGGCCAGAACCGCACGCGAGCAGCCGAGCTGCAGGGCCAGTTCGCGCAACGCTTCTTCCGCCGCGACGACCTTGTCGGGCTCGGACATGCCGGGGAGACGGATGAGCCGATCCGAGATGCGACGCTCGGCGCGCTGGGCCTGGAAGGTGAAGTAGTAGCCGAGGGCGCCGCCGACGACCAGCATGAACATGAACGAGCTGAACGAGAAGCGAAACTCGTTCCCGTCGCCGCCGGTGAGCCAGGCGCCGTAGAAGACGACGCTCACCGAGGTGAGGATGAGCACCTCTTTGACGCCGTGGAGCAGGGCCGCCTCGATGATCAGGAAGTAGAACATCAGCAGCGGCACGCCGAGCTCGGCCCCGGAGGTGAGCAGGACGAGCAGGACCATCACCGCGAGATCGATGAGCAGGATGGCGGCGGCGGAACGCCGGATGAGCGGGATTCGGCGGTAGAGCAGCAGCGCGGCGCTGTAGAAGGCGAATAGGCTTCCGGCGAGCAGGCTGAGCGAGGCGGGTTGGCCGTCGTAAACGGCTACGGTCTGGACGGCGACGTAGCCGAGGACGATGGAAAGACGCAGGACCGCCAGATGGAGGAACCTGCGCTGGTGGAGGACCACCTCGTCGGTAAAAGCGTCGACGGACATCGCCTTACGACGGCTGATTTTACCCCAGCGGAAGCGGCCTCGAAGGCGATTGGAGGGCCCTCGGGGGCGAATCCGGGGGAATCTGGCCAAAGCTAGGGGGCGGACTAGGAGAAAGGGCCTACGCCGGGCGGGAGACCGTCTTGATGCAAGAAGCCCGGAGGCGCGTCTTGCGACGGCGTCCTCCGGGCTCTTGGTAGGGGTTTATTTGAAGGGGTTAAGGGTTGAAGGTGTTAGGCGAACGCGTCGCCGTTGTTGGGTGTCGTAAGGGTTTTTGGAGCGTTGATGCGTCGTGGCCTCAATCGCGTACGTCCTCAGATTAGGCGGCGTCCACATATTCTTCCATTAGATAAAACGACTCTTTCCATTGAAAATTCAGAAGAGTCTCCGTCGTGCGAACCAGGGGTAGAGCACCGGCATCAAGACCAGCGTCAGCAGGGTGGAGCTGACCAAGCCGCCGATCACCACCGTGGCCAGCGGTCGTTGGACTTCCGCGCCGGTGGACTGCGCCAAGGCCATCGGCAGGAACCCGAGGGCGGCCACGACCGAGGTCATCACGACGGGCCGCAGACGCAGCTTGCCGGCTTCGATCAGAGCGGTCCGTAGCGGCCCGCCCTCCGCCGCCTTGCGGTTGATCGCGGAGACCAAGACCAGCCCGTCGAGGATCGCGATTCCGAAGACGGCGATGAAGCCGATAGAGGCCGAGACGTTCAAGTTCATGTCCCGCAGCCAAAGCGCAAGCGTCCCCCCGACCGCGGCGAACGGGGCCAGCAGGAGGACGAGCGAGGCCTGTCCGGCCGAACCGAACGTCGAGTAGAGGATCAGGAAGATGCCGACCAGAATCAGCGGCGCCAAGACGGAGAGGCGAGCCAGCGCCCGCTCTTGGTTCTCAAACTGTCCGCCCCAGCGCACGTAGTAGCCGACGGGGAGATCGACGTTGGCCTCGACCAGCGCACGCGCTTCTTGCACGAAACCGCCTAGGTCGCGCCCGCGCACGTTGGACTGGACCACCAGTCGCCGTTGGCTCTCTTCGCGGAAGACGACTTCCGGGCTGCTGACCTGGGTCAGGGCGGCGACCTCGCGGAGGGGAACGCGCTCGCCGTGCGGCGCTTCGAGATACAGCCCGCCGAGCGATTCCAGACTCTGGGCCGAATCCTCCTCGAGTCGGACGACCGCGCGAAACCGGCGGCGGCCGTCGATGACTTCCGTTGCGACGAGTCCCTGGGTGGCGGCCTCGACGGTTTCGCGGACGTCTTCAACGTTGAGGCCGTAGCGGGCGAGCGCTTCGCGGTCCGCGTCGACTTGCCACTCGGCGGCGCCGGAGAGCGCTTGACGCTGGAGGTCCGCCGAGCCGGGCACACGCTCAAGCAGGCCGACAATGCGGTCGGCCAGGTCCTCCAGGACGTCCGAGTCCTCCCCGAAGATCTTGACCGCGACGTCGGCGCGGACGCCGAAGACGGTTTCGTCGATGCGCATCGCCATGGGCTGGGTGAAGACGTAGCCGATGCCGGGGAATTCGTCGAGTGCGGCGGCCATGGCGTCGATCAATCCCTCTTTGGTCGCGGCGGTCGTCCACTGGTCGCGCGGCTTGAGCGTGAGGTAGGTATCGGTCTCGTATACGCCCATCGCCTCGGTGGCGAAGTCGGGTCTGCCGAGTTTGCTGACGACTTGGACGACCTCGGGGAACTCGCCGAGCACCTTCTCGAGTTCCAGGTTGAGCGCGGCCGATTCGCTGACCGAGACGCTGGGGGCTTTGAAGGTCTGGACGAGGATCGAGCCTTCGTCGAGGCGCGGCATGAACTCGGTTCCGATGACCGCCAGCGACGCGAGAACGGCGACGATCAGGACGGCGGCGACCACCGTGACGACAACGCGATGATTGAGAGCCCCGCCGAGCACGCGCACGTAGCCGCGGCGCAGCGGGCCAAAGAGCGGCTCGACCGTGGTCCGGGCGCGATCGGAGAGGAGCCAGCGGCAGCCCGTGGGCAAGGCGAACAGCGCGAGTACGGCGCCGCCGACCATGGCCGCGCAGACGGCGATCGCCATGGGCCGGAACATCCGTCCTTCGAGGCCCTCCAGCGTGAGGATCGGCACGTAGACGGCCAGGATGATGACCAAACCGGCCAGGACGGGGGTGCTGACTTCGTGGACGGCCTCGCGCACGGTCGCCAATACGTCGATCGGCTCCTCCGACTGTGCCCGGCGCTCGTCGATCATGCGTACGCAGTTGTCGACCACGACTACGGCGCCGTCGATGACCACGCCGAAGTCGATCGCGCCCAGACTCATTAAGTTGGCGGTCACGTCGAAGACGCGCATGCCGATGAACGCCGAGAGCAACGACAGCGGTATGACGAGAGCGACGAGCAGCGCCGCGCGGAAGTGACCGAGCGAGAGGAACAGCACCGCCACGACCAAGGCGCCGCCCGCGAGCAGATTCTCGCTGACGGTTTCGATCGCGCCGTCGATGACGATGGACTGGTCGTAGAACGGGACGATCTTGACGCCCTCGGGTAAGGAGGAGCGGACGGATTCGAGTTCCGCTTCGACGCGCTCGATGATCGTTTTCGAGTTCTGGCCCTGGAGCATGATCACCATGCCGGCGAGGGTCTCGGTCTCGCCGTTGGTGGTGACGGCTCCCTGTCGCGGGACGGCCCCGACGCGCACCCGGGCCACGTCGCGGACGTAGACGGGCGAGCCGCCGCGCGACTCCAGCACGATCGATTCGATCTCGCGCGGCGTCACGGCTCGGCCCAGGCCGCGAACGGTGTATTGCTCGGCGGCTCGCTCGACGAAGCCGGCGGAGAAGTTGCGGTTGTTGTCGCGTATGCGCTCGTAGACTTGGCGCAGCGAGATCGAATAGGCGCGCAGCTTCTCCGGATCGACGACGACCTCGAACTGTTGGGTGCGCCCGCCCCAGGTCACTACGTCGGCGACGCCCGGAACGGCACGGAGCTGATACTTGATCTCCCAGTCGTGCAGGGTCTTGAGCTCTAGATCGCTCATACCGTCGGACTGCACCGTGTATTGGAAGACCTCGCCGAAGGGCGTCGCCAACGGGCCGAGCTGCGGCTCGAGCCCTTCCGGTATCCGTTGCCGGGCCGCCTCCAGCCGTTCGCCTACTAGTTGGCGCGCGAGATAGCGGTCGACGTGATCCTCGAAGACGACGGTGATCATCGAGAGTCCGAGCTTCGAAAGCGAACGGACCTCCACCGTGTCGGGGATGCCCATCAAGGCGGATTCGACCGGGAAGCTGACGAGTTGTTCGACTTCCAAGGTCGCCATCCCGGGCGCGTCGACGACGACGTTGACTTGGTTGTTGGTGAGATCGGGGAAAGCGTCGATGGAGATCGTCGAGAGCGAGTGAAGCCCGAGAACGAGCAAGAGCAGCAGGCCCGCGACGACGAGTACGGGGCGGCGCAAGGCCAGATCGATGAGGCGATTCAGCATGGCCGATTACTCCGCCAGGTCCCCGCGCATGCTCTCGCCGTGGAGCAGAAAGGCCCCTTGCGTGACGACGCGATCGCCCGGCGCCAGACCTTCGAGGATCTCGACGCGGCCGTCCCGCTCGGCGCCCAAGCGAACGTCCCGGCGACGGTAGCGGCGCTCGCCCGCGGGGAGAAAGACCGACGGTCCGTTCCGCCCGGACTGCACGGCCGAGACCGGCACGGTGACGCTCTGGCGCGACTGCGAGGACAGCAGGTCGACGGAAACGTACATGCCGGTCTTGAGCGCCGCGCCTGGATTCGCCACGACGCAGCGGACTTCGGCCAGCCGCGTCTCCGGGTCGAGGGTCGATTCGATGCGCGAGACGCGCCCGTCGAACGAGCGCCCTGGATAGGCTCGCGAGCGGATTGCGCCCGGCATGCCCGGACGTACGCGCCCAAGCTGCTGCTCGGGAACCCGCGCCTGGACCCAGACGCCTCCCAGTTGGCTGACGGTGTAGAGCTCGGTCGACGCCTGCACGACGGCCCCCGGCGCGATCCCGCGCTCGACCACGGTTCCGTCAAACGGCGCGCGGACGTGGACGACCAGGTGATCCGGAACGGGAGCGTCAGCGGCCGGCGGCTCGACCCCTAAATACTCGAAGTGCGCCCGAGCCCCGTCCAAGGCGGCTTCGGCGGCGACGATCGCCTCGGCGGCGCGCGCTCGTTCGGCTGCAGTGCGTTCAACGGCGGCCAGCGGTCCCGCCTTCAACTCGTGCAGTCGCGAGGCGCGCCGGTAGTTCTTCTCGGCGAGTTCGCCTTCGGCGCGGCGGGCCGCAAGTTGAGCCTTGGCCTGACGAAACTGAGCGAGCAGCTCATGGGTTTCGTGGCTGTGAAGAACGGCCAGCGATTCGCCCTTGCGGACGAAGGTTCCGACGCTCTTGCAGCACTCGACGACGATGCCTTCGACGAGGGCGCCGATGCGCGCCGTGCGATCTTCATTGAGCGCGACCGTACCGTTGACGGTCATCCGGTCGGGCGTGTTCTCCGCCGAGACCGGCGCGATCTGGAGATTGGCCCGGGCGTGGGCGCGAGGCGACAGCTCGACGACGCCCGGCTCGGCCGGCGTGTTCGTCTCGGTCGTCTGGGCTGGGGACTCGGTCTCGGCCGGCGGCGGCGCCGACTCGCACGCCCACAGCGACAGCAGGAGAGAGAGCAGCAGGATAAGGGTCATCGTTGGACCTCCGGGAGCGGGCGGCCGAGGGCGGCTTCATAGGCGCGGCGCGCGAGCCGGTAGCGGCCGTGGGCTTCGACCAGCAGGAGTTCCGTCTCGGTCTGCGTCCGGCGCGCGACGAGGACGTCCGTGAGTGGTACGGCATCCTCCTGGTATGCGGCGAAGACGATTCGGTACGCCTCGGCCGCCCGATTGACGGCGCCGGACTGGAGCGACTCCAACAGCGAGGCGGAGCGGCCCCAGGCGGACTGCGCGGCGTCAACGCGAGCCGTCAAGAGCGCTCCGGTCGCGCGCATCTCGGCTTCCGCCTGACGGACCTGAGCCGCAGCGGAGGCGCGACCGCCCTGGTTCCGGTTCGAGACGGTCAGCGGAACGGACACGCCTCCGATCAGCGTGTTGAACGGGCCGTCGCGCTTGTAGCCGAGGTAAGGCGTGACGTTCGGCGTCGCCGCCGCGGCGGCGACTCGTTCTGCGCGCCGGGCCTGCTCGAGGCGAGCGGCAGCCAGGCGCATCTGAGGATGAAGCGGTCCGTCGTTCGGTATGGGCGGCGGCGCCGCGGCCGGCTCTGAGGCGATTAGATTTACCGGTTCGGACGGGCGCGCAAGGCCCATCGCTTGAAATAGGGCGAAGCGCGCTTGTTCGGCGCTGATCGCCGCGGCCTGTTGGTCGGCTTGTACCTGGTGAAGAGCGGTCTGGACGCGGATGAAATCGAGTTCCGAGCCGGCGCCCTCCTCAAAGCGAACGCGATGGTAGCGGGCCAGTTCCCGCGCGACGGCGACGCTCCGGTCGAGCAGCGCGAGGCGGGAGTCGGCTAGACGAGCGCGCTCGTAGGCGTCGAGCGTTTCGGCGCGCACGGCCCAGCGAAAGACCTCGGCTTCAAGGCGAGCGGCTTCGGAGGCGGCATCGGCTTGTTCGCTGCGTAGGCGGCGCTTGCCGCCGGTCTCGATCGTCTGAGACGCCGAGAGGAAGATGTTCATGTCGCGGCCGAAGTTCAGCGACGGGTCGCCCCAAGCGCGCCAGTTCTCCGATTGGAAGGAGAACGTCGGATTCGGACGCAGCGACGCCTGGAGCGCGTCGCCTTCCCGCGCTTCAACGCGGGCGCGGGCGGCGTCGACCTCGGCGCGATTCTCTAGCGCGAGGCGCACGGCGTCGTCGGGAGCGAGCTCCCGGGGAACCTCGGCGGCGACGATCAAACAGGCCGAAGCGAGCGCCGCAAGCGAACACTTGAGCATGGAGAAACCCTCCTCAATACGACTCGGGGACGCACGGGCGGGCAAGACAAGGCCGCGCCGGGCGTCCGAAGCAGACGGTCCGAGAGGGTTAGGCGGGAGGGCCGCGGGGAGAGCGAACCGCAAGTCCCGGCGGATGGTATTTGGGCTGCGAACCCGGCGGCGAAGCGATCGATTGAGCCGCAAACTCCGGGCCGAACGGGACCACCACGGGCTCGGCGATCCACGCGACCCCGTCGGGCTCTTCAAGCACGAACCAATCGAGCTGGAGGGCGCTCTCTTCGAGCGCCTCGAGCGACGGCGCGTCGCGATCCGATCCGACGTGGAAGTGCAGGGCGAGCGAACCGGAGTGGTCCTGTTCGATGTGCTCGCGCGCGGCCGCGGAGTCGTGGACGTGCGTGAACGGCGCGACTAAGAAGCCCGCGGCTAGGGCCGCCGCCGTGATGGAGCCGATCGCCCGCACGCCTGTCAGCATAGCGGAAGCCGGAGAAGCGCGCCTACGGCTATCGTTCTTTCGCCTCTCTCAGCTCACCCACCATGGCTTCGGATATCTCCTGGATCCGGGGCATGAGGCCTTGCACGAGGTCCTGACCGATCTTGGCCCCGGCCTGCATCATCCTCGGCATCTCGGCGATCGCCTTCATACCCACCGGCGTCTGATAGAACCCGTGGATTTCAACGATCTCTTGCTCGCTGAAGGATTCGACATATAGATCGATCATGGGCTCTTTGAAGTTCTCCCAACTCAAAGCCTCCTGCATGAGCGCCGTCATTTGCGCCGCATACTTGTCGAAGATCGGCTGGTACTCCTCCGTGCCGCCCGCCTGTCGGAATCCCTTCTTCATCGACTCATCGAAGATCTTCATGTACGTGTTCATCATCTGGTCCACGTTGAGGGTCCGCATCAACTCTTCGGCTGCGGCCCGGTGGGAAGCATCGTCGGCTCGGACGACGGCGGGACTCAAGGCAAGAACGGCGGCGAGAAATAGCGTGCGCATGTGTTCGAGTCTATCAGTGGGCCCGCTGCGCGGAGAGGGCGTATGATGAGCAGCGATTGTGATTATTCGAGCCTTTCTCAGCGTGATCTTGCTGGCTTCGACGCTCGCGGCGCAGGGGCCGATTCGGCGACCGCCGCGGCCGACGACCAGCGAGGCAAGCGGTCCGCCGGAGCGTTTCTATGACGCCTTCTTGGTCTCGATGGAAGGGCATCGGGTGGAGATCGAGACGGTCTCGCGACGGCGGGTGGTCTGCGCGCTGACCATCGATACGCATTGGACGACGCCGCAGGACGACTTTTTCCCGGGGGACCGGATCGGCGTGACGAGTTCGTCGCAGGTGGAAGCGGAGTGTATTGCGACATGGGTGGGTCGGCCGGACGAGCGCTATCAGAAACGGCGCGAGCGGCCGGCGCTCGGACGCGCCGGGGACGGCCGAATCGAAAAGCCCGTCGAGGCGGCGCCGATCCACGACGACCCGCTAGTGCTGAAGGCTTTCGCCGCGAACGGCGCCTTCAGCGAAGCGATGCCCGACTATTCCAGCCATCAGAGAACGACGCGTTACGACAGCAAGAACCTGGGCAAGAAGTGGAAAGAGAACGACCTGATCGAAGCCGACGTGGTGCTCTATCGGGGGAACGAGTTCTACGACAACATCACGATCGACGGCGCGCCGATCAACGCGCCGATGGAACAGATCGGCGGGTGGTGGTCGACGGGCGAGTTCAGCAGCGTGCTGTACAACTTGTTCCACGAGCGCACGGAGGCGGAGTTCAAGGCGACCGGCGAGGAAGAGTCGATCCGGGGGCGCTCGGCTTGGATCTATGACTTTCGGGTTCGGCAGGATCGTTCGCAGTGGCGGTTGTATATCGGTAACGTCGAGTATTACCCGGAGTACATCGGGCAGGTGTGGCTGTCGGAGGGGGACGGGCGGGCGCTGCGCCTTGAGATGGAAGCCCTCAATCTGCCCTGGCAGTATCCGGCGTCGATGGCGGAGCTGACATTGGAGTTCGACGAGTATACGATCGGCGACACGCCGTACCTGCTTCCGGCGGAGGCGTCGAACCTGGCGTGTATTCGCGGCCGGGCGCGCTGCTTTAAGAACCAGGTGGCGTTTGACGAGTATCGGAAGTTCACGGCGGATGCGTCGATGTTCGACGTGGGGTCGTCGGTGGAGTTCGGGGACGTGATCGTGGAGGAAGACGAGTCGCCGTCGCAACCGGAGTAGGGGAAGGCGAGCAGGCGGGCGCTACACAGGGCTTACTCTTTGCCTACACTGTGCGGATATGGTGCGCTCGACGGTTCTGCTCTTCACGGTTTGTTTTTGTATGGGACTGGCGGCTCAGACCGGTCCGCAGGTGCGCTTGGACGACGCGGCGAGGCCGCTCTCCTACGATCTGGACTTAACGCTCGATCCGTCGCGCGACGATTTTCGCGGGCGGGTGTCGATCGAGATGGAGGTGCTCCAGCCGGCGCAGACGGTGCGGTTGAATGCGCACTCGTTGGAGATCGAAAAGGTGCGCTGGCAAGCGGGCGGGCGCGAGATGGCGGGCGGTTACGAGGCTCGTGACGAGCACGTGACGGAGTTCGGGGCGCCGCAGCCGCTCAGTGCGGGTCGGGCGACGTTGACGATCGATTTTTCGGGGAAGTTTGATCTCAAGACGACGTCGGGCGTCTTCAAGTTGGTCGAGGGCGGCGAGGACTATGTGTTTACGCAGTTTGAGCCGTACGCGGCGCGTTGGTGCTTCCCTTCGTTCGACGAGCCGCGGTTCAAGACGCCCTATCGGGTGACGTTGCGGACGCCTCCGGGCGACGGGGCGTTCGCGAATACGCCGGCTGAGGCGACGACGACCGAGGACGGGATGACGGTGACGCGGTTCGCCGAGTCGAAGCCGCTGCCGACGTACTTGGTCGCTTTCGCGGTCGGGCCGTTCGACGTGGTGGACGCCGGAAAGGCCGGCAAGAACGATACGCCGATCCGCATCCTGGCGCCGAAGGGCAAGGCGCGGCAGGCCGCCTACGCCGCCGAGACGACGGGCGAGATTCTGGAGTGGTTGGAGGACTACTTCGGTATTCCCTACCCCTACGCCAAGCTCGACAGCGTCGCGTTGCCTATTGCGTTCGGCTTTGGAGCGATGGAGAACGCGGGGCTGATTACGTACAACCAGCAGTTGTTGTTGGGCGACCCGGACAACGATTCGGAGGCGAGGCGGCGGCGCTACTTCGGCGTGGGGACGCACGAGTTGGCGCACCAGTGGTTCGGAAATCTGGTGACGCCGGTTTGGTGGGACGACATTTGGTTGAACGAAGCGTTCGCGTCGTGGATGACGAGCAAGGGCTTGGCCGCGATGCGGCCCGAGTGGCGGCAAGAGGCGCAGCGGGTGGGGACGCGGCTCGGGATCATGCGCAAGGACGCGTTGGCGGGAGCGCGGCAGATTCGGCAACCGGTCGACTCGTATGGAGCGATCAACAATTCGTTCGACGGGATCACCTATCGCAAGGGGCAGGCGGTGATCCATATGTTCGAGACGTGGCTGGGAGAGGCGGACTTCCAGAAGGGGGTACAGCAGTACTTGAAGCAGTACTCGTGGCGCAACGCGAACGTGAACGCGTTCCTAGACTCGCTGAGTACGGCTTCAGAGCGGAACGTGACGCAGGCTTTCGGGACGTTTCTGGACCAGAACGGCATCCCGCGGATTCGTGTGGAGAGCCGTTGCGAAGGGGGTTCGACGACGCTGACGATCGAGCAGAGCCGGGCGCTGCCGCTGGGCTCGCGAGCCTCGGCGGATCGGATTTGGAAGACGCCAGTCTGCATTCGCTATCAAGCGGACGGCGAGGCGACGCGCGAGTGCAAGTTGATCGAGAGCGCGGAGGCGGAGTGGACGCTGCCCGGCGTGTGTCCGGATTTGATCGTCCCCAACGCGGGCGGCGACGGCTACTACCAGGTCGTCTACGGCGAGGGGCTGTTGGCGCCGTTGCTGGCCGACGGCGGATCCGCGTTGAGCGCGGCCGAGCGGTTGAGCGTGGCGGGCGACGTACGGGCGGCGTTTGAAATGGGGCTGCTGGACGCGGCGGACGCGATGCGACTGGTCGAGGCGTTCGCGGACGACTCCGAACGCGTCGTCGTCGAAGAATCGATCGCCTTGGCCTTGAAGCTCTACGCGCTTGTCGGCGAGGCGGAGAGGCCGCTGTGGCGGGACTGGGTTCGCGACGTGTTCGGCGAGCGCGCCCGCAAGCTCGGGTGGCTGCCCCAAGGAGGCGAGGACGGCGAGACGCAGTTGCTGCGCACGGCTCTGGTTCCGTTTGTGGCGGACGACGGGGAGGACGAGGCGCTGCTCCGGCGAGCGAGCGAGTTGGCGGGACTCTGGCTTGCGGATCGAGAAGCGGTTCCAGGTTCGGCGGCGCCGACGGTTCTGGTCGCGGCCGCCTCGAAGGCGGATGAGAAGTTCGTCGAGCGCCTCCGCGCGGAGTTGCATCGGGAGGAGGACCGTCGGCGGCGGAGTTGGATCCTCAGTGCGCTAGGGGGCGTCGAGGACGAGGCCTTGGCGCGAAAGACGCTGGAGGTGGTTGCGGACGAGTCCATCGACCTCAGAGAGTCGCTGGCGGCCCTGTTCGGCCTGAGCGGCGCCCAGACTCGCGAGGCGGCGATTGCGTTCGTCGACGAGAACTTTGACGCGATTACGGCGCGGATGCCGGATCGCGGCGTGCGCAGCGCGGCGTCCACGCTGCCGCGGGTTTTCGCCGAAGGTTGCGGCGAGGACGAGGCGCAACGGCTTGAGAAGACGCTCGGCGATCGGCTCGCGCCGTTTTCAGGCGGGCCGCGGGCGGTCAAAGAAACCGCGGAGGCGATCCGGCTCTGCGGAGCGCTACGCGGCGCCCAGGGCGAGGCGGCGGCAGCCTATTTGCGCGCGCGTTAGTCGCTGATTCGCGTTAGTCGCTAATTGTAGAGGAGCGCAGGAAGCGTTCGAGCACGCGCCGAACGTAGGCGTGGGTCTCGGGGTAGGGCGGAATGCCGCCGTAGCGGTCGACGGCGCCGGGGCCGGCGTTGTAAGCGGCGAGGGCGAGGACGAGTTGGTCGTCGCGCCCGGCGTAGCGTTCGAGCATTTCGCGCAGGTAACGCGTGCCGCCGCGCATGTTTTGGCGGGGCTGGTAGGGATCGACTTGGAGTTCGGCCGCGGTCTCGGGCATCAGTTGCATCAACCCGATCGCGCCGGCGTGCGAGACGGCTTCAGGGTTCCAGGCGGACTCGGCGGAGATGACGCTTTCGATCAGGTCGGGATGGATGCGCTCGCGCTCGGCGAGTTCGAGGAGCAGCTCGTCGAGGGTCGGCTCGGGCTTGGTCTCGACGGGGCGGGCCGGCTCGGGCTTGGGCGCCGACTCGGCGGGCTCGAAGCGGGCGACGGCGACGGCGGGGAGAGCGATGCGTCCGCCGGACTCGGTGTAGAGGACGACGGAGTCGCTGGTCCGCTCGACGCGCTCGGCGAGGATGCGCGCGCCGGTGTGGAGCACAGCATACTCGGCCGCCCCGAGCGAGGAGGCTGAGACCAGCATCGCTAGACACCCGACGACGCGCTGTGAAAGAATTCGCACTTCCTCTGAACTTCCGTTCGAGACTTGACGCCCATAATGACGACGTATCTATCGCACCTAGCGTGCAGCAAAACCGGCGAGCGCCTGGACGCCGGTCAACTCCACAATTTATCGCCGGCGGGCGCCCCGCTGCTTGCTCAGTATGACCTAGAGGCCGCCCGAGACGGGCTTTCGCGCGAGGAAATTGAGCAGGGACCACGCTCGATGTGGCGGTATGCGCCGCTGCTGCCGGTGTCGAAGCCGGAGGACGTCGTCTCGCTTGGGGAGGGCTGGACGCCGCTGCTTGAGACGCCTCGGCTGGGCCGTAAGCTCGGCGCCAAGAACTTGTGGCTCAAGGAAGAGAGCTCGAACCCGACGGGAACCTTCAAGGCGCGCGGGATGACGGCCGCGGTCTCGATGGCGAAGTCGTTGGGCGCGACGAAGCTGGCGGCGCCGTCGGCGGGAAACGCGGCGAGCGCCTTGGCGGCCTATGCGGCGCGGGCGGGGCTCGAAGCGCATATCTTTATGCCGCGCGACGTGCCGCGGACGAACTACCTGGAGTGCGTGGGTTGCGGCGCGAACGTGACGTTGGTCGACGGACTGATCTCTGATTGCGGACGGATCGTCGCGGAACGCAAGGAGGCCGAGGGCTGGTTCGAGGTCTCGACACTGAAGGAGCCGTATCGGATCGAAGGCAAGAAGACGATGGGGCTTGAGTTGGCGGAGCAGTTGGGTTGGCGGCTGCCGGACGCGATCCTCTATCCGACCGGCGGCGGGGTGGGCATCATCGGTATGTGGAAGGCGTTCGCCGAGTTGGAGGCGCTGGGCTGGATCGGGCCGGATCGTCCGAAGATGATCTCGGTCCAGGCAGCCGGGTGCGCTCCGGTCGTGCGGGCGTGGGAGGCCGGCGAGAAAGCCTCGGAGTTTTGGGAAGGCGCGGAGACGGTGGCGAGCGGGCTGCGCGTGCCGAAGGCGCTGGGCGACTTCTTGATCTTGAATGCCGTGCGAGAAAGCGGCGGGACGGCGGTCGCGGTTTCAGACGAAGACATGCTGGCCGACGGAGGGTTGTTGGCGGAGACGGAAGGATTGTTTGAAGCGCCGGAAGGGGCCGCTTGCGTCACGGCGGTCCGAAGGCTGCTCGAATCGGGATTTCTTTCCGCTGATGAAGAGATCGTGATTTATAACACCGGTACGGGCCTCAAGTATCCCGAGGCTTGGGAACAGGCGATCGCCTGAAGCGCAGGATTAGTAGCCAGATGATGACGGCGAGATCGAGGGCGTGCTCGATCGGCGCTACGATGCGCCCGTAATGGCGCGGATCCCAATAACTAATCGGACTTAGGAAACGCCATTCCCAATTGAAGGGCCAGAGTAGTAAAGGGCCATCGTGATAATGGGTGGCGATATCGATCAAGGAGTGGAAGCCGCAGCCGACCCAGAACCAGAAGAACTTCTTCCAACCGAGGCGACGGCCGAGATAGATGCCGAGCAGGATCGGCGGCGGACTATGAAATAGGTTGTGCGCGGAGATCCAGAAGCCGTTGCGGAAATAGAGGTCGTCGTAGCCGCGTGCGAAGGTGATCTCGCCTCGATCCCAGAAGAACCATAGCGTCAGTAGGATGAGCGGGACGTCGGGGGCGAAGGAGCCGACGGCGAGCAGCCAGCTGGGCGCGAGGCCGCGTCTCTGGAGCCAGGCGCGGAGGCCGACGCCGAGGACGGCGTGCGAGTAGGTCTGCACGCGACGAGACTAGCGCGGCCGGCGCGAATCAGCAACGACGGAGACAGGCCATACTAGGGTCGTGCGGCGGATCTCCATTCTCCTGCCCGATGGGCTTCATGACGAGGTCATGAACGAGGCGCGAGAGCGTGGCGTCACGGCCTCGGACGTGATCCGCGACGCGCTCTACGAGCGTGATCGCAGCAGACAACAGAGGCTGACGGTCGAGAACGATCCGCTGTTGGCGATCGCGGGTTCGATCTCCGACGGAACGCTGAACCGAGACCTCGACGAAGAACTCTACGGTATCTGAGTCGAGTATCGCTCGATTTAGCCTCTCAGGAACTGTGAAAAAATTGATTGGACGTGATTCAGAAGCGGAGTTGCTTGGTCGAAGGGCGTTGCCACGCGCTCCGCGGCATGGCCTCAGATCGCGCAATTTGCCAGGGCTTGCGCCCTGGCCCAAACGAAATGACGCCCTTCGGGCTGAGCAACGGGCTCTCGCTTCGCGAATCGCCCCATACCCGCTCCATCACTGTCGCGGCTCTGCTGGATCTGACCGCCGTGCATCTTTTCACAGCCGCTCAGGGCCGGCTACATCCAGGGTTGCTTGAGGGTGGGTGCGTTGGCGTAGCGCTTCATCTTGAGGTCGAGGCGGGCGCCGGCGCCGGGAGCCAGGCGTACGGTGATCGCGCCGGCGTCGACCGTCTGGGACTCGCCGTTGACGGTAACGCCTTGGAATTGGTGCTCGCCGTAGCCGCCTGCTTGAACGACGACGTCGCGGCCCTCGACGGGGTCTAGGTTGACCAGGGTCACGGAGACGGCGTCGTCTTCGAGCTTGTGGACCAGGGCGCCTACGTCCTCGGGCAGACCGGAGCGGCGGCGTTGCGGATCGAAGTAACGCAGGCGGCTGTGCAGCACCCAGATGCGGCCGGAGGCGAAGTATCCGCCCGTAGTGAGTTCGGTCAGCGTGTCCGTCGTCGAAGGAACGATTCCTAGAAGGTAATCCGCGAGGCGCGTATCGGGCGAAGTCGGATCCGTGCGCATCAGTTCCAACCGTCGGCGTATATGTTCAAAGTCGCGCTGCATGGCTTGGACGGGATAGTCGTCGTTCTTCCCTTCTAAGAAGGCGAGCCAGGGCTCCTCGTCGAGCGGAACGCGGTCGAGATCGTGTTGCTCCATCGACCAGAGATAGATTTCCGCCAATCTATCCGAGTAAGTCAGCGGTTCGTATTGATAGAACTCCGGTTCGCCGTCGTATTTGTATCCGCGCGGGTCGCCGTACATGCGTGGAAGAAGGGTCTTTCCGCCTTCCTCTTTCTTCGCGGCGAGGACTAAGTCCATCTGTTTGCGCAGGACGTCGATGTAACTTTGGTCGCCGGTGAGTAAGAGTCCGTTGGCGAAGCCTTGCCAGGATGCGGCGGTGAAGTAGTTGCGGTGGGCGATCTGTTGGAGTTCGCCGTCGAAGATTGTGAAGTTCCAGCCGTAGGTGCCTTTCCACCACTGTCCGTCGTGCTCGCCGCCGAGCGTTCCGTCGAGGCCGATGTTGGACGGAATCATGCCGCCCGTTTCGGCGGCGCGGGCTTTCCAGGCGTCCAGGTATTCGATCGTCCAGTCCTTGTATTTCTCCTCCTCGGTCAAGCTGTAGGCGCCGACGCCGAGCAGGGTGGCGGCCAAGTTGAGGAAGTTGTCGCCGGCGGAGTCGAGATACTCCTCGCAATGGGCGAGCATGCGCGGATACCACTCGATTAGGTCGAGCATCTTCGACGTTCTTGCCGGGTTGTGGATGAGGTGGAATTTGCCGGGGACGGGATCGCCGACCCAGTCGTAGACGGTGGCCTGGCGGATCATGGGGCCGTAGGCGCCGTTCCAGATACTGCGGATGATCTTGTGTTCGGGGTCATAGTTGGGCGCGTCGGGATCTTCGCCCATGTACATGCCGGCGAAGCGCTTCATGCGTGCGACGAGCAGGGGGTTCTCGGGTTCGGAGAGGCCCCACTGGAAGAAGGCGCGCATGCCTTCGCCGGTGTGGAACCAGTCGGACTGCGTGATGAATTCCTTGTGATAGGCCCCGTTCTTGGCAAGTTCGGTGAGGTCGGTGCGGAGTTCGCCGTACTGGCGGAGATGGCCTTCGAGCGCCTTCTTGTAGAGTTCGAGCACGGAGTCCGAACCGCCGAGGGCGTGGAGGAGGGTCCAGTTGTAGTAGGTTTCGATGGCGTCGTCGGGACCGTCGAGCGTTCCCCAGCGCGGGGTGTGGAGGAGGTAGCCGCGCTCGTCGATGTAGCGTTCAGCGAAGGCTTCGACGGCGCGCGAGTTGGCGTCGAGCAAGGCGCGCTCCATCAGCGCCCAGTCGGGCGGCGGCATGGGCGTGTCGACGGCGACGACGGGGCGCTCGGCTAGGAGCGGGGCGGCGGCAAGGAACAGCGTCGCGGCTAAGGACAACGTGGCGGGGAACAGCAAGAGGCGTCGCATGAGCGGGCATATGATGGCACTCCGGCGGGCTCGCGGGCAACGGTCGGGGCGAAACGGGCGGGATATAATCGCAACAGGCCGGGGCCTTGCGAGCGGCGTCGATCGAGCGAAATGAAGACGGCGCTGATCTGCCATGAGGAAGACGAGCTGAACCGCGACGGACTGGCTCGTTGGCTGGCGTCGTTTTCCGACCTGGCGGGCATGGTCGTGATCCGCGAGAAGGCGGAGCGCAAGAAGAAGCGCGTGAAGCGCGAGCTGAAGCGGGTCGGTCCTGTGCGGATGCTCGACGTGTTGGCGTTTCGGGTCTACTACAAGCTGTTCCGCGCGGCAGACGATCAGGCTTGGGAGCAGCGTACGTTGGCCGACCTGCGCGCCAAGTATGCGCCGGTTCCCGAGACGACCGCGCAGGTGATCGCGCCGAGCGGCAATACGAAAGAGGCCGAGGCGCTGCTGCGTGATTGTGCGCCGGACATCGTCATCGCGCGCTGCAAGCACCTGCTGAAGGCGTCGGTCTTCAACATCCCGGTGCAAGGGACGTACGTGATGCACCCGGGGATCTGCCCGGAGTATCGCAATGCGCACGGCGGTTTTTGGGCGCTGGCGAACGGCGAGCCGGAGAAGGTGGGGACGACGCTTTTGCGGATCGACAAGGGCGTCGATACGGGGCCGGTTTACGGGCACTTCTACTACGACGGCGATCCCGGCGAGTCGCATATCGTCATTCAACACCGCGTCGTCTTCGACCACCTGGAGGCGATCCGGGAGAAGCTCGAAGAGATTGGACGGGGCGAGGCGAAATCGATCGATACGACAGGGCGGAACTCGGCGGCTTGGGGCCAGCCGTGGCTGACGAAGCAGTTGGGCGTCTTGCGGCGCTATGGGCGGAAAAGGGCGAGCGGATGAGAGCGGTCGGGCTGCTCTATCACGACGTGGTCGATCCGGGCGCTTACTCGTCGAGCGGTTTCGCGGGCGGCGACGCGGACATCTATAAGTTGGACCGGCCCGCCTTCGCCGCGCACCTGGACGCGATTGCGGCGGCCGCGACGGGGCCTGTCGCGTCGGTGCTGACGGTGGACGGGACGAGCGCGAAGCCGCCGGTGCTGATGACGTTCGACGACGGGGGCGTGGGCGCGGTTGAGCACACGGCGGACATGCTTGAGGAGCGCGGCTGGCTCGGGCATTTCTTTATCACGACGGAACGTATCGGCACGGCCGGGTTTCTGTCGCGCGAGCAGATTCGGGAGTTGCACGACCGGGGTCATGTGATCGGCAGCCATTCGGTCTCGCACCCGCCGCGGATGGCGGCGCTCAGCCGCGACGAACTCTTACGTGAATGGGGCCGGAGCGTCGCGGAACTGAGCGACTTGCTTGGAGAAGCGGTGACGACCGGCTCGGTACCTGGCGGCTATCACTCGCGGACGGTGGCCGAGACCGCGGCCGAGGCCGGCATTGAGCGGCTATTCCACTCCGAGCCGACGGACCGCGTCACATCCGAGGTGAAAGGGCTCTTGGAGTTTGGGCGCTACAACGTACAGCGCGCGACTAGCCCGGAGACGGCCGGCGAGTTGGCTCGCAACAGCTTCTCCCTGCGCGCGCGCCAGGCGCTGCTGTGGAACGCGAAGAAGGTCGCCAAGAAGGTGGGCGGCAAGTACTGGCTGGCGGCCCGGAAGAGGATTCTGGACCGCTAGACAGCCTTAGCCCAAGTACATCCCGCCGTTGACGTTCAAGGTGTGACCGGTGACGTAGGAGGCTTCGTCGGAGGCGAGGAAGCGCACGGCGGCGGCGATCTCGTCGCCGGAACCGATGCGGCCGAGCGGGACGCGGTCGAGGATGTGGCCCTTGTGCTCTTCGGGCAGCACGTCGGTCATCGCCGTCTCGATGAAGCCCGGAGCGACGGCGTTGACGGTGATCCCGCGGGGCGCCAGTTCGAGCGCGAGGGATTTGGTCAGTCCGATCAAGCCTGCTTTGGACGAGACGTAGTTGGCCTGTCCGGGGCTGCCCGACTGGCCGACGACGGAGGTGACGTTGACGATGCGGCCCCAACGGGCCTTCATCATTCCGCGCATGGCGGCCTTGGCGCAGCGGAAGGCGCCGGTCAAGTTGGTTTCGACGACGGCGCTCCAGTCATCTTCGGACATGCGAACGGCGACGCCGTCGCGGGTGATGCCGGCGTTGTTGACGAGGATCTCGACCGCGCCGAACTCCTTCTGCACTTGCTTGAAGGCGTCGGCGACGGACTCGGCCGAGGCGACGTCGAGGGCGACGGGATAGGCTTCGCCGCCCGCGTCGCGAATTTCCGCGGCGACGGATTCGAGCTTATCGACGGAACGCGCGGCCAGGGCGACGCGGGCCCCGGCGGAGGCTAGGTTGAGGGCGCAAGCGCGGCCGATGCCCTGCCCGGCGCCTGTGATCAATGCGACTCGTCCCTTCATGATGCGGTCACCTTCTCTAGTTGCTCGACCGTACCGATGGAAGCGCCGGAGAGCGAACGGTCGATGTTTCGCAGCAGACCGGCGAGCACGCGGCCCGGCCCGACTTCGATGAAGCGGTCGGCGCCTTCGGAGACCAAGGTCGCGACCGACTCCTGCCAGCGGACCGGGTTGGGGATCTGGTCCTTGAGGCCCTGGCGGGCTTCGGCCCCGGAAGTGACGACCGAGGCGGCGAAGTTGTTCACCAGCGGAACCTGCAAGTCGCGGAATTCTGTCGCGTCGAGATCGGGGGCGAGCCCGTCGAGCGCGGGCTGCATCAGGGCGCAGTGGAAGGGCGCGCTGACGGCGAGCGGGATGGCGCGCTTGGCCCCGGCGGCCTTGGCGGCTTCGACGGCGCGCTCGACGGCTTCGGCGTTGCCGGCGATGACGATCTGGCCGGGCGAGTTCAGATTGGCCGGGCTGCAGACTTGGCCTTGGGCGGCGTCGTTGCAGACGGCTTCGACCTGCTCAGGCGCGAGGCCGAGGATCGCGGCCATGCCTCCGACGCCGGGCGGGACGGCCTCCTGCATGAGTTGGCCGCGCTTGCGGACGATGCGCAGCGCGTCGCCTAGATCGAGGCAGCCGGCGGCGACGAGCGCGGAGTATTCGCCCAAGCTGTGCCCGGCGACGAGGTCGGGCGTGAGGCCGCGTTCGCGCACGGCGGCGAGTACAGCGATGGAGGTCGCGAGAATCGCCGGCTGGGTGTTGGCAGTGAGCTGTAGATCCTCTTCCGGGCCTTCGAAACAGAGTTTGGAGAGGGAGAAACCGAGGGCGTCGTCGGCCTGCTCAAAGACCTGCTTGGAGGACGGAAAGGCGTCGGCGAAATCCCTGCCCATCCCGGCGAATTGGGATCCTTGGCCAGGAAACAGAAACGTGGTTTTGGCCATATACCCCAACGCTACGCGGTCGGGCGCCGGAACCGCAACAACGGGACCACCGCCGTCTCGATGATCGTCCGTTTTCAACCTCGACTACGGAGCCGGACGAACAGCAGTACGAGGCCGCCGCCCATCAGCGCCAGCGATCCGGGCTCCGGGGTCTCGGTCAGCGGTACAGGCGTTTCATCCAGCTCGAACGCGTACAAGTCTGCACCCAAATCGATGATTCCGGGCGCCGAGCCGGACATTGAGTCTCCGACATACAACGCGGAACTCCGCAGCAGCAACGGAAACGGTTTGCCGAGCGTCACTTCGTAGTCGACGTTGAAGGGCCACCATGAACTTGTATGCGGCCCGGGGATGATATGACCGTCGACAGAAAACTCTAACTCGGCATCTGAGTCGAGGCCCGCCGTGAAATCATAGAAGCCGTTTACCCGGATTATTCCCGGCCGGATCGGCCCCGGCGTTTCCACCCAGACGGTCCATTCGACGCTGGTCGACGCACTAGAGTACAACAGGAGGACGTCCTCGTTCGGGGGGGCAACCAGAGGGGTGGCGCCCGCCCAGGATTCCAGCGCTAGACGGAATCCCCCATCATCCAGCGCTTCAGTTTCGGTCTGAATTTGGGCGCCCGCTCCGGGGTCAAATTCCGCGTACCCGGGTATTAGGGCCCGGACACCGATTTCGATTTCCCCCAGAAGGCAGAAGTTCTCGTCGCGAACTTCCGCAATCGGCCCGTCCAGTTCGGTCTGGAGCCTGCAAACGACCTCGCTCACAAGCCCTGCTTGGGCGACCGAGCTACCGAGAAGAGAAATAAGAAAGAGCAGACTAGGAAAACGCATAGTCCGGTAGTATAGCGGCTCCGCGAGAGACGCTTACTTCCCCCAAGCCTTGCGCATCATGCCGATCCCGGCGGCGATCACGGCGACCGGCCAGAGCGCCCATAGATCGACGTCGAACCAACCCAGATGACGGCCTTGATAAAAGGCCCCGACGGCTACGAAAGCGCCGCCCCAGAACAGGTTTTCGCGCTTGGACGGCTTGAGTAGGATGAGAATCCCGATCACCATCAGGACGAGCGGCCACCAGTTCCACACCTGGCGCCAACGGACGTCGACCCAGCCTAGGTTTTCGACCTGCAGCGCGCCGCCGACGAGCGCGATCAGTCCGCCTAGGATGCGGTTGCCGCCGCTGGTGGCGACGTGAATCCCGAACGCGACTACGACCAGCGGCCAGAACATGACCAGGCTGCCGAGCGACATCAGGTCCAGGCTGTCGAGCAGCAGGAGGACGCCCAGCAGCAGGATCAGCAGACCGGGGAGGATGCGCACGCCCGACGACTTAGCCATCGCCGGTATTGTCAGCCTTTGCGGGCGGCGGATTCAATGTCGCGGAAGACGCGCATGGTGTTTCCGCCGAGGATCTTGGAGACGTCGTCGTCGCTGAAGCCGCGCTTCTTGAGCCCGTCGACCAGGTTGGGTATTTTCGAGACGTCTTCCATGCCTTCGGGCAGGTCCTCGCTGACGCCGTCGAAATCCGAGCCCAGGCCGACGGCGTCGACGCCGCCGATCTTGGCCGCGTGCTCGAAGTGATCGAGCAGGCGCTCGAACGTGACGCGACCGACGGCCTCGACCTTTTGGATGTTGATGCGGGAAATTTCGCGGGCCAAATCTTGACCGCGCAAGGTCGCTCGCGCCTTCTTGAGCGCGGATTCGAACTGCTTGTTCTTGGCCCTGCGGCGGCGGTGATCGTCGTCGAGGAAGGAGCCGAAGTAGTTGATGTGAACGACGCCGCCCGCCTCGGCGGTCTTGCGGATCATGGCGTCGGTCATGTTGCGCGGATGCGAAGCCAACGCGCGGCAGGAGGAGTGCGACGCGATGACGGGGGTGCGGGTCTGGTCCATCACGGCCTCGAAGGTCTTGTCGGAGACGTGCGAGACGTCGACCATCATGCCGAGATCGTTCATCTCGGAGACGATCTCTCGTCCGAGCGGGGTGAGGCCGGGATCGTTCTTGGCCGAGCCGCCGGACGACCCGGCCCAGGGCGTGTGGCGCGAATGGGTGAGCGTGAGGTAGCGGGCGCCCATGCGGTAGAGCATGCGCAGGACGCCGAGGCTGGAATCGATCATGTGGCCGCCCTCGACGCCCATGATGATCGCGATCTTGCCGTCCTTCTTGGCCTGGGCGATCTCGTCGGGCGAGTTCGCGAGGACGAGGTCGTCGGGGTGGCGAGCGGTTTCGCGGAGGACGGAGTCGATGATTTCGAGCGCGTCGACGACCGAGCCCGGGGTATCGCCCTCGCCGGGGGAGGAGATGTAGATCGAGAAGAAGGCGCCGGTGAGGCGTCCTTCGCGCATGCGCGGAATGTCGAGCTGGCCGTAGTCGTTGCGCCGTCCGAGGTCGAACCCGGCGGGGAAACGCATGGGGGTGTCGCAGTGGGTATCGAGGACGAAGGAGTCTTCGAGGACGTCGGAGCGAGAGGGGACGGCTGCGAGCCCGGCCACCGCGGCGGCGGCCCAGGCGCGTCGGGTGAGGACGGCTGGAGTGGAGGACATGCCTTCCAGTTTAGTGGGGGTTGAGGGAACGGGTTAGGCGCGGATGAGGGCGGGGGAGATGAATTCGCCGCCGCCGAGGATGGCATGGAGCGCGACGGGGAGTTCCTCGGCGGCCCGCGTCTTGAGCACGTAACCGTCAGCGCCGACCGCGCGAGCGCGTGCCATGACGTGCGGGTCGTTGAGGGTCGTGACGACGAGGACGCGCCAAGCGGCCGATTGGCCCGTCCGCAGGGCTTGGATGGCGGCGATTCCGCCGTGGGTGCGGATGAGGATATCCACCATCAGCACGTCGGGGCGGTGGACCGGGGCCAGCTCCAGCAGCTCCTGGCTGGTGCGGACGCAGGCGACGACCTCGAACTCGGGCTCTAGGATCCGGCGGACGATCGCGTGGAACACGGGGCGCCCGTCGGCGACCATGATCCTCACTCTGTTCCGGCCGGCTTGCATGAGAAGCTAGTCCGACTTTTACGCCGATTCCGGGCAAGCGGATACTCGTGAATTCGCGAGGCTAGACGTCGCCTATTCCCCTACGAGGCCGAGACGTACGGCGTGTCTGGCGAGTTCGGCGGTGGTGTGGAATCCGGTCTTGTCTTGCAGATTCGCTTTGTGAAACTCGACGGTTCGGGGCGAGATGTCGAGCACGGCGGCGGCCTCTTTGATCGACTTGCCTTCGGCGAGAAGCTGGAGCACTTCGCGTTCGCGGGCGGTCAGTTCGTCGGCGGGTTCGTGTTCCTTGCCGCGGCCCTCCATGACGTTCTGGAAGACCTCGCCGGCGATGCGGGGCGTGATGTAGGTGCGGCCGGCGAGAGCTTCTCCTAGGGCGCCGATGAGTTCTTCCCCCGCGGACGCCTTGAGGACGTAGCCGCCGGCGCCGCAGCGGATGGCGCGGGTCGCGAGCGCGACGTCGGGCATGCCGGTGAGCAGGACGACCTTGGCTTTCGGGTCGATCTCGAGGATGTGCAGCATCGCGTCCAGGCCGTTGAGCAAGGGCATGGAGACGTCGGCGACGACGACGTCGGGGCGCAGTTCCTTGAAGGCCTCGACCAGCGCGCGGCCGTCTTCGACGGCGCCGACGACGTCGAAATCCGCGGCCAGGATTCCCTTGAGCCCGTCGCAGACGATGCGGTGGTCGTCGGCCAGAAGGACGCGCGGACGAGAGACGTCGGGCGTCATGACTCGGCCCCCGGCATGGGGATTCGCACTTCGATGCGCGCGCCCTCGTCCGGCACGGACTGGACTTGGAAGTCGCCGCCGAGCATGCGGGCGCGCTCCTCGATGCTGGTCAGGCCGACGCCGGTTCCTTCGGCGCGGACGCCGCCCAGGTCGAAGCCGCTGCCGTCGTCGACGACGGCGAGCCGGAGCGAGTCTTCGGAGGAGGAGAGATAGACGCGAACGGTCTTGGCGCCGGAATGCTTGCGGGCGTTGCGCAGCGCTTCCTGACAGATGCGGTAGAGTCCGGCGCTGAGTTCGCGCGGAACGGAGTCGTCCACGTCGCGGGCGACGAAGGAGACTTGGATGCCGGAGGATTTGGAGAACTCGCTGCACTGCATTTCGAGAGCGGTCACGATGCCGCAGTGCTCGAGTGCGGCCGGATGCAGCTCGTGCGAGAGGCGGCGGGCCTCCTCGGTCAGGGCCAGGGTTTCCTCTTGCAGCGCCGCTAGACGTTGGCCCCACTGGGGGTGGTCCTGGCTGAGTTCCTTTTGGAGGAGACCGAGTTCGATGCTTTGGAGGGCGAGCCGATGGGTGAAGTCGTCGTGGAGGTCGCGCGCGATGCTGCGGCGCTCCTCTTCCTGGGCGACGATGAGTTGCGATGCAAGCGCTTGGACGCGGCGGCTGCCCGCTTCGACGGCCTCGCGGGCGGCGACACGCTCAGAGACGTCGGAGATGAAGGCGACGGCGGTCAGGCCGTCGGCTGAGTGGACGTAGCTGAGGCCGATCTCGACGGGGAACTCGGAGCCGTCTTGGCGCAAGGCGAGCAAGTCCATGCCTTCACCCATTGGACGACGGCGGGGGGCCTGGTGGAACTCGCGTCGCGACTCGGCGTGCCGTTGGCGGAAGCGAGCGGGCACGAGGTCTTCCAGTTGGAGCCCCTGCAACTCCTCGCGGGCGTAGCCGAACATCTGTGAGGCGCTCTCATTGGCGGCGAGGATGCGGCCGTCGGCGCCGACGGTCAGGATGGCCTGGGCGGCGGTCTCAAACAGGGCCTCGGCTCGCTCTTGGCTTCGCCGGAGTTCGTCCTCGGCGCGCCTCAGCTCGGTGATGTTGGTGCCGGTGGCGACGACGTAGCGAACGTCGCCGTCGGGCTCGGTCAGGGCGGTGTTGGACCAGGAGACGCGGATGCGGCTCTCGTTCTTGTGGATCCAGTCGTTCTCATAGCGATTGGGGAAGTCGCCGACGAGGATGCGCATGAAGACGCGCTTGACGGCGAGGCGTTCCTCGGGGGCGATGAGAAGGGTCCAGATGTAGCGGCCGTAGACCTGTTGGAGGTCGTAGCCGGTGGCGCGCTCGCAGGCGTGGTTGAAGAAGACGATTCGGCCGGTGGGGTCGAGGACGGCGACCAAAGCGTCGGAGGTTTGTACGACGCTCTCAATGAAAGCGACGTCGGACCGCCAGTTGGGCTCTTCGCCTTGGGTCTGTTGGGTTGCGTGGCCGAGAAGGCTCAAGATATGCGACTCGTTTTTCAGGAACGAATCTTAGTCTATTTCGGTCAAGGACGGAAAGGCGACTGGAGTTTTTTGCTGAGCGACGGGCTCTTGCTTCGCAAATCGCGCTGGAGGGCGGGGCTGAAGCCCGCGCCACAAGGATTCGGATCGGCTAGACGGCCGTTAGGCGGCGGCGTCTCGCCATAGCTCGAGGAGCCGCTGCTCGCTCGCGCCGCGGGAGAGTTCGAGCGGAAGGCGGACGACGCCGCGCACCAGTAGTTTGCTCTCAAGCCGAGTCGAATCGGACGGCGCCGCGACGACGAGCAACCCGCGGCCGCCGTGATCGACGATCGATCGGTGGAGGCCCTCCCAGTTGCCGTCGCTCAGCGTGACGGCGGTCACGATGAGGTCCGGGGGCGCTTCGCTCGCCAAGCACGCGCGCGCAGCGAGGCAAGACTCGGCGTGGACGACGACGGCGGGCAACTCGGCTGCGGCGGCGAAGGCCGGCTCGAGCATGCGGGCGGAGGGACAGACGATCAGGACTCGAGTGGTCGGGAGTGGAAGCTCGGCTTCGTCCTCGTCCTCTTCCTCCTCCGCTGTTTGGGTCGTCATGGGCCGCCTCCTGGGCTGCGAGGTAGACCGCTCGCAGAGGAGTAGAATATCCGCTCGCGAGCGAAATTCGTACTCGCGATTTATCGAGGCTAAAGCTCTCGTTGGAAGCCGACGCTGACGACGTGCGTGCGGAACGATTCGAGGTTGAAGAGCCTTTCGCGGAAGCCGTACCAGCGCCATTCGGCCTTCCAGCGGAGCCGTTTGGCGAGGCGTCCGGCGGCTTCGGCGCGGGGCTGATAGTAGCGTGTGGGCCGGCTGCCGGAGGTGACCGAGTAGGCGCCGCCGGTTTGGATCGAGACGTCGCTCGGGAGCCGGAACTCCAAGTAGGCGCCGCCGTGGTGGCCGCGGTCGCGGTAGGAGAGCAGCTCGGTTCCGAAGAAGGGGAGTTGGACGCCTTGGACGTCGGAGGAGATGCGCACGTGCGCGTAGTCGGCGACGACGCTGAGCGGGCCGTCGGCCGGCGTCCAGGCGACGTTGACGCCGGTCTCGCGGCGCGCGTAGTCGAGATCGATCGCGGGATCGTCGTTGCGGTTATCGAGGAAGGAGAACGATCCGCTGACGGACAGGTCCGAGCGCGGACGGAAACGCGCCTGCGCGCGGCCCTTGCGGTAGTCCATCAGGCCGGTGCGGAAGAAGGTCTTGTCGCCGGGAGACGCCTCGAAGTCCGCGCTGAGGCGCAGTTTGCCTTGGAGGCCGCGGAAGGCGGCGCCGGCGAGGCCGATGTGGCGGCGGAGTTCGCCTTGGCCGGGGCGCCCTTCCCCGCCCCAGGCGAGCGAGGGCGCGCGCAGTCGGCCGGCGCCCCACTCATAGCGGTGCCCGGCGCGCAGGGTGAAACGGTCGTCAGGATCGTAGACGACCTCGACTTGGTGGCGGCTGAAATCGAGTTCGAGTCGGTCGTCGACGGTAGCCTCGAGCAGACGCTCCGGACTCGTATCGAGCAGTTGCGACAGCGAGGAGGCCGAGGAGACGTGGTAGCGGTCGGTGAACCAACTCTGCACGATGCGCACCCGTCGGGCGGGGCGGACTTCGGTAGTCCAGGAGGCGTTGGTGCGCGGGCGGGAGGCGTCGGCGCGGCTCGATTCGGTCTGGTTGGCGAAGGGCGAGAAGAACGCGAAGGAGGCGAACTCGCCTTGGGCGCTGAGGTCTTGGGTGACGTCGAGCGACGGGCGACTGTGCAGGAATTGGCCGGTCAGGCCGAGCCAGCGCGCCGGGTTCCCTTGCACGGCGACGCGCTGGAAGAGTCCGTCGCCGCGCGCGCGGTAGCGTTGGTCGAACTGGTCGAGAACGAGGTCGGATCCGAAGAGCGGCGTGCGTCGGTTGCCGCGATTCCCGCCGGCGTTGAAGGCGGCCGTCTGGTCGTCGGAGAAGCTCGTGCGGCCCTGTTCGACGACGGCGCTCCAGCGTTGGACGCGGAGTTCGACGCCGCCGCGGACGGTGTGGACGGCGTCGTCGAAATCGGTCGAGACGGGGAACTCGTCGCCGTCGGAGACGAAGTTGGTGACGCCGCGTCCGTCGCCTGCCGAGCGTCCGTAGGCGACGAAGGGCGAGACGGTCGATTGGGGTTTGAAGTCGAGGCGGAAGTCGAGGTTGCGGCGGGCGACGTCCATCTTGCGCTGGCTGAGCAGCAGGCCTTCGGAGAGCAGCGGATTGGCGAAGCTCGGCAGGTTGTTGAAGTACGCGAAGGAGCGGTAGTCGAGGCGCAGCTCGTAAAGATCGCGCCGTTGGGCGCTGAAGTTGGCGAAGGTGTAAGGGTCGCCGCCCCAACCGCCGGCGTGGAAGGTGGCCTCGTCGGCGTAGGTCGGACGGGCCGGGCGGAAGCGCAGGTCGGCGCCTTCCAAGCGCGGGCCCTCGCCGAGGTTGACGATGCTGCGGTAGACGTCGTCGAATCCGCCGGAGCGATCGACGAAGCGGTGGCGGACGTCGAAGGTTCCGCTGAGGCCCTCGCCTCGACCGGAGGCGTTTTGGGCTGAGGCGTTTTGGGCTGAGGCGTCTTGGGCCGAGGCGCCCGAGACCGAGACGAGCGCGCAGCAGCACAGCGCGACCGCGGCGGCGTTTCTCATCGCAGAAAATCTCGATCGACGAACGATCCGTGGATCTTCGAGTGGCAGCCGGTGCAGGACTGGAAGCGGGCGGTGCGCGGGTCGTGGAAGGAGGGCGGCGCGCCGCCGAGCGTGCCGTCGGTCATCGAATGGCACTCAAGACAAAGCTGCCCGACATTGTGTCGGGCGAGCATGCGCGGGTTGACCGATCCGTGCGGTTCGTGACAACTCGAACAGGCCTCCAAGCGCACCGGCGCGTGCTCGAAGGGGAACGGGCCGCGCTTGTCGGCGTGGCAGCGAACGCAAGAGGTATCGGTGGCGAAGACGCGCGCGGTCGCCGCGCCGGGCGGCTGTCCATGGGGGTTGTGGCAGTCGACGCACTCCATCGCTCCGGCGGTCAGCTCATGCCCAAAAGGGCGATTGAACTCCGCGCGCTCTTCCAAGTGACACGACGAGCAGAGCTGATTGGTCGAGGCCGACAGCAGCGGCTCGCCCTCGACTCCCGAGTGCATGCGGTGGCAGGACGCGCAGGCGACGCCCGCGCGAGCATGCTCGTCGGAGCGGTGGTTTTCGAATCCGTCGTCTCCGCCGTGGCACTCCAAGCAGGCGCGGTTGAGTTGGGCCGGCTGATCGCGGGCGAAGTTGTTGAGCGGCTCGGTCGCGAGCGCTTCGACGTGGGCCAATCCCGGCCCGTGGCAAGACTCGCACTCGGTCTCAGGCGACTCCAGCCGCGCGATGCGGGCGACGGCGGCGTGGGGATTTTCCGCGAAGGTCTTGGTCTGTTCCGCGTGGCAGACGGCGCAGCGTTTGGAGCCGATAAAGCCCGCGCCGGGCGCTTGCCCCATCACCGGAACGGCGAAGACCAGCAAGAGCGCGAGCCAGCCGACGGAGGCCGTATTGGGCGAGCGCTGGGGAAGTTCGAGGGTCTGGTGGCAGCGCGTGCAGTTGTCCAAGGCGCCGAACGATTCGCCGCCCGGGTGATGACACGACGCGCAGGAGGTCTGGTTGCGTTCGGCGCCGCGGTGGTAGTCCTCGACGTCGTAGTCGAGGGTCGCCTTGGCCATCGGAAAGGGCTGGTTGTGGCAAGAGCGGCAATCGCCGGCGGCCTCGCGCACGTGCTGGTCGTGATCGAAGGGGACGTCGGCGAGATCGTTCTCATAGACGACCACGGCGGGTAGTCCCATGGCCGATCCGGCCGCCGAGGCGCTGAGATCGACGTGGCAACGTAGGCAGTTGTCTTGGGAGGCGAAGGCGGGGCCGCCGGAGCGATGGCAGGAGCCGCAGGACGTCTTCGCCTGCTCGGCCGTGCGGTGCAGATCGTCGGCGTATCCGGCCATCCCCGGCTCCAAGGGGAAGAGCCGCACGTGGCAGGTCTGGCAGCGTCCGCCGAGCAGTTCAACGTGCTTGTCGTGCCCGAACAGCGCTTCGCCGAGACGCGTCGTGACGGACTCGCCCTCAGGCAGTCCGCTGTTGCCGGTGACCGGCGTCGGGCGGGTCTCGCCGAGGCCGACATGGCAGCTCGAACAGTTGCCGGCCGAGGCGAAGGCAGTACCGCCCGCGACGTGGCAGCCGGCGCAGGAGGACTTGGCGGCCTCGGCGGCGCGGTGCAGATCCTCGCCGTAGTTCAGGGGGCCGCTCGCCATGGGGAAGAGTTGGTTGTGGCAACTGCTGCACTGGCCGTCAACGAGGTTGACGTGGGCGGCGTGATCGAACAGGGCGGACCCGAGCGAGGTGTCGTATTCGACCTTACCTGGCAGTGAGGAGGGGCCGGACAGTGCGGAGGGGCTCGCGGAGGCCGGGGCCGACGTGGAGGCGATGCGAACGGCCGGGGCCGAGAGGTTCGCGTGGCAACGGCTGCATGAGGTCTCGGTCGCGAAGGCTTCGCCGCCGGAGACGTGGCAGCCGGCGCAGGAGGCTTTCGCTTCGACGGCGGCGGCGTGTCCGTCGCCGCCTCCGAAGCCCGGGTTACCTCGGGACATGTCGAAGAGGCGGTTGTGGCAGGCGGTGCAGTCGCCGTCGGCCATGTCGACGTGCTCGGCGTGATCGAAGTCGACCTGGCCCAAGCTCGTCGAGAAGGCGAAGGCGGCGGGAACGGCTTCGCGGGCGCCTTGCGTTTCGGTCAGCAGCGGAACGGAGGGCGCCGAGATGGGCTGCTCGACGGCGCGCATCTCATGGCACGAGGAGCAGCGTTGGCCGATCGCGCGATTCTTGCCGTCGAGGCTGCGGTGGTCGTTGTCGTGGCAGCGGAAGCAGCCGGGGGTGGTCGTGTGCCCGGCTTGGTTGGGGTGCGTGCCCCACTCGACGCCCCACTCGGGAAAGATGTTGCGCAGGTAGATCGCCTCGAGCGCGAGCCCGGCGTGCTCGACCTGATCGGCCTGGGCGCGCGCGACCTCGGGGTAATCAGCGCGATAGAACTCGGTCAAGCCCTCACGGATGCGCTCGCCTGCGATCTCGCGATCGGCGTAGTCGGCGCTCAGCAGTTCCAGGCCTTCTCGCTTGACGAACGGCAAGGCCGGGTCGACGGCGCCCGAGGCCATCGCTCGGTCGAGCGCGTCGGCGGGATTTTCGAAGCTGTGGGCGGCGCGATTGTGACAGTCGACGCAGTCCATCGTGCGCAGTTCGAACTCTTCGGCGCGCTCGGGGTCCCAGCCTTCGGTCGCGTACTCGACGGTCTCGCCGTCGGGCGAGGTGTACTTGATCCAAGGGATGGTTTCGCGGCTCGGGTCAGAGCGGTACTCGATGACGGCGTCGCCCGACAGATGGGCGCCGTGAGCCCCGAGCGGATTGCTTCCGCCGCCGACCGCCAGCACCAGTTCGGTGCGCGCGGCCGAGTTCGCCTCGTCCTCTTGGAAGCGAATCCACTCGCGGCGGCTCGTGCCGAAGTCCTGATTGGCGTGACAGTTCGAGCAGGTCAGGGCGCCTTGCGCGAGGTTGTGGACCGGGGTTGGAACCGGCGTCGGGTAGGTCTTGGTGATGACCTCGATGAGTTGTTTGGCGCCGTTGAGTTTGGCGGCGATGTAGGAGTCCGCGCCTTCGCCGATGTGGCAGTCAACGCAGGTCAACTGACTGTGCGGGGCGTGCTGGAAGGCCGTGAACTCAGGCGTCATGATGTGGCACGCCTGGCCGCAGAAGCTGACCGAATCCATCTCTTCGACGGCCGAGTAGGTCAGGTGACCGCCGATGACGACGTTGGCGATGGTGGCGATGCCGATGAAGGCGACGATCTGCCGGAAACGTTGGTTCGACCAGCGCGGCTCGGGGAACGTATCCGGGTAGACGCCTTCGCGACGCGCCTTGCGTTGCTGAAGACGAATGCCGAGCGGGATCAGCGCCAGCCCGAGGAGAAAGACGATCGGCAGCAGGAAGGCGGTGAGCATCCCCAGATAGGGATTCTCGTTGGCGCCCGAGAGCTGCTGGGGCAGCGTGAAGAACCAGGCGACGCCGCCGGTCGTAGTCAACAGGATCCCGAGGATCGAGATCCAGTTGGTGCTGAAGTAAACGAGCGGCCCGAGGCGGCTCTGGGTGGGCTCAGACGGCGCCATGAAGCGTCAGTTGTCTATCGAGCGTGTACCTTCTCCACGGAGAACTCGGCGCCTTCCCCGTGACAGACGTCGCAGGATTCGCCGAAGTTGGGCGAGATGTTGAGATCGGCGTGGGCCGCGGCCGGGATGCGCGTGTGGCACGACAGGCAAGCGGCGGTGGCGGGCGGCGCCGGGTTGATCAGATCGCGCGGAGCGACCGAGGCCAGCGTGCCTTCCGGCAGCGGCAGAAGCTCGGTCCCGTCGATGTGGCAGGACGAGCAGTCGGCCAGATCGTTGGGGAAGACCACCTCGTTGTAATTGTGAGGAGTCCCGCCGAAGCCGTAGATCGTCAGATCGTTGGTCAAGTGCTCGCCGGTGTGGATCTTGTGGATCATGTCCTTGAAGTTGACGCCTTCAGGAGCGCCGGCGTCTTCCGGGCGGCGACGCACGTCGGTCGTCTGCGGATTGTGGCAGAGCACGCAGTGCTCGACGGCGTTGCGGTTGTCGCCGTGGAAGGTCAGGCTCAGGTGGCAGGAGTCGCACTTCTGTTGCGAGACGACGGCGCGGCGCGCATCGGTCGGGCCGCCGTTGACGGTGAAGTAGAGGACGTCGTTCTCGCCCGCGTCGCGCAGGGTGCGCTCTTGTTCGGTGCCGGGCAGCAGCGTGGCGTTCTGGTAGCCCTCGAGGCCGATCGCCCAGCGGCCGGTCGCGTCGTCGGGCAAGGCCGTCTCAAAGGTGTAGGTGAACGGTCCGCCGCCTTCCGCGGTCGTGCCGTTCTCGGAGTAAAACTCGTCGAAGTCGACGCCGTTGCCGCCGGCGAGGACGATCGCCAGACGCGACATCGCCGAAGGCGCGATCAGATCGCCGTTGTCGTTGGTGATCTGGAAGGTCACGGTCGGGTTCTGTCCCGGCGACGTGTTCGCGACGTTCATGACCTCGAAGTTCACGCCGGCGAGTTCTTTCGAGAAACGCGGGATGGTGTGCGAACCGAGGATCGAGAGATCGAACTCCAACTCGCCTTGCGGCGCGTGGCAGCGGCCGCACTGGTTGTCGGAGATCTGCGGGAGCCCGGCGTGATTCTCGCCGGTGGCGAAGTTCACGTTGTCATGGCAGCTTCCGCAGGCGCGGCGCGAGGGGCGTAGCAGGTGATGGTTCGTTTGGATCGCCTGGGCTGGAGCTTCCGCGTTCAATGCGGCGCGCGCGGCGACGGCCCGAGACGATCGCCCGCGCAAGGGCGAGATCCGCGCGGTCGAGCTTTCCGAGGCGGCGGCGGGGATCGCGTCCAAATCCTGGGTGTGGCACATCTCGCAGGCGCGCACGTCGCCCGGGAAAACGACGTCCGAGTAGTCGTGCACGCTCTGGCGGAAGCCGATGATCTGGTACGGCGTCCCGGCTTGGACGCTCGGCAGGTTGGCGCCCATGTGGATCTTGTGGATCATCACCGTGAAGTCGACGGTGTTGCCGGTGTCGGGATCGGTCGACTGCGGCTGGTGGCAGGTCACGCACAAGGCGTTGCCCATGCGATTGTCGTGCGCCGAGAGGTTGCCGTGGCAGGCATTGCACTTGACGTCTTGAACGACGTCGCGCGGCGCGGGGGCCGAGGAACCTTCGGGCACCCAGTGGAAGATGCCGGTGGCGCCTTGCTCGCCGAGCTCGTACTCTTCGAGGTCGCGGTTGGCCCACATCGCGATCACGTGCGTCGTCGACGCGTCGTAGTCGGCGGGAAGGGCCGTGCCGAAGGTGTAGATATAACGACCGACGGCGACGTCTTCGATCGTGCCGCTGCGGTCGCGGTCGGCTTGCGTCGCCATCGCGCCGTTGCCGGGAGCGGTCGCGGTACGAACGGTGTAAGCGGTGTAGAGTTCTTGGCCGGCGGGGATGTGCGCCAGGACGGGACGGACGTTGATCGAGCCCGGCGTCAGCACGCCGGAGCGATCGAGCGGCGCGCCTTTGGAGTCGGTGAAGGTGAACTCGAACTTGACGACGTTGCCTTCGTCGATCCAAGCGCGCTCGATGTTGACGTTCAAGCCGGGACGGATGAACGCCTGATCCTTGGCGCTGAGGAAGTCCGCCTTGCTCTTGGGCGGGCCGGCGGCCTCGTCGGCGGCCGAGGCTCCCGAATGGACGACCACCGCCGAGAGACACAGCACGAGCGCGCTGCCGAATCCTGCCAATAGACGCTGTTTCACGGTACTTCCCTCACCCTTCCATTCCTGGTCGATTCCTTATCGACCCGATCGCCTTCTCCCTACAGGACGAAAAAATCGCCCCGAACCCGTTCACGGCCCCGTACCCCACGGCCGCTCGTCCAAGCTTTCCGAACCAAAGCTCGAATTCGCCGCAGTGTAGTATTTCCGGCGTAGCAGATAAAACCTCGGGAATTCACGAGGGAGTCGCCCCCCTGCGTATCTTGAACTTGGAAGGCAGTGCCCGCTCCGCAGACACTCGGGCAACCGTCGCTCCACGGGCAGGTCGGCTAGAGTTCGGAGTACTTGCGGTTGGAGCCCTTCGATTTGTCGACCGGATAGCGCTGGGCGTTCCGGCTCATCTTGCGCCGAAATGCGTCGTCCAGATCGATTCCGTAACGGTCGGCGAAGCGTAGGACGAAGAAGAGGACGTCGACGAGTTCGTGCTCGATCTCTTGGCGGCCGTCCGGTTCGCGCAGCAAGGTTTCGCACTCGGCGTCGCTTCGAAAACGGAAGTGCTCGAGCAGTTCGGCCGCTTCGGTGCTCACGCCGATCGCCAGGTCTTTGGCGCCGTGGAACTGCTCCCAGTCGCGCTCGTCGCAGAACGCTCGAACGATCTGACGCAGTTCGAGCACCGTCGTCTGTTGATCCAAGCCGTCCCTCCTATCTACGTCGAGTCCCATCGTACCCGCCCGTTGGAAGGGCGGCCTACTCGTCAGGGATCACGACGTCGCGGCACTCGGCCGAGAGCGCCGGTACGGAGGCGTCCGCGGCGGACTCGGCGCCCGCGGTGATGCAGCGCACCAACTCCTCGGCCTGGGCTCGCATCGACTCGGGCGACTGGAACTTCCGCTCGGCGTCGTTCATCATCGCCGTGGCGAGGTCCGCGGCCGTCGCCAAGCGGTCGGGGTCGGTGGAAGCGAGCCAGTCGGCGCTGGTCGACTGGTGGAGCGTGCCGCCCTCGAACCATTCCCGGTCAGGGGCAGGCTCAGGATCAGGCTTCGCGGCTGCCTCGGGAACGGGCTCGGAGACGGGGTCGGCGGACCGGGGCGGTCGCGGCGTCGACGAAGGCCAGGAGAGAATCATCCCCGCCAATCCCATCAGACCGACAAACCCCACGACGGCGAGCACGATCTTATTCATGTCCTCCTCCGGAGTTCGGGTTTTCCGACTGTTCGGCTATAATTCCCTGCCTTTTCCAGCCGGAGGAAATCGAAATTCGGGCGCACATAGCTGCATTTCCTCCTGTTGCTGCGTGGGATGTTGCCGGATGGGCGACGAGTTGACGTATCGGAGGTAGCGCCTAGGCGCCGAATCCATTCGCCTGAGAAGCCGCTGGTACCGACGGCGGCGAGAGGTGCGTACGCCCCGTCCCAAGCGGCCCGGAAGCTCAGAAAAGCAGGGCGATCGGGCTCGCCGCTGCTAGGCCCAGGCAGGCAATCAGAAACGCGGTATAGAGCGGTTGATAGCGGAATCCCAACTGGACCGTCTGACCAAAGACCCGCACGCTGTCAGGACCGAAGCGCACCTTCGATTGGCCTTGACGATAGCGATACTCGCTTTCGAGATAGACGATCGGCTTGTTCTGAAACAGCCAATGGAGCGTCTGCCCGGTGGTGAATGAGAACCGGTCGGACAACTGATCGAGCAACGGCAAGACTTGGTCGCGGGGGAAGACGCGCAGGCCTGAGTTGATGTCGCGCACTCGGACCCAAGTCAGCAGAAAGATCCAGACCATCAATCCGGAACGCAAGAAGACTTTGAGCCCGCCCCACGATCGGTACTGGAACGCGCGCCGAGCGGCAACGACCAGGGTCTGACGGTTCTCCCCCGAAGCGGCGACCATGGCGGGCAGGTCCTCGATCGTATAGGTGCCGTCGGCGTCGCAGATCGCGACTGTGGGATAGGCGGCCTCGCGCAACCCGGTCTTCAACGAGGCGCCGTAGCCGCGATTGGACTCGTGGCGGAGGATGCGCACTCCGTCATGTTCTTGCACGGATGCGGGGCCGCCGTCGGTCGAACCGTCGTCGACCACGAGCAGCTCATGCGGAGTCTCACGGAGGACGGCGGAGAAACGCCGCAGGGTCTCGGGCAGCGCCTGGGCGTCGTTGTAGACCGGCACGATCACGGTCAGACCGGTCGACGACAGGGCGCTGGACATCTGATTTCGAGGGTATCACCGTCGCACGGCTCAATTGAGCGCGGTGAGGGATTAAGGATAGGCGAAAGAACTAGAGGCGCGGGTGGAATCGGTCCCGCGCGGCGCTGACGAGGCTGAAGTTGTTGAAACTGCTAGCGGCTGCAGGGCAACCCACTCGCCCTCAGGCGCCGGCGGCGCGCGATTGGGGAGCGAGGCAGTCCTCCTCTCTACCTGTGGACGTGGTTCGGCATCAGGCACCGGCCGAGGATTGAGAGGCCGTGCTCGTGCGACTTCCGGCGGGGTAAGTCGAGGTAGGAGAGCCGATCGGCGTCGGTTTGGAGTACGGTTTGGCGGTTGTTGCCGCGCTGGGCGATGTGATGCGCTACGTCGACCGCCACGCCCCGCGGTTGGCGGGGCATTTCGATCGGGAATTCGAGGCTCGGATAGCGTGTTTTGGTGGGCTCGTAAAGCGTTGGGGGAATTGGGGTTAATGGAGTGGACCCCAGAAGTGAGACGGTGGAAACTGGGACAGTTTTCAGCGAGTGGAGGTTCAGGAGATGGAAGCAGGCAAGCGAGGTGCGGGTCGCAAGCAGCGGAGCTACGATCCGGAGTACAAGGAAGCGGCGGTGGGGCGGATGTTGCGCGGCGAGAACGTAGTGGCGTTGTCGCGGGAGTTGAAGGTGGCGCGGGCGGTTCTCTATCGCTGGCGGGACGTCTATCGTGCCGAAGGACGAGCGGGGTTGGCGCGCAGCCGCGGGCGGCCCGGCCCGGATCAAGAGGTCGTGCGGCTGGAGCCGGCCGATCGGGCGGCGGCGCGCATCGCCGAACTCGAACGGATGGTCGGTCAACAAGCTGTGGAATTGGATTTTTTCGAACGAGCCTTCCGCGCTGTGAATCTCGCGACCCCGGGCAACGACGCGCCCGCCGCGAGCGCATCTACGCCGTCATCGACGAGATGCGCGCCGAAGGCCGACTCAGCGTCGAGCGAGCCTGTGCGCTCGCCGGAGTCTCGCGAGCAGGATTCTACCGGCAGCTAAGACGCGACAAGCCCGACGAAGCCGACGCGGAGTTGCGCGACCGCATCCAGCGGATCGTGTTGGGGAACCGCCGCTACGGCTACCGGCGAGTGACGGCCGAGCTGCGTCGGCAAGGCTTCACGGTCAACCATAAGAAGGTGTTGCGGATGATGCGCAACGACAACTTGTTGGCGATCCGCAAGCGGCGCTGGGTGTTGACGACGGATTCTGATCACTGCTTTGGAACCTATCCGAACTGGGCGCGGCGGCTGGAAGTCGACGGCATCGACCAGTTGTGGGAGGCCGACATTACCTACGTGCGCATGCGCAGCTCGTTCGTCTATCTGGCGGTGGTGATGGACGCCTACTCGCGGCGCGTGGTGGGTTGGGAGCTGGGGCCGTCGTTGGAAGCGGGGCTGGCGGTGACGGCGCTGCAGCGGGCGCTGGAGGCGCGGCGGCCGCCGCCGGGGTGGGTGCATCATTCCGACCAAGGCTCGCAATACGCCTCGCGGGCGTACGTGCGGTTGCTGGACGAGAACGATGCGTTGATCTCGATGTCGCGGCGCGGCAACCCGTACGACAACGCACGGGTAGAGAGCTTTATGAAGACGCTCAAAAGCGAGGAGGTGAACTTGCAGAACTACCGCTCGATGGATCATGCGCGGGCGCAGATCAGCGAGTTTATCGATGCGGTGTACAACCAGAAGCGGCTGCATTCGTCGTTGGGCTATCGGCCGCCGGCGGAGTTTGAAGCGGGCCTGGAGCCGCGAGCCGAGCGGCGCAATCCGCGCTTTGAGTTTTTCGAGGCATGAGGAAATCTATCGAGACAGACGGAAGGCTCGGAGCGAGAAGCTGTCTCGCCCCGAGCGCTCACCGTCTCGATGAGTTTCCGGCCGGGTATTCCTCGGCGGGTTGCTCTCCAGCAGAGCCCGCCTCCGCTTCCCCGGTTGTTTCAGAGTGTGCGGCGCCCTGCCGGGCGCCGGCAAGAATGTTTCAGCGAACGGTTGGTGTCTCGGTTTTCTGTTGTCTCAGCCTAGGGGTGCATGCCATAGGTGCTTTCAAGGCTGTCCCTCTCGGGGCGTCCCTCTCGGGGCGTCCCTCTCGGCTCGTCCCTCTCGGCTCGTTAGCAGCGACTCAGGCTCCAGCGGCTAGAGACGCAGGCGCGAGGGACGCGATGAAGGCATCGTCGCCGAACGGGCGCCCGTGACGGAGTGCGGTTTGCAGGCGGCGTTCGAAGGAGCGTCCGGCGGGTCGGGCGGCCAGGACCTCGGCCCAGTCGCGGGTGCGGTCGATGTCGGACCAGCGCCAGACATCGAGCAGGCCGATCGGGTCGGAGTGGGTGATGTGGGCTTGGGCGCTCGACCAGGGGTAGGCTCCAGGTTCGTCGGCGAGACGGGTGCGGACGGGGTTGAGGTCGGTGTAGGCGAGCGCTTCGATGAGGTGCGAGGGGCCGACCGGACAAGAATAGAAACGGTTCTGCCAGAAGTGGCCGGTGGTCCGGCGGAGGCGGTTGAAGCGCAGAGCGTAGGTATGGTGGGTCTGCCCTAGGGCCTTCGCCATCGAATCGAGATGGGCCGGAACGGCCACGATGTGAACGTGGTTCTGCATCAAGCACCAGCCGAGGACGGCGAGGCCGTGCTGATCGCACTTGCGGCGCAAGAGGTCGAGGTAGAAATGCCGATCGGCGTCAGTTCGGAATACGGTTTGGCGGTTGTTGCCGCGCTGGGTGATGTGATGCGGTACGTCGACCGCCGCGACCCGCGGTCTGCGGGGCATTTGCCTATTGAACTGGGAGCCAGAATAGCGTGTTTGGCAGGTTCTGTAAATTGTTGGACAGGATACAGTTAAGTGCTTTGAAGCCCGTCCCTATCAGCCCGGTTACTGCATCCGAGGCTGTCGCGCTGGGTCCGTCCCGCTGGGTCCCGCTGGGTCCTATCATGGATGTCCCGGTTCCCTTCGCGGTTTCCCCTCACGCTCTGCGTAGGGCACAACGAACCACTCAGAAATAATCTCTCTCGGTTCTTCCTCCCCCCCGCCTTAAGGAACGCGCTGAGGGCGTGTTTCTTACCGGAAAACGTCGTGGAGTCCAGCATCTCCCACTCAATCGCAGAGAAGGGTTGGATGAGTATCCATTCTCCCACAGCTCCGTAGAGCGCTTTCTGGAGGCCTGGGCTAGATACCCTTTCCCCCATTCCGCTATCCCCAAACAACCAAACGACGCCCCGCTCTGTTTCCTGTACGCGGAAACCACCTGGCACCAGCATATCCTCTAGAACATAGAGCCACAACGGGCGCGAACCAGTGCTCAACCTGAGCCGGACCGCGACGTTTTGACCAAAGAAGTCAGGCGACCTTACCAACGCCTCGCTATCACTAAGCACCCTAACGGCCAGGACACCGAACTGCACCTTCAGCGCGGCCTCCTCAGCGAACTGCCCCTCCAGCGGAACTGCCGTGATCATCATCAACGCAAATATCGCTGGATGGCACCTATTGCTGTGGCTTGTGTGCATCGATTCCGTCCTGGATTGTTTGCAGGAAGACCTCATAGAAAGAGGGATTCTGAAAGAGGCTCTTGAACCCCTTAAGGACTCTCAGTCGTCGGGCATAGGCCGGAGGCTCGCCGCCGCCATCAAGGTGAACTTTCTCATAGCTAAGCGATGACGCACCGTAGTAGTCAAAGTCGGAGTTCAATTGAGACGCTTGGTAAAAGCCCGCCTCAGGCTCAGTCCGAACGTAAATGGTTCCGCTGAATCTGTCGTTCCCCTGTATCACGAACGCTTGGTCGTCCCTCATTTGCTTGAGCGCTCCCGGTGTCGCGAAATCCTTGAAGTCTTTCTTCGTGTTCGTGCTCAATGTGACATCGGAGAGCTGAAGTCCATCTCTCTCGCCAGTCTCGTCTAGCTTCGCGAGTAGCGCGCCGATCACCGCGTTGCCCGCCTTCTCGATCGCAAGAGTATTCCGCTCCTGCCTCAGGCTCTTCTTTTGGTCTTTGGTAAGATCCTTGTTCTTGAGCTGCTGTTTGATTTCCCTTTTTCTCTTCTCGATCTCCTCATCCGTGTGTTGCCCTAGCTGCACAAGCTCCTGGCCATCCGGGTCGATGAAGCGAAGTGGATTGTTTGCCACATAGCTATACCGATTCCACGTCTGAGGCGAGCGCGCACGCGCGCTCGCCATTCGCGGATCCGGAGACGTGAATCTACCGATCATTGCAGAAGAGTATCGCGCCAAGAAGTAGTCTAGCCCAGACTCCCCATCGCGTTCTTTGGCGGTGAACTGCTGAGCGATGGAGTCAAGTTCCTTGTAGCAGTCATCACTACGGACGCCCGTCATCTCGCCGGGAATGCGTTCTCCGAAGGGGAAGAAGTCGCGGCAACCACCGGCGGGGTCGACTGCGGCGCCCGCTAGCGTGATCAGCCGCGTTGAGCCGAGGTGGTCCGTGGTGCGGAACTTGCGCGTGAAGTCCGTCCCTTGCGCTGCCATCGAGTACTCGGCCGCGAGTTGGCCGAACGCGTCGTAGACGTAGGTCGTCACGCCCGCCTTCGTCGACGAGACCCGCTGGACGCGATTGCCTTGCCCGTCGTAGACGTAGCTTCCCGACTCCATTCCGTCGGAGAACGACGTCATCTTGTTGTCGGCGTCGTAGGCCATCATGCCGAGAGGCGAAACCGGGGGCGAAACCGGGGCGAAACCGGGACAGGAAACCGGGACAGTAGGAAACCGGGACAGTAGGAAACCGGGACAGTAGGAAACCGGGACTAGGAAACCGGGACAGGCTCAATTATCGTGGTTGCTCTCACGCGCCGACTGCCTTGGAGAGCGCTTCTGCTCGCGGACGTCCTGGGCCGCGTAGTTCTAGCGACACGCCGGCCGAGGACGCCAGTCTGGCTACGAACTCTTCTGTTCCCAACGGTTTCCCCGCTCTCGTCGCCGATCGAAATCGCTCCTCCCACTCCCTGTCCGAGGTCGCGTACTCGTTTAGATACTCTTCCCAGTCCAGATCGCCGACGACTTCCTTCCACAGTTCGACGTCCACCAGGCCGGACAGATCGCGGCCGCTCAGATGGGCCTCGACGCTCGTCCAGCGGTACTCTCTCGGCCGTTCGGCGAGGCGCGCTCGCACCGGGTTGAGGTCTACGTATCGCAGCGCTCGAAGAACGTGGCCGCGATCCATCGGCGCCGAATAGAACCGGTTCTGCCAGAGATGCCCGGAGCGGCCGCGCAGCTTGTTCAGATAGCGCGCGTAGTCGTTGTGGGTGCGTCCAAATCCTTGAGCTAGTGAAGTTTCCAGCTCGGGTACGGCGATCACGTGGACGTGATTCGGCATTAGACACCAGCCTAGGATCCGTAGCTGGCGGCGTTCTGCGTGTTCGCCCAGCAGCGCCAAATAGTGGCGTCGCTGCGCGTTCGAGAAGAAGACTTGTCGGCGGTTATTTCCCCGCTGCGTGACGTGGTGCGGGACGTCCACCGCAACCACGCGAGCGATGCGCGGCACGCTCTAGAGACTGCCATCCTCGCGCCTAGATGTCAATATTGAGCCTGTCCCGGTTTCCCCCAATATTGAGCCTGTCCCGGTTTCCCCGTCCCCCGGTTTCCCCGTCCCGGTTTCCCCCCGGTTTCCCCCCTATCATGGATCTCCCGGTTTCGCTTGCACTCCACCCTTGAGGACCTCTATTACAAGAGTCAGAATTAGTATCGGCCAAAAAACGAAAGCAGCTACTAGATCTAGCATCCAATCGGCACTTAGTTCATGCGAAGTGCGCAACCAATGTGCACCGAGCTCAAACAGTACGGCACCGAGTAGTCCAACCGCGATCGATCGCGGCCAGTTCAACCAGGCGGCTGACCTTAACCACTTAGGCAGCTCATATCTGTCAGTCCACCAGCCTATCGAGTACCAAACGAGGAAGACTGGGACCGCTCCAAAGCACCACTTGACCCACCATTGAGGATAGTCAACAAATGACGATAAATTCCAAACGAACGCGACTACCGGGGAGTTGAGTGCAATCGCTACCCTTTCTGGGAGGGAAAAGGAGAAGCGATCGACGTCCAGGCCTTCGATATGAATCGGCCGCGCCAGCGCCATAAGGGCGACATATATGGACAGGCTGATCGCAGGCAACGCTTTTGCCCACCGCGTTGATCTACTGGTGTTTGAGCTTGATGTCGGCATTGGGTCCATTTTGTAGTCGGCGAACCTTATTTTCTAGGTCCAGAGCACCCTTGTCACGTTCTTCCTTAGTCGCTTCTCTTCCCTTCCTCCTGGCGCGTATTCGTGCTAGCGCGTGGCCGAATTCGTGCCCAGTCACGATTCCTCTGTTGTGGGATAGAAGCCCATGCCAACTACTTCCTCCGCCAGACCAACCATAGCTCCCCTCGTCTGGACGCCGCACAAAAACGTAAACTGGACCACTATCAGTCGTCGCGCCAGTGCCTCCCATATCAGCCAGCATATGGTACGAACCGTCGCCAATCTCTAGGCGTTCTCGGCTTGCGACAACGTCGAAAGCTACATTTTCGTCATCGGCAATGATCTCGCCGAAATCGTCGGCTACGGGATTGAGCGCGCGAAACTTGCCAACGTCACCCCAAATGCCGACGAAATAGTCTCCCGTTTTCTCGTCCTGCTGAACGTAGAGGCGTCGACCGGCTTTGCGACCGACTGCGTCCCGTATTGCTGCGAGTTGCCTCTGCCGCTCCTCATCTGTGTCGCCGGTGAGCTCAATTCTTTCACCCGTGGGATCAACAAACCGGAGCGGACTATTGCGAACGTATCCATAGAGATTTGATCGCTGGGGGTCGGTTGCGTTTTCGGCTTGGAAGAATAGGGGATCCGTACTCATGAATCGTCCCAGGGATGATGACGCATAGCGTGCCAAGAAATAGTCTAGATCGGACTCGGCATCGCGCTCCATGCCAGTGAATTGTTGGGCGATCTGGTCGAGCTCCTTGTAGCAGTCATCGCTGCGGACGCCGGTCATCTCGCCCGGAATACGTTCTCCGAAGGGGAAGAAGTCGCGGCAGCCGCCAGCGGGATCGACCGTCGGCCCACTCGGTCCGTCCAGCGTTATCAGACGCGTCGAGCCGAGGTGGTCCGTGGTTCGGAACTTGCGGATGAAACTCGTTCCTTGCGTCTCCGTGGAGTACTCGGCCGCCAGTTTGCCGAACGCGTCGTAGACGTACGTCGTCACGCCCCCCTCCGTCGACGAGGTCCGTTGGACGCGATTGCCTTGCCCGTCGTAGACGTAGCTTCCCGACTCCGTTCCGTCGGAGAACGACGTCATCTTGTTGTCTGCGTCGTAGGCCATCATGCCGATTGAGGGATGGTTGGTCAGGTTGCCGGCGGCGTCGTAGGCGTTGGGCAGCGGGTCGCCGGTCGGCATCTCGTCGATCCGGTTGTTTGCGGGATCAAACTGCGTCAGGTCTCGAGGCGCGGCGTGCCCCATCATGATTCCCGTCCCGGTGGCGGCGCGGTTGCCGAAGGCGTCGTAGACGTAGTCGCGACACCACGGGACTCCCGTCGGGCAGTTGTCGTCCGAGTTCAACGTCGCGCCCTCAGCCGCAATCGCCAGCCGGTTGACGCCGTCGTAGCGGTACGTCTGCGTTCCGACCACGCCGGTATGGCGCGTGATGATTTGCGAGAGCACGTTGCCGTTGTTGTTGGTCGTGCCGTAGCTGAAAACCAAGTCGAGCAGCGTGGTCGGCGTCGGTAGCTTCGTATCCTCGGCGAGGATTCGGGTCGGCTGGAGACGGTTGTTGAAGCTGGTCGTCTCGCGGACATCGTTGCCCAACCTCATCAGCGACGGCGCTCCGTGCGCGGCATAGGCGGCGGCTTGCAGATAGTCCATCCCGCCCTCAGCCAGGCCAACGGTGACGGGCCGGCCGGCGTAGTCATAAGCGAAGTGCACCACTCGGCCCGAGTGGTAGGTCTGGGATTTGAGCGTGCCGTCGTTGTTGTAGATATAGCTGAACTGGTACGGCGTCTGACCCGGGACCGTTTGCGTGCTCTGCACGACGCGGCCGAGGGCGTCGTAGACGAAGTTCGTGGCGTACCCGTCGCGGTAGACCTGCGTCAAACGTCCCTTGTTCGGCGAGGTCGTCCCGTAGGTGAAACTCGTCCAGGGCGTAGTCGAATCGCTGTAGCCGGTTTGTTCCAGCCGATTTAGTGCGTCGTAGTCGTTCGTCGTCTGGATCTGGCGAGCGTCGACGCGGGTTCGGAGGTTGCCGCTGTCGTCGTAGGTGTAGCGGATCTGACCGCTTTCCGGGTTCGTCGCGGAGGTCAGCCGGCTGAGTCCGTTGTATTCGAAGCTTCGCGTCTGGGTGCTGCCGTGGTGATCGACGAAGGTCAGGTTGTCGAGCAGATCGTAGGAGTAGTCCGTCACGTAGCCGAGCGCTCCGGGGTCCTCGACGACTTCGATGAGGCGGCCGAGAGCGTCCACGGTCGATCGTCTGGACTTGCCGGCTTCGTCGGTCCCCGTCGTAACCGGGCCCGCGTAGGCCGTCTGCATGACGGAGTTGTCGGGGTGGGTCACGGTCAGCGGGCGAGAGAGCGCGTCGTAGGTCGTGGTTGTCCAGCGTAGGGGGTCGCCTGAACGGAACGGATTCGTGGCTCGACGGCTCCGGCCCATGCCGTCGTACTCCGTTCGCGTGGCGATGAACGTGGTGTCCGATTCGTGTTGGCGCGCCTCTTTGGTTCGCCCGAGGCCGTCGAAGAGCGCTACCGCTGTCGTATTGAGAGTACTGAAGCTGGTCCTCGAGAGCCTGGTCTTGACGCTCAGGAACCCGGGCGTATCGTTGTATTCGAACGTCGTCTTCAGGCGCTCAGCGCCCGTACGATTGGCCCCCTGCGTCATCGCCAGCGGACGATCCAACTGGTTCGCGGCCGTCTCGTACTCAAACTCCATCTCGATTCCGTTGGGATCGGTGACCTTCGTCGGCGCCGCGAGTCCACAGTCGTACTCGACCTCGCTGGTGAGCCCGAGCGGACGGTTGATGGTCGTCGGGAAGGCGAGGCGAGTTCCCGGTAAGGCACAGGGCTGGGTGAATTCGTCGGTATAGCTGACGGTAGTGGCGTTGCCGTTGAGATCGGTCTCCCGCGTGAGGTTGCCGAGCATGTCATAGCGGCGGGTGGTTTCGACGGAGCTTCCGGAGGCGGCGGGGTCGCGCCAGGCCTTGATGGAGGTGGCGTTGCCGCGAATGACGTATCCGTTGTTGAAGCTGAGGATCGGGCCGACGGCGCCGCCCGGACCGAAGTTGAGGCAGCGGTAGTCGGGATCGCCGGATTGCGGATTGGCGACGTTTGAGCAATGACCGGTGAGCCCGGAGGTGGAGACCGGGTCGAGTCCTCCGCCGTCGTAGACGATCTCCGATCGAGCCGTTGAGTTGCCGTCGGTGCAGGCTCCGGACGTTCCACAGACGAGCCGCTTCTCGGGCAGCCGGAGCAGACGAACCTGAGCGTAGTTATGGTGCGACGTGGCCGGATTGATGTAGTCCTGAGTGCGCTTGTAGGACGTTTGCGTGTGCCGAACGACGGAGCCGGAGAACGAGTATTCGATGGTGTCCGTCGGATTGTTGAATTCGTCGTAGTCGAACGTTTGCCGGGCGGTGACGGCGGGCGAGCCGTCGTTGAAAGTGGTCGTGGTCTCCACCAAGCGAGGTCGATTGGCGGGGGTGGAGCCTTGCTGGCTGGGGTTCGGGTGGCAGAATATGGCGGCAGCGTCACCGCACCAAGGACGCTCTTGGCCGTCCATCTGGTCGTACTCGTTGAGTACCGTCTGGAGGAGACCCGAACCGCCCAAGACATCCGTCCTATACTCGCGACCGCCGCGCCAGGCCGCGGACCCGGCTGGGTTGGATCCGGACGCGTCTGAATGAAAGTAGTGCTTCTTGTGTGACAGCACCGTTCCGGACTGGCTGCCCCGGTAGAACGCCTCCACCAGTCGGCCTGGGCTGAGAAGGTACTGATGGTACTCGACGTGTTGCTCGCAGGATAGGCCGGTTTGGCTATCCGAGCAGACGCGCCGGCGGAAGACGCGGCGACTGATCCGGTCACCCAAGAGCCCGTTGCGATCGTCGTCGCCCGTATCCACGTTCGGCACGCCGAAGACGTCGCCTCGGATCCAGTCGTACTCAAAGGCGCCGCCGGTGGGCAACTTGGCACGGATCAGTTCGCCGTAGCTGTTGTAGGTGAACTCGTACTTGCGGCCGTCCGGGATCTGAACCCAGGAAGGACGCCGGGGATCGAAGACGCTGTTGTTGGGAACTTGTGTGTCGCCCGACGCGGTCATCAACCCGAACAGTTGGTGGCGGGTCTCCGTGGTTGTCCCGTTTGCTGAGATGGGCTCGTAGCAAATGTGTACGTCCCGCTTTTCTCCGCCAGCGCCGTCGTAGCGGATTCTTGTGGCGTCTCCTGAGCAGCCGGCGATGGTGAGGTCGTACGTGAGCGTGGTCACGCGTCCGAGAGAGTCGGTCACCTGGGAGATCAAGTCGCCGTTGATCTCGCCGGTCGGGGGATCGATTGCTGGAGCTAGGTCGACCTTGTTTCCGTTGCGATCTCGAATCCAGCGAACTTGACTACCCTCGATGCGTTGGGTCGTCCCGTCCGGGAACATGAGATTGCCTGAGGGATAGACGAAATAGCCTTGTTCTTCCGGTTTGAACGTGTCGACGATCGGGTCGTCGGCGACGAAGGTAATCGCGGAACCGTCCATTGAGATGAAGCGCCGACCGCGGGTAAAGGTGGTGGCGCCGTGCTGATTGGGGTTGGTATTGGAACAGGAGACAGTGTTGTCCGCGGGCCGCCCGAGGCGAAAGTTCGAATCTGTTACATAGGCTGGATCGTCGTCGACCAGCTCGATCTCTGAGCCGTCGGGAGTGACGTAGGTAAGCCGGGTCACGGACGCGGACACTCGGGCGAAGGAGTCCACGGTCTGGCCTACGTATTCACAGATACCGAGCGACAGACCACGCCGACCGTACAGGCGGCCCGCGGAAAGCCCTGCACGAGGACGAACGACGCCGTCGAGAACGAAGGTCGAGGTCACCTCGGTCATGGTGGCGTTCACCTGGCCGTCGTTTGACTCCTCGAGGTAGTTGATCCTTTGGTCCACCGTCCAATCGGATTGGATCGGCAGCATCATCGAGAATCCGGCCGCGCCACGGCCTCCAATCTGCACGAGCGGCAGTGCGAAATTGAGCTTTCCCGTGTATAGGCTGACGCTTTCGAAGCCGCTGAGGGCGAAGGAACCTATAGGCGCGCCGGGTTCCAAGGTCTTGGGCGTGAAACCGTCCGTGAGGCTCTTGTCATAGCTAAAGAAGAGCCTCTCCTCGACTACTTGCGCGAGGACGGCGCCCGGATAACTGAGGCTGAGGACCGCGCTCGTCAGCAGCCATAGCGTCGCTCGATTGATTCGGATGATCGGACGTTTCATACAGATGCCTTCCGTGTTCCTTGATCGGCTGAAGCCTGTTAGCGCCGTCCCCGCGGCCGAATGGTCAGTTGCAAGACCCAATCGGGGTGATTGACTTCCCTGATTTGGTATTCGCCGACCGGCAGGTCGAGCGCCCCGTTCCAGCTTTTGCGAGTCCACGGCGCCCGCTCTCTCTTCACGGTTCCCAGAGCGCGCCCTTGACCGTTCGTCCGCTGCACTTCCAAATCGATTTCGGGCAGGCCGGTGCGGTTGTAGACGACGATGGATTGCTTTCCGGCAATCAAGGAGAGCTGAGCGGGCTCGAAACCGTGACGGTGAAGACTCACGGCCGCCTCGGTGTCAGCCCGTTCAAACCTGGGCGAACTCTGTGCGGCCAGGCTGCCGGCTCCGATAGCGATGACTAACGCTAGGCCGCCAAGCAAGTTCGTGAGATCGCGGCGAGTCGTTCCGCGCGCTGGAGTGATTAGGTTGGAGTTGCTGGTTCGCATGGCTACTTGATTCTTGGCCTGTTTGGTTGGTGAACTTCCTGGCGCAGTTCGCTACGGGTCATTGCCGGTGTCTCGGGTGGACGATGAGTCGGTCGATGCGGGCGCCGTCTTCTCGGATGTAGACGTCGACGGATTTGGTTCCCGTTGAATTGACGAAGAATGCGACCGACGAGGTGTTCTCGTCCTGGTTCGCCCAGACCCAGGCGGTCCCGGTCCAGCGAATCTGCCTCGCCGTATCGCCCTCAATCGAAACCCAAGCGGTTTGACCGTCGGTCACGCCGGATGCACGGAGCCACAAATCGTAGTTCCCGATCGCGGGGAAGTCCACTAGGAACCGGAAGCGGCCTCCGCTCGTGGGCGGCGAGGTCGCGCTACTCCCGTCGTCAGGGTCGGCCAGTAGATACCCACTGACCTCGAAGCCGGTCGTCGTTGTTCGCTCGACCCAAGCGTCGCCGTTTGTGCCCGCGCCGAAGATCTCGGCCAGTTCCGCCTCCGCGCCGAAATGGCCGTTCGAGATTTCCCAGTTGGGGCGCAGGGACGCCGAGTCGGCGATCGCGATCTTGTCGAAGTTGAAGCCGTCTGGCTGCATCGGTTGGAACTCCTTGGGCACGGAGTGTTCTCCCTCCGAAACTGGTGCTCGGGAGGAGTCGACATCGGGGTGCGTTGGAGTTCCTCGCCGGGCTCTGGGGAGCGGAGGAGCCGTTGCAACGGTCGGATGTTCAGTGTGGAGCATGGATAGGTCCTCTCCGATCGGTCTCTAGAACGTGCTCGGGGTGAATCCGGCGTTCTGGTTGATTACGACGCGGTCGACGCGGGTGTTGTCTTCGCGGACGCTTACGACGATGTCGTGAGGGCCCGGGCTTGAGATGTTGATGGTGGCGCGCGGCAACGGCGGAGATGAACCATCGTCGAGGTCGTCGGTCCAGTGGAAGCCGGTGCCGCCGTTGAATTCGACGTTCTTCCAGTTGCCGCCGTCCACGCCGACCCAGACGGAGTTGCCGTTCGCCTCCGCCGTTCCCCTCAGCCACACGTAGTAGGTCCCGGTCTGGGTGAAGTTCACCGTGAAGCTGAAGCGCGGATGAGAACCCGCCCCTTGAGAGGGCGTGCCGTCAGGAAGAGCGTTTAGAAATCCGGTACCCCAGTAACTTGAATGATTCGTGTGGAGTTCCCAATCATCGGAGCCGGAGTTATTGTTGATGTCCGCAAACTCTGCTTCTACACCGAAATGGCCGTTCGATTCTTCCCAGACGGGATAGAGGCTCTCGGCGTCGGCGATCGCAATCTTGTCGAAGCGGAATCCGTCTTCACGCATCCAGGCGTTGATGGTGTGGTTCCCGGCGCTGGGAATCGTCAAGAGGACGCGAGACTTGCTGATGTGCCCCGTCCCTGCCCAGGTCCAACCGCCTGAGCCGGGATCAAACGTGTACACCGTGTCCCCCGACGCGACGGCAGCTCCGTTTAGCCCGATATGAATCGTGTCGTCGGAGTTGGTGGGGCCGTTTCCACGCACCCAGACGTAGTAATCTCCCGCGCTCGGGAAGTGAGCGGTGAATTGCACCTCGGGCGAGACGCCGACGTATTCTCCGGTTTCATTCTTTACGTCCGTATTGGTGCTGGTCGTCAGATAGCCCGTTCCGGAATAATCGGCGAGCGTCGACTCGGTGATCCACGACTGGGCGCGGTTGATAATCGTAGCGTCTTCGGCTTCCAGCTCGATGATGCCGACTACGCTGGGCGGCGCCTGGTCGATGCTGAAGGTGACGGAGGCGTCGTTGGAGGGTTGCGCGGCCGTATCGTAGGCTCGGACGCGGAGGGTGTGATTGACTCCCGAAGAGAGCGCCGAGTCGTTGTAGAGCGCGGCGATTTCCTGGGCCGTGAGGGCGCGGTTGTAGATGGCGACTTCGTCGATCTGACCGTCCCAACCGTCGGAGGAGCCCGAGTCCTGTGCTCCCTGACCGATGATCAACTTGGTCGCGGCGCTGATCGCGCCGCTGCGGGCGCCGCCGACGAACGTGGGCGTGTCCTCAAGACCGTCCAGGTAGAGCTTCGGTTGCCCGCCGGATTCCCAGGTGAGTACCACGTGCTGCCAATCGGTCGTCTGGATGTTGCTGGAACTCTCAATGAAGATGCGGTTCCCATCCACCTCGACCCCGGCCTGAATGACGTTCGTCCCGCCCCCGTTGATACCCGCGGAATCGTAGCGAATACCGAGGCCGTGGAGGGTCGTAGGGTCGTCGGCGAGGATCACGCCGCGGTTGACTCCGGTGACGTCGGACTTGATCCAGGCGGCCACGGTTACTGCGGTCAGCCCGTTGATGTAGTTCTCGGCATCGGCGTCTTCGAAGTACTGCTCGGCGCCATTGAGCGTGACTCCGTCGCCGTAACGGCCCGCGGCGAAGGTTGGATTGTTGACCGCGGCGAGATCGTGACCGTTGCCCGAGCGATCGTAGGCGGTGGTTGACCCGGCGCCGTCGGCGAAGTCGAGGGCGAGGATCTTGCTTGCGTCGGGGGCGTGGACGTAGGTGAGCTGTGTGGTGTTCGTTCCCGCGACGCAGTTGGGATACGGCATGACGATCCCGCTGCCGTCGAGTTCCAGATCGCAGGACTGGATGCCGACGTTGTCGGTCGCCGTCCAGGTGAGAGGGAGATTGGATGTGTCGGCGAAGGACTGCCCAGCGGTCGGCGAGGTGATACTGACCGTCGGCGCTGGGTCGCCGACCTCGGTCACGGTCCATGCGAACGACGCCGCTTGCACAGGCGAGTTGATCCCGTCCGACACGGAGACCACGACCGAGTAGGGAGTAGCTTGCCCGGCGCCTCCATCGATCGTCCCGCTAAAGGTCCCGTTGTCCGTGTCGAATGTGACTCCAGCCGGAGCGCCGCTGGCGGAGTAGGTCAGGAGATCTGATTCAGGATCGGTCGCGGTGACCGAGAAGGGCATGATAGTCGTCCCTTCCTGATGGCTTTGTGGTCCGGGGGCCGATGGGAAGCTGGGAGCCTGGTTCGGATCCTGATTGAGACTGAGCACCTCGCCGTTGACGTTGATAGACCCCGGGCGACTGGTCGCAAGGGGATTCGTACTGACGTTGTACGTGATCGTTTGGGCGGCCCCGGTTCCGCTGGTCGGCGGCGTACCGGTGATCGTGATCCACGACCCGCTTGGCGTGATCGTGATCGGGCAGGCAGCCTGCGTCGTCACGTCCACGCTGTAGCCCGCGCCAAGCGAGGCCGGGGTCGCCGAGTATGTCGACAGGCTGTACGCACATGTCGGACTTCCGTTGACGGTGAAGTTGACGGTCGCAGTGTCGACCACGGACGACGTGTCCGTGGCGGAGATTGCCACCGAGATAGGACCGTCGTAGTAGGCGTTGTTGTAGTGGTCAGCGATCTCGGCTGCGCTCAAAACGCGTTGATAGATCGCGATCTCGTCCATCTTGCCGTGGAAGTAGTTGCCGTCTCCGACGAAGTTCTCGCTGTTGTACTGGACTGTCGCCCCGACTCCAGCGTTATGGCTGTGCGGATTCACGGTCGAGAACCCCGTATTCGCGAGCGTGCCGACCAGGGCGCCATCGAGATAGAGATGCATGGTCGCGTTGTCGAACACAGCCGCAACGTGGTGCCAACCGGAGGTGTCGGAGAACGGATAGTCGACGCGCTGGGGCGGACTGTCGTCCGTCTGAGTAGAGAAACGCAGGTAACTGGGCGAACCTGCTACCAGCCCCAGATGGAAGCCGTTGACCCACCCGCCTTCGTCGTACAAGGTGTGGTTCCCAGTAATGCTGTCCGCCTTAAACCACGCTTCAAAAGACCTAGCGTTGAAGGCGTCGTGCAACGCTCCTGGATCATCACTTGTCGGGACGATTCGATCGTCGACGCCGTCGAAGGCTAGCGCCGAACCGTGAGTCGGGCTCGTCGCTGCGGCCGGGCCTTGCAGCAGACCGTCGTTGTCTTCGCCGTCGGCCGCGCGGTCATAGGCAGTATCGGTCGCACCCTCGGCGAAATCGTACGCTAAGAACTTGGCCGCGTCGGTCAGGTGGACGTATGACAGTGTCGTCGAGACACAGGTCGGGTAGCGCATGGCGGGCCCGCCGCCTACGCTCATCTCGCAGTAGTCGATCGGGTTGTCTCCGGCGGTCGCCGAGTAGACAATCGGCACGTTCGCTGCCGAGACCTGAGCGCCCGGCGACGGAGCGGATATGGACACCGAGGGCGGTCCGGGGCCTGACGACGCGTTGACGACCCAGTCGAACGCTGGAGCAGCGACGGCAGGATTGACGCCGTCACTGACCGACACAACCAGCGGGTAAGGGCTGTTCGCCGCGGCGCCGGTCGCGATGGTCCCGCTGAAGGTCCCCGTATTGCCGTCGAAGGTCAGCCCCGTCGGCGGCGTACCGCTGACGATGGCGTACGTGAGCGGGTCCGTCTCGGGATCGCTCGCCGACAGTACGTACGTGATCACGTCTCCCTCTGTATCCGTTCGGTTCGGCGGATCTGGGGAGAAGGAGGGCGGCGAGTTGGAAGGACCGGTGTAGCCGAGAAGGTTCGCGCCGAGAACACCGCCCGCGTGATCGAAGTTCTGCTGAATCTCCGCGTCGGAGAGGCGCTTCGAGTAGATCCAGAAGAGACTCGTTGACGAGTTGACGACCTCCCAGTAGGTCGATCCGCGGCCGATCTCCAGCGTCGGAGCCTGAGCGGCTGGATCGGTTCCGAGGACGGCGGCCGCCCAAGCGTTCGTGGTCCAGATCCGCCACTCGCAGCCGCCGGATTCGCAGCGCATGACATAGAGAGCGGTTTCTCCGTTCAAGTCGCTGCGAGAAGTCCCGTTGTCAAGAGCACCGTGCAGGGAGGGGTAGATCCACTGACCGTAGCGCCACTCCATACTCACGTTGCGACTAGAGCCGTCGCTGTACCTGTAGAGATGAGTCAGATTCTCCGTCCCAAACGTCCCGACCCAGATGATGGTGAAGGACTCGTTGTCGACCGCACTTAGCTTCGTTGGACCGAAGGAGGTGGCGGCAGTAACGATACTCGCGCCCTGAAGCCCTAAACCCGTCCACGATCCGTTCGCGCCGGCATCCTTCACCAGTCCGCTCGGACCGATACCGCTCGGATCGGATATCACTTCGTCGACGACCACCGGACCGGGAGCGTGATTGGTCAGGTCATAGTGCAGTCGGAGTTCGTCCGTGACATAACCGCTTCCGGCCGGAGTCGTCACGTTCAAGGTGAAGCCGGCGTCGGCGAAGTTGCCGGCGGGATCGGTTGCGCGGATCGTCAGAGCGTAGGAGCCTGCTGTCCCGCCGTCCGGGACGCCGGAGATGAGGCCGGCCGAGCTCAGACTGAGGCTCGACGGCAAGGCGACGCTCGTGGGCGCAAGCGTGAAGGTGAGATTCTCGCCTTCCGGATCGTTCGCCGCAGGGGCGACGTCGATGCTGACGGACTGGCCTTCGATCACGTTTTGGGTCGTGAGGCCGCTGAAAGTCGGTTGCTGATTCGCGTCTTGCGTGACCGTGTGGACCTCGCCGTTGATCGTGATGTTTCCGTCGTTGCGCGGCGTCGAGTCGGGGTTGATGCCGATGGAGTAGGCGACGGTCTCGGGGTTCCCCGTTCCGAGAGCCGGAGGCGCTGTCGTGATGGTAATGAAGGAACTGTTCGTCAGGCTGACGGGGCAGTCTACGTCTGCGGTCACGGTGAAGCTGTGGCCGCCGCCGGTCGAGACGAAGTTTTGGGAGGCGTCAGAGAGTTGATAGGTACAGCTTCCTCCCGCATTCACCGTGAAGTTGGCTGAACCGGAGACGGTCTGGACGCCGTCGGCGGCGCTGACGGTGATCGAGTTTGAGGTCGGGAGATAGGTTCGGGCGTAGTGGCCCTGGATCTCGGCGGCCGAGAGGGCGCGACTGTAGATCGCGACTTCGTCCATGGCGCCGTTGTAGTGGCGGGCACTTCCGAGATAGCCGGTGGAGTCGCCGCCGCCGACCGTTCTACCGAGTCCGGGGTCGTCGGTGTGGTCCTGCGTACCGCCGACGTTGGAATAGGCAGTCGCTGCCGAGTCCTTCAGTTCTCCGTCTACGTATAGCCGGATCTCTTGAGCCGCCCCGTCGAATACCGCCGCGACATGGCGCCATGGCGTGCCCGTAACGTCCAAGGGCGTCTGGACGGAGTCCGGGTCGTTTTCACTCCGAACCGTCAAACGAAGCTGGCCGCCGTCGATCCCAAGATGAAGTCCGCTGTAGTTGCCGCCCTCTTCGAATACGGTTTGAATCGTCGATGCGTCTGTGGGTTTGATCCAAGCTTCAAACGTCCGGGCGGTGAAGGGTGCGTGGAGCGCCTGCCCGGCGGGCGAGAGCGGCTCGATTCCTTGGTCCGTGCCGTTGAAAGTAACGTGGGCGCCGTAGTGGAGCGGATCGACGGCAGAGGTCGCTGAGAAGATCTCGCTGCTGTTGTCCTCGGCATGATCAACGCCCCGATCTCGGGCGACGCTGCCGCTGCTTTCGGCGAAATCGTAGGCGAGGATCATACTCGGGTCCGAGAGGTGGACGTAGGAGAGAACGGTACTCGCGCAGTCCGGATAGGGGATCGGGGTGTTGGTTTCGAGGCTTAGTTCGCAGCCCGTGACCTGCGCACCGCCCGGGGTGACCGAGTATTTGACCGGAACAGCCGCGCTCGAGTAGTTCGCCCCGCTCGCAGGGGAACTGAGGGTGATCTGAGGCGGAACGGGCAATCCGACGGCGGTCACCTGAACCGTAGCCACGTCGGATAAACCTCCGGGATCGGAGACTGTGAGCTCGATACAGTGTGAGCCCGGCGCCGTGAGGGTGGCGCTGGTTGTCGCAACGTTCGGGTTCGCGAAGATGGAGCCGGATTGCTCTGGTCCGCCGCAATAGTTCCAGGCGTAGCTGAGATCGACCAAGGGAGTATCAGGGTCCGTGGAACCGCTGCCGTCGGCGGTAAAGATCCCGCTGACGGCCAGATCGACGGTCGAGATGGCGGAGATGGCTGCGTCCGGAGCAAGTCCTGGCGGATCGCTTACCGTGACGATGACCGGGTCTGAGTCGGCGTGATCGCCGACTGTATCGAACGCACGGGCAACGACAGAGTAAGTGCCCGCGGCGACGCCGTTCCAGGCGAAAGCGTACGCGCTTGTCGCGGAAGTCGACGCCCCCAGCAAAACGCCGTCACGCAGAAACTCGACCCGGTCCATAGACCCTTCCGGATCGGTTGCCGTGGCAGAAAAGGCGATGTCCGCTGGGGCCTCGAACGGTCCGCCAGTGGGCGCATTCAGAGTGACGTTGGGAGCCTGATTCGGAGGTGCAGTGATGGTGATCAGAGCGGTAGGCGTTGTGTACGAATTGTTCGTTTCGTCCTCTTCGGCGATCTGGAAGAGGTCGTCGGTGATGATTCCAAGGCGGTAGGTTCCGGGCGAGATTCCAGAGGGGATCTGCACGTTACTGCCACCAACCCTGAAAGTCGCAACAAGCCCGCTACAGAGCGCCGGCGTACAATCAACCCAGAAGCCTTGATAGCTGTCTGGAAACTCCATGCTCGCTACAAGCTGATCCGAAGTCGACAGCGTCGCTGATGGGGAGGTGAAGTAGACACCGGTCCGAACGACCTCACCCGGATTCATGTTGTCGTTTGCCCAGTCAAAGTAGCCTCTGATGTCTACGACCTCGCCGAGCTCCGCCGTAGCTGGGAACTGAAGTGCGGATTGCACAAGACTGCCAGGGGCCCGAAAATCAACTCCCAGTCCTATCTGCGGGGTCACCACCAACGTTCCGCCCCCGACAGACGCTATGTTGTTAGCGGTGTTCTCGCCCACCACGACCGGCGGGTCGTCAACGCGTGCGACGAGATAGAAGGCGCCCACGCCGGGCGGCAAGATCGAGCTGGAACACTGCGCGACCGACGACACGGGCAAGCCAGCAGCTGGCGTACCGCACGCGCTAGCCGCGAGACCAAACGAACAAGATTCGGTTACAGCGCCAGGATCTGATAGCGGGTCCGGAGTGGTCGAGAGATAGACACGTGCCACAAAGGCGCCTTCCGCGCACTGGTCTCCCTGGTTTCGGACCGTGATATCGAAGCCGACAGAATCCCCTGCCTCCGCCGACTGAGAGTCGAGCGTAAAGGACGTAATGACAAGGTCCGGCCCCGAACTCGCCGGCTGGTCGACGGCCACCGTCTCCGTCACGTCGACGTTGTTGTCTTCGTCGGCCTCAACGATCGCGTCGCTCTCGTCGAGCACAGCGCGCAGCGTGTAGGATGTCCCAGCGACGGCCCCAGCGGGTAGAGGGAACTGTGACGTGAAAGCCTGAACCCCGGCGACCAGACCGCTCCCGAACGATCGCGTCCCGAGCGGAAGCGGACTGCCCGCCGGCGGGTCGAGATAGAACTTCGCGTCGAAAGCAGAGGCGACGTCGAAGCCGCCCGTGTCCACGTTGTAATCGACGACGACGTCTCCATCGGGCGCAACGAGATCAGTCGCGGTGACTCCGCTAAAGCGCAGATCCGGGCAGGCCAAGGTGATGTCGGCATTTGCGCTCTGCCCCCCCTCAGTCGCCGTGACCGTAACTACAGAGCCGCAAGTAATCGAGCCCGGCGCGTCGTACGTGACCGTATCGACGAGCCCTGACGAAGGAGTCAGGCCCCCGCCGCCGGTCAAGCTCCAAGTAGCCGCGGTCAGCGATCCGTTCCGGCGCGCCTCAAAGGTCGCCTGACCACCGGCGGCCACAGATGCGACCGAAGGACTGAGGCCCAGTAAGCCCGGAGGCGTCCCCGAGCCGCTGATCGTGATGTCGATAGTGGCCGTGAGGTTCGTACCTGTCACGGCTCCCGTGACCGTGACCACCTCCGAGTTGACCGGAAGCGGCGAAGGGGCGGTAAACACTCCGGTCAGGTCTCCTGATGAGGCGACCGCCCCCGATGAGCCGGGCGGTTGAGACCAGACCACGACGGGCGAGGAGACGCCGCCGACCGTTGCTTGGAGATTGACCGTGCCTCCGGCAACGTCGATCGTTGCGCTCGGAGTCGCGGCGATGTCAAGGGATTCGCTCGCGCCGGCGACCTCCACAGCGATGAGTCGTCCGCCTACGTAGACGTACTCTTTGGAGAGATAGGTCTGAGACCATAGGGCGGCCCCGCTCAGGAGCACGGCGGCAACGAGCGTGAGACGACCGACAGCGAGCGAGGAATGGAGCTTCCGAGTATGCTTCATTGGGAGTCCCTTAGAGGGCGGGATTCGCGGGGTTGTTCAGAAGACGGGGGGTTATCAGCAGCCAGACAACCCTGTCGTCGGTGTAGAGCCGGGAATCGGTCAGGGCCTGGACCAGCGGACGCTTCATCAGCGCAGGAATCCGGCGAAGAGCGGCGATCGACTCTTCGGTGATCAAGCCGGCAACCAGAATCGTCTGACCTGGCGTGACTTTCACCTTTCTAGCCAAGCTTCGAATCGCCATGGACGGAACGAAGTGCTCCGATCGAACCGTCGACGCCCCGAAATCAATATTCGTGACGTTGGCGTCGACCCGAACGTAGAGATCTCCGTCTGGGTACCTACGAGGCTCGAGCTCAACGAACACCCCCACTTCTCGCTCCGGAGTCCATGGCGCGTCACGGCTGACCGCGGAGTTCGTGGGAAGAGTCGGAACCTTAGCCTTGGCGCCGATCCAATATCGAACCGGTCGGCTGTAGAAGGTTCGCAGCCGTGTACCGGTCAGGGCTCGCGCCCTGCCCCCACGTTGCCCGCGAGAGAGGAGACTCCGGACGCTCGCGTTCTGACGGAGAACAAGGACGCCTGCCAGCGACCCGCCCTCAAGCGTCAGGAGCGTCCCGTCCGGCGATCCCTCTGAATCGAGTAGCCGAATTTCAGTCTGCTCTCCCTCAACGAGAGATGCGGCGATGTGCGCACGGACTTCCGGGCCAACCGGAACTGCTTCGACATCGAACACGACCTGGGGCTCGCTCGTTGAGCGATAACGCGGCGAGTCTTGCGCAGAAAGCGCTTGAGCCCAAGAACCGAGCAGCACGGGGAAGGACAAAGCGCCGGCGAGAACGGCGGCGAAGGCTCGAACGATTCGCATGTGCCCCGAGTTTTGGGCAATCGACTGGGGCTCCTCAAGCGAGAAAATGCGAAATGCGTGCTTCTTCGCACTTCCTCTGGGGATTTCCGACGACAATGAATCCCGACTTCGCACCGTTTTCCGATATCTGCGCAAGAATGCGCACGTCATACGTTGGACTCACGGCAATGAATGCACTAGAATTTTATTCTTGCTGCTGGAATAAAGATCTGACACAACTGTTTTCTTGTTGCGCAAGGAATCCAGCGGCGTCATTGCTTTATGCCTGAAGAAGTCCCCGAGCCCGTTATACAGCCGACATCCGAAACGCTCCAAGGCTGGAAGGAGATCGCCTCGCATCTACGCGTGACGCCTCGTACCGCCCAGACCTGGGAAAAGAAGTTCAAGTTGCCGATTCGCCGACTCGGCGGAGAGCGCGGCCCCGTGCATCTGCGCCTCACTGACTTGGAGCAGTGGACGGATCAGCGAACCGAAGCTTCGCAGAAGCCTCAGCAGAGGGAAGAAGTCCAGATCCCCAAGTTCACGTCCGCCGCGCGCCCCGCGCTTCCTCGGTGGGTATGGCTAGTGGGAGCCTCGGCGGGACTCATCGCCCTGGTCTCGCTTTCCTAGGCCCGAGTCGCCTTTCCAATCGCTTGAGCAGCGCGAAGCGCGGACTTTGCTACTCACGCAGTAGGGTCCGCCCGACGCCCCGACGGCCAAGCGGCTCGGGCTAGGCTGACCGGCCTATTGACGAGCGATTCTGCGCGCTGCGAACCGACGCCCGTGCCCTACTCCGAGCGAAGCGGCGGTATTGGCGTCGCCGGACCGGCAAATTGGCCCGATCCGGCCGAGAAACTCAGGTTCGGAAGACACGAGGGCGAAAGAATGAATCCGAATCGTCCGCGCTATTGCGTCATGCTTGGCCAGGCCTCTGAGCCGAAGTAGTCCAGCGGGAGACACGAGAAATCGAGCCGGACGCCGTTCGGCGATTCGTCCCGCGGCAGGCCGTCCTGACTCAGGCGGCCAGGGCGGCTCCTAGCGATGAATCGAGAGATCTGAAAAGACTTCTCGGCACGCCGCTGACGCAAGAACCGGAAACGCACCGGATCGGATTGATGGTGAACGCCTTTGTGTTGGAGGCGCGGGTGGGAATCGAACCCACGAATAAAGGTTTTGCAGACCTCTGCCTTACCACTTGGCTACCGCGCCGTCCTCTCGGCCTAACATGACAACGGCTCCGAAGCCGGAGCCGTCAACCGAGAGAATTTATGGAGCGGGAGACGGGACTCGAACCCGCGACATCAACCTTGGCAAGGTTGCACTCTACCAACTGAGTTACTCCCGCGTCGCAGCTTTGAATCTAGCCGCCAGAGCGCTTCGCTGTCAAGCTGGGTCGCCGCTTGGATGCTACAATTCCTAACGATTTCCGTCCGCAGACGTGATGCGCTATCGACTCCTCTTATCCCTTTGCATCTTCGCCGTTTCCGCGGCGGCCCAGGCTCCTGATTCGGTCGCGTTTTTCGAATCGAAGGTCCGGCCCGTCTTCGCCGCCAAGTGCATGGCCTGCCACAGCGACGCGGCGCGCTCGGGCGGCCTGACGCTGACTAGTCGCGGGGCGCTGCTTGAAGGCGGGAATCGCGGCCCTTCGGTCGTTCCCGGCGCCGTCGAGCAGAGCGTCCTGATCGAGGCCGTGCGCCAGGCGGGCGATCTGAAGATGCCCCCCGGCGGGCAACTGGCGCCCGAAGAGATCGCGGCGCTTGAGAAGTGGGTCGCGGCCGGCGCCGTTTGGCCGGAGTCGAAGAACGCCGAAGCATCGAAGACCCCGGCGGCCGATCACTGGTCGTTCCAGCCGGTCGAGAGCCCCGACCTTCCGGCCGTGGGGGCTTCGGGCTCCGAACATCCGATCGATCGCTTTATCGAAGCGCGTCTGGCTAAGGACAACCTGAAGCTTTCCGAGGAAGCCGATCGGACGACTTTGCTGCGGCGTATCAGCCTGGACTTGATCGGCCTCCCGCCGACGCCTGAAGAGACCGAAGCCTTCCTCAACGACCGCAGCCCGGACGCCTACGAGAAGCAGGTCGACCGCCTGCTCGCCTCGCCGCACTACGGCGAACGCTGGGGCCGTCATTGGCTCGACATCGCCCACTACGCCGACTCGAACGGTTACAACATCGACGGCGAGCGCGACATCTGGATGTACCGCGACTGGGTGATCGACGCACTGAACAGCGACAAGCCGTTTGACGAGTTCGTGATTGAGCAGATCGCCGGTGACCTGTTGCCGGAGCCGAGCGAGGACCAACTGATCGCGACCGGCTTCCACCGCAATACTCTGCTGAACCTGGAAGGCGGCATCGACTTCGAGCAGTACCGCGTGGAGGCGGTGGTCGATCGCGTAGACACGATCGGGGCGGCCTTCCTCGGGCTGACGCTCGGTTGCGCGCGCTGCCACACGCACAAGTTCGACCCGATCTCGCAGAAGGAGTTCTACCAGCTCTACTCCTTCTACGATTCGATCGACGAGCTTTCCGGAGCGGACGGCGAAGAGGACCGCCGCACGGCGCACAAGCCGGTGATCGAGTTCGGTTCGCCGGAAGAGTTGCACGAGCGCGACGTGATCCAGTCGCAGATCGATCTGCTGCAAGCCGAGCTCGACAAGTACCAAGAGAAGATGCGCGCGCGTCAGGCCGAGTGGGAGGCGTCGTTGAGCGAGGAGTTCCTGGCCGACCTCACGCCTGAGAATCGGACGGTCTTTGAGACGAGCAAGGTCGGCGAGCGCAACGTCTACCAGCGCAAGGCGGCGGAGAAGATCTACCGCGCGCAGGACAAGGAGTGGCAGTACCGCTACGCCGCCGTCAGCGCGGTGCGCAAACTGCTGCCGGAGCTGCGCTCGACGATGGTCATGAAGGAGTTGCCCGAGCCGCGCGTGACCAACGTCCACCTCGGCGGCGACTTTTTGCGCAAGGGGATTGAGGTCCAACCGGGGACGCTGGCGGTGCTCCCGCCGATGGAAGGCGACGCCGATCGGCCGACGCGGCTCGACCTGGCGCGCTGGCTGGTCTCGGACGCGAATCCGCTGACGCCGCGGGTCACCGTGAATCGTTACTGGCAGCGCTTCTTCGGGCGCGGCATCGTCGAGACGGAGAACGATTTCGGTACGCAAGGCCGCGCGCCGACGCACCCTAAACTGCTCGACTGGATGGCCGCCGAGTTCCGCGACAACGGCTGGGGCGTCAAGGCGATGCACCGCTTGATCGTCACCTCGAAGACCTATCGCCAGAAGTCGGATTTCCGCGCGGACGCCGACGACGTGGACCCGCGTAACCTGTTGCTCGCTCGCCAGAATCGGCTGCGTCTGGAAGCGGAAATCATCCGCGACGCCGGACTCGCGGTCAGCGGCTTGCTGACGCCGACGATCGGCGGCCCGAGCGTCTTCCCGCCGCAGCCGGCCGGGGCGAGCAAGCTCGGCCAGATGCAGCGCGACTGGATCCCGGCGACGGACGAAAATCGTTACCGGCGCGGGATGTACACGTTCTTCTGGCGGGCCAGTCCGCACCCGGGTTTGATGGTCTTCGACGCGCCCGATTCGACGGTCGCCTGCACGCGCCGGCCGCGCTCGAACACGCCGCTCCAAGCGCTCACGCTGTTGAACGACGAGGCGCACGTCGAGTTCGCTCAGGCCTTCGCCAAGCGGCTCGCCGACGAAGGGCCGGAAGGGCAAGCCGAGAAGATCGACTACGGAATCCGCCTGGCGCTCGGCCGCGCGGCGCACCCGGAAGAGACCGAGCGCCTGGGCCGTTTCTATCAGGCGCAACTCGACGATTTTCAGACCCGTCCGGCTGAGACCGCCGGCGAGACGGCCGAGCAAGCCGCCTGGACTTCGGTCGCGCGCGTCCTGCTCAACCTGGACGAATTCATGACTCGCGAGTAACGCCTCAGATGCCGAAAGACAACCCGCTCGCCCGTTCTACTCGTCGCCATTTCTTCTCGCGCTGCGGCGTCGGCCTCGGCCAAGCCGCGCTGGCCGGGTTGATGACCGACGGCAAGCTGTTTGCGGAGCAGAAGAACCCGCTGGCGCCGCGCGCGCCGCATTTCCCTGCGAAAGCCAAGCGCGTGATCTTCCTGTTCATGGCGGGCGGCCCCAGCCAGTTCGAGATGTTCGACTGGAAGCCGCGGTTGCGCGAGTTCGACGGGCAAGTCGCGCCGGACTCGATTCTCGAAGGCAAGCGCTTCGCCTTCATGGGTTCGTTCGCCGAGAACAAGCCGAAGCTGCTCGGCCCGCGGCGCAACTTCAAGCCCGCCGGCAAGAACGGCAAGTACATCTCGGAGACGCTTCCGCACTTTGCTGAAGTAGTCGACGAGGTCGCGTTCCTTTCGGGCATCCAGACGGAGAACTTCAACCACGCCCCGGCGAAGATCATGGTCAACACCGGATCGCCGCGCTTCGGTCGCCCGTCGATGGGCGCTTGGGTGACCTACGGCATCGGTTCGGAGTCGGAGGATCTGCCGGGGTTCGTCGTGTTGCAGTCGGGACCGCGCGGGCCCCGCGGCGGCGCGCTCAACTGGGGCGCGGGCTTTCTGCCGACCTCGCACCAGGGCGTTCCGTTCCAGGGCGGAGGCGACCCGATCCTCAATCTGTCGTCGCCTCGGGGCTTTGAGGGCGAGCGCCAAAAGGCGACGCTCGAAGCCGTCCGCGACCTGAATCTGCGACGGCTGGCCGAGACGGGCGACCCGGAGATTTCGACGCGCATCGCCAGCTACGAGATGGCTTATCGCATGCAGTCGAGCGGCCCGGAACTGATCAACTTCGCCGCCGAGGATCCGAAGACGCTCGAGATGTACGGCGCCGAACCGGGTGCGCGTTCGTTCGCCAACAACTGCCTGCTGGCGCGTCGCCTGGTCGAGCGAGACGTGCGCTTCGTGCAGCTGTATCACACCGACTGGGACCACCACGGCGGCCCCAACGAGAACCTGGGCAAGCCCTTCGATCAGCGTTGCGAAGAGATCGACCGCCCCTGCGCGGCGCTGCTCAAGGACCTGAAGCAACGCGGGCTGCTCGAAGATACGCTGGTGGTTTTCGGCGGCGAGTTCGGCCGCACGCCGATGGGCGAGATCCGCGAAACTGTCGGCCGCAACCATCACATCGACGCGTACACGATGTGGTTCGCCGGGGCGGGCATTCAGGCGGGCCAGACGGTGGGTCAGACGGACGACTTCGGTTTCTCGCCGGAGAACGAAGAAGAGATCATGATCCACGACGTGCAGGCGACGATCCTGCACCTGCTGGGCCTCGATCACGAGAAGCTGACGTTCCAGTTCCAAGGCCGCGACTTCCGCCTCACCGACGTGGGCGGCCGGATCCTGCACCCGCTGTTGAGCTAGTCGATCTCCGGCGAGAGACTTGCGAGTCCGATCGCTCAGTGATATCGTATTTCAATATCGAAATACGATATGAAGTCTTCACCCATCCTCAAGGGCACACTGGACCTTTTGCTGCTGCGCACGCTGGAGCTTGAGCCGATGCACGGCGTGGCCATCGCCGACCGGATTCGGGCGATCACGCGGGGGACGTTCGACGTGAAGGCGGGCTCGCTGTTCCCCGCCCTGCACCGGATGGAGCAGGAAGGCTGGATCGTGGGCGAGTGGGGTCAGTCGGCGGAAGGACGCCGGATCAAGGCGTACCGGCTGACGGCGGCCGGCCGGAAGAGGCTGCGGAGCGAGCAGGTGAACTGGCGGCGCGTGACGACGGCGATGAGCCGCGTCCTTGAAGCGACCTAGGGCAGCTGAGGGACGTCGATGCCGCTCGGGCCGAGAATCGTCAGTCTCTACCGCTCGCTCTTTGGCAAGGCGGCGCTCGACCGCGACCTCGACGACGAACTCCGCGGGTACATCGACGAGATCACCGAACGGAAGATCGCCGCGGGACTCGGCCGGGACGAGGCGCGGCGTCTGGCGCTCGCCGAGGCGGGCGGAATCGAGTCAGTGAAAGAGGGCGTGCGCGAGCGACGCATCGGAGCCGGCTTGAGCGCGACCGCGCGCGACGTTCGGTACGGCTTGCGGGCGCTTAGCCGGTCGCCCGGGTTTTTCGTCACGGCGGTCTCGGTGCTTGCGCTCGGCATCGGGGCCGGAGTCGCCGTGCTGAGCCTGATCGACGGCGTTTTGCGACGACCGCTGCCCTACCCCGAGCCGGGCCGTCTGGTGGTCTTGCGCGTCGAGACGAAGGGCGTGGCCGACGCGGGGATCTCGCCGGGCGAGGCGCGCGACATTCGGGAGCGCAGCCGGATGCTCGACCACGTGGCCGTCTTCTCGGGGATCGAGGCGCACGTCGCGTTCGGCGACGAGGTCGAGTTGGTTGCGGCGGCCTCGGTGAGCGACGACGTCCTGCCTCTGCTCGGCGCCGCGCCGCCCGTTCTTGGGAGGACCTGGAACGTCGATTCCGATCTTCCGGGGAGAGCCGTGATGATTAGTCATCGGCTGTGGCGGACGCGCTTCCAGGCTGATCCGGCCACAGTCGGGCGATCGATCGTCGTGAACAATCGCGAGCGCGCGGTGATCGGAGTGCTGCCGCCGGGCCTGCGCGTCTACCTGCCTCGGAGTTCGAACGCGGCGGAAGAGATCGACGTCTGGTTCCACTCGGAGCTGGTCGATGCGCGGACGTACCGAGGGCTCTTCGCCTTCGCACGGCTGTCAGCGGGCGCGTCCGTCGAGCAGGCGCAAGCCGAACTCGATACGCTTGCCGCGCGGTTCCTGGCCGACCACCCGGAGGCCTACCCAGAGCAGTCGTTGCGGCTGGAGGCGCGACCGCTGCGCGAGGAGTTGACTCGCGACGTCGGCCCGGCACTCTCGGCCTTGGCGGCGGCGGTGGGGCTGGTGCTGTTGATCGCTTGCCTGAACGTCGCCAATCTGATGCTGGCGCGCGCTCGGGTGCGCGAACGGGAGATGGCGATCCGTCAGGCGCTCGGAGCCGGGAGGCTGCGTCTGTTCCGTCAGCTCTTCGTCGAGAGTTTGCTGATCGCCGGGGCCGCGTCGGCGGGCGGTCTGGCGCTCGCGTGGCTCAGCCTGGAATGGGTTGGGCGCCTGCAGCCGGGGACGCTGCCGCTCCAGTCGCGCATCGCATGGGACGCGAACTTGGCGGGTTATGCCGTCGCAGTGTGCGCGGCGACGACGTTGTTGTTCGGCGTGGCGCCGGCGTTGATTTCGTCAGCGGCGCGCGGGATCGAAGCTCTGCGCGCGGGCCGATCGGGCGACGGCAGTCCGTCGGCCGCGAAGTTGCGGCGCGCTCTGGTCGCCGCGGAGATCGCGTTGTCGATCGTCCCACTGGTCGCCGCCGGGTTGATGCTGCGGACGTTCGTCCATCTGGTCGAGACGCCGGTCGGCTTCAACCCGGAGCGGATCGTCACGGCGAGGATGCCGGTCAGTCTACGCATGTTTCCCGACGTCGATTCGCGGCTGGACTACTACCGCCGCGCGCTTTCGGCGGTCGGCGACGTGCCGGGAATCGAGGCGGTCACGGCCGCCTCGCCGCTGCCGTTCTCTCGGCTTGACGCGACGGCACGCTACGCCGCGGGCGATGCCTCGGGGCGGGCGGACGCTTCCGGGCTGGAGGCGGTCGAGTCGGCGTTCGCCGTCGCCACGCGGCAGACGGTCCTGCCAGGCTACTTGTCGCTGACCGGTACGCCGCTGCTCGCAGGTCGCGACTTCAGCGACGCAGACGTGGCGGCCCGCCGGCCGGTCGTGATCGTGGACGAGCGCATTGCGCGCGCCGCTGATCCCGACGGCGCCGGCGCCGACAATGCGCTGGGCCGGGGGCTCCGAGTCGAGTTCGGCGGGCGGACTCGAACGCTTGAGATCATCGGCGTCACGGGCGCGGTTCGGGTCCGCGGTGCGCGCGAGGTCCGGCGACCGCACCTGCTGCTTCCGTACCATGTCTACCCGATCGAGATGTCGCTGCTTGCGCGCAGCGGCAGACCAGCCGAGGCGTTGGCGCCGGAGATCGAACGGCGTATTGAAGCGCTCGGCGCCGGGCGCGCGGTCCACGACGTGCGTCCGCTCTCCGCCTATCTGGACGACTCGCTGCGCGGCGCTCGGTTCAGCGTCTGGGCGCTGGGAGGATTTGCGGCGTGCGCGCTGCTGCTGACGGCGATCGGTTTGTACGGCGCCTGCGCCTACCTCACGCTGAGCCGGACGCGCGAGTTCGGCGTACGGCGCGCTTTGGGGGCGGGCGCGGGACGGCTGGCCGGGCTCGTTCTACGCGAGAGCTTGACGCTGACCGCCGTCGGAAGCGTGATTGGATTGGCGGGCGCGTACTGGACGGTCGAGGCCGTACGCGGGATGCTGTACGGCGTCGAGCCGTTCGATCCGGCGACGCTCTTGGCCGTGGTCGCGGCCGTGGCGCTGACGGGGGTCGCCGCTTCGGTGGGACCGGCGTTGCGCGCAATGCGCATCGATCCGAACGCGGCGTTGCGCGGCGAGTGAGGGACCTAGGGTACGGCGATGCCGAGCGGAAAAGTCTCGGTTCGGTCCCACGGTTCGCGGCACGGACGCCCGGCTTGATAGAGCGTTAGGCGGCCTTCGACGCGTTCGAGGAGATCGTCGCGTTCGGCTCGGCGCGCCTGGCGCAGGGCCTTGCGCTGCTCCTGTTGCGCCGCTTCAAAGTCGCCCGTCTCGGCGAGGGCCATGGCGAGGGTTTCCGTGCGGGCGACGTCGCGAGCGGACGCGACGAGTTCGCGCGCGACTTGGAGCGCCTTCGTGCCGTCGCGCAAGGAGGCCTCAGGCGCCGCGGCCCACAGCCGCGCCAAGTAATGGCGGCATCCGGCGCAATCCGGGGCCGACTGGAGGAAGCGAGATAGGAGGTCGGCCGCCTCCCGGCGACGCCCGGCGAACGCCAGTAGGCGAGCCTTGCCGCGCGTTAGGGTTGCGTCTCCGGGGAAGCGCTCGAGCGCCAAATCGAACTTACGCAGGCCCGCGGAAACGTCGACGCCGAGTCCGGTCACCGAGGCCTCCCACAAGGCGGCGGACGCGTTGGCGGGATTCAGCTCGCGAGACCGAGCCAGACTCTCTAGAGCCGCTTTGAACTCGCCGGATTTGGCTTGCAATCGGCCCATGGCCAGGTGGCCGGCGGCCGACTCGGGGTGATCGCTCAGCGCCCGCTTCAACTCGGCCTTCGCCTGGTGACGGAGCCCCAGTCGGTCCATGGTCACGGCGAGGTTGATCCGTGCGGTGCGGTGCTTCGGCTCGGCCTCCACGGCCCGTCGATAGAGAGTCAGCGCGCGCTTGTAGTT